>ERZ1034873.99-NODE-99-length-53026-cov-40.311472_pt1 | contig 53026 bp, 45 predicted proteins | sample MGYA00520689_ERZ1034873 | MGnify/ENA primary metagenome ERZ1034873 (study PRJEB33766, sample SAMN09781722) | gut metagenome | biome: gut microbiome | host: Homo sapiens | place: Madagascar | study: EMG produced TPA metagenomics assembly of the PRJNA485056 data set...
TTGACAACAACTGAGCTATCGAACAAAACTTCGAACAACTGGCTTAATGGCATTGGGTGATTGAAGGGGAGAAGCTGCCGGTAGTAGGTTCGGTTGGTCGTTATTTTATAAATTTAATTCGGTTACGGTTGACTCGACTGCAACCGAATAAAAATTGACATCTGCATATACTCTCACTATACTATATATATAATCTCATATTTTGAGGCTTGGAGGATATTGAGTATGTTCTATGGAAGAGAAAACGAAAGAAAAAAACTGCATAGGATGTTTCTTTCAGACGGTCAGATGATTTCTTTGATTTATGGCAGGAGGAGAATTGGCAAAAGCGAGCTTATTAAGCAGGCACTAAAAGAAACAGACATAAAAAGTATTTACTATGAATGTAAGCAGACTACGGAACGCAATAATGTGGATAGTTTAGCAGAGCTTATCGCTGAAATCTTTGATTTTCCCAAACCGGCATTTGAGAATATTGAAGCCTTGCTGCAATTCCTTTTTAAAATGTCAGAAAAAGAACCGATGATTCTTGTCCTGGATGAATATCCGTATTTACGGGAAAATGCAAAGGGACTTGACAGTATTTTACAATCTCTCATAGACCATTATAAAGATACTTCTAATATGAAGTTTATTGTATGTGGTTCTTATGTAGATACAATGAAAGCTCTTTTGGAAAAACAGAATCCCTTATACGGCAGAATTGATTTGACCCTAAATTTGAAACCAATGGATTACTATGAATCCGCATTGTTTTATCCTGAATTTACAGAAGAGGATAAGGTAAGATTGTTCAGTGTGTTCGGGGGAATTCCATATTATAACCGATTGATTGATGGTCAAAAAAGTGTACGGGAAAATATTATAGAGCTTATTGCGTCTCCGGGAGCTAGGCTGGAAAATGAGGTATCTATGTATCTCAATTCAGAAATATCAAAAATTACAAATGCAAATGAGGTCTTTGAAGCACTTGCAAAAGGATTTTCCAGATACAAGGATATTCTTGACCAGTCAAATGTTTCCAGTGGACCGGCATTAGTTGATATTCTTGACAAGCTGATGCGTATGGACGTTGTCTCAAAAGAAGCTCCTATTAACGATGAAAACAATAAGAAAAAATCGGGATATTTCATTTCGGACAATTTATCTTTGTTTTACTACAAATACATTTTCAGAAATATGTCGAGAATGAATATTATGGATTCTGATGTATTTTATGATAGATATATTGCAGAGGATTTTGAAACAAAGTATGTTCCCAAAAGTTTTGAGCGGATTTGCAAACAGTATCTGATTAGAAAAAACAGGAAAGGTTTGATGGATGAAGTTTTTGAAAAAATAGGAAAATACTATTATGATGACCCGATAGAAAAAAGGAATGGGGAGTTTGATATTGTTACCTTGGATGATAGGGGATATATTTTCTATGAAGCCAAATTCAGAAAAGAACCTATAACAGAGAGCGTTGTTCAAAATGAAATACGTCAGGTAGAGCAAACCGGTTTGGAGTGTTATAAGTACGGATTTTTTTCAAAGTCAGGATTCGCCTGTGAGGAAGAGGAAAATCGGATATTGATTGAATTGAAGGAACTGTATAAATAAAAAATGCGGAAACAGGGAAAAACACTATATAAAAAATGCGGAAATTGTGGAGATATGAATAATTTTACAGATACACTAAAACAAAGAAATTTAGAAGAAGTAAGAAAACATACAAAGGCAGACCTGCACAATCATTTTGTGCTTGGTGGCAGCAGGAGCTTTCTATATCAGGCAACCGGTAAAAGGATTGAGCCCATAATGAATCCCTTGTCCTCAATGGATGAGATGGACGCATGGAGCCAAAAATATATTGGTCAGTACTTTAACAACACCGAGATGAGAAAGCTCTTAATCAAAGCAGCTTTTCAACAAGCAAAAGAGGACGGAGTCACGGTGCTTGAAATCGGTGAGGATGTTTGGGGCTTAGGTGAATTTTTTAACAATGATATTGATGAGCTGGTCGATGCTTTTACAAGTGCCCAGAAAGAAATCGCTCCAGATATAGAATTGAGGCTGCAAATCGGACTATCAAGACATTGTCCTATCGATTATTTGGAAGAGTGCTTATCTCATTTTTGGGGTAATAAGAATTTTTATTCTATTGATTTGTATGGCGATGAATTAGCCCAGCCTATTGAAAATTTTAAAGGGATTTATCGCCGGGCAAAAAAAGAAGGATTAAGGCTGAAAGCACATGTCGGAGAATGGGGAACTGCTAAAGATGTAAGAACAGCGGTGGAAGAACTAGAGCTTGACGAAGTGCAGCATGGCATAGCGGCAGCTAGTAACGAATCAGTAATCCGATTTTTGGCGGATAATAAAATCAGATTAAATATCACACCGACAAGTAATGTTTTACTTGGAAGAGTTGCAGATATGTCTGAGCATCCGATTGGAAAATTCTATCGCAGTGGCGTTGATGTTACGATTAATTCGGATGATGTGCTGATTTTTGACTCAGATGTATCTAAAGAATATTTAAGGCTTTATGAGGCTGAGTGCTTAACGGCAAAGGAACTGGATGACATAAGAATAAAAGGATTGAGGTAAATAGAAGACATGCTGAATGTGAGAAATGCAGAAATAGCAGATTTAGAACAAATCATGATAATTTACAGATATGCGCAGGTTTACATGATAGAGTCCGGAAACCCTACTCAGTGGGGACGTTTTTATCCGGATGCAGACCTGATAAAATCTGATATTGACCAGAATGTATGTAAGCTGATATATGACGAGGATGGAATCCACGGGGTATTTGCATTGTTTGATGGGGCAGAGCCTGCTTATAAGCATATCGAGGGCGGTAACTGGCTGAATGAAGAACCGTATCTGACGATTCACAGGCTTGCCGGAGATGGTCAGGTGCATGGCTTATTTTCCTGTGCTTTAAACTATTGTAAAAATATTTCTTCAAATATCAGGGGCGATACTCATGCGGATAACAAAACCATGCAGAGGCTGATTGAAAAGAATGGTTTTACTAAATGCGGTACCATATATGCAAAAAATGGAACAGCGAGAATTGCATATCAACGGACTGCTTCATAATATGGAGGTATTACTTTAGACGATAACAACGGCAAGACAAATATCTTACAATGATAACGAGAGGACTATAATTCATGAGCAGAATACTTTTGTTGGAAGATGACACAATGATTGCTTCGGGAATTCTGTATGCACTTGAGTCAGAAGGTTATGAAACAAATCATGCCACACGTATAAAAGATGCCAGAAGTTTAATTGAACATTATAATTTTGACCTGGCAATTATAGATATGCAGCTTCCGGATGGAACTGGATTTGATGTAAGTGAGATATTCAAAAATACTGCTACATCTGTGATTTTCCTGACAGTTGTGGATGATGAAAATACAATTGTGAGGGCATTTGATGAAGGAGCACAGGATTATATGGTAAAGCCTTTCAGAATCAGAGAACTTTTGGCGAGAGTCCGGCGCATTTTATCTGTCAATATCAAAAATGGAGAGAAGGACAACATAATCTATATGGGGCATGCAGCCATCCATACAGATGAGGCAAAGGTTTATGTGAATGATAAAAGCATAGAACTTACAGCATTGGAATATCGGTTACTGCTTATTTTTGCGAGTAATAAAGGAATCCTTTTGACAAGGCAGCAGATTCTTGACAAAATATGGGACGCAGACGGCAACTTTGTTGAAGATAATACACTTACCGTTTATGTGAAACGGCTGAGGGAGAAACTTGGCGAGGCAATACATATTGAGACTGTGAGAGGAATGGGATATCGTGTGGATTAAGAAAAAAGAGATCGAACAGTTGTCGGAGTTTGTGAAAGGCTATAGTTCCGGCGAGGAACTGGATATTCGAGTGAATAGGGAAGGTTCTTTTAACATATTAAAAAATGATATTTATGCTCTTGTGAACACGAAAAATGAACAGATAAAGGCAGTTGAGACAGAAAGAGACAGTCTCTCTGACTATATGGCAGATATTTCCCATCAGTTAAAAACACCGATTACTTCCATGATGATTATGGCGGATTTATTGGAGGAGGCAGAGCCGGAAAAACAGACAGAGTTCGTTCATAACATACAGGTTTCGTTAAATAAAATGGAGTGGCTTGTAGGGGCACTTCTTAAGATGGCAAAGCTTGATGCCCATGCAATTGATTTTATCAAAAATGGCATCCACACGTCAGAACTCTTAGAGGCGGTAAAACCATCGGTGGCAATCCTTTTGGATATCCACAATCTGACCATAGAGCTGAAACAGGATTGCATCATACATTGTGATAAACGCTGGACCACAGAAGCACTCACAAACATTGTCAAAAATGCGATCGAATATTCACCGGATAGAAGTGTGATTGAGATTGACAGCGGAGAAAATCCCATGTATAGCTGGATTTCGGTCAGGGACAGCGGTGTGGGAATGGACAAAACTGAGTATGCTGCTCTTTTTAAAAGGTTTGAAAATTCTACCAATGAAAATGGATTTGGAATCGGAATGCCGCTTGCACTCTCTATTCTGAAGGGACAGGGTGGCGACATTGATGTTGATTTTGGAGGCAGGGGAGAGGGAACGACTTTTATTTTAAAATTTTTTAAGTGAATTGTTTCTAAGTGACAAAATTGTCACAATAATAAATTCTTTTGTCACGGAACAGTCATTTTGCATTGCTAGGATGGTATTTGAAAAAGGAGGACTACAATGGCTGTTTTAGAAGTAAAGGAATTAACAAAGAAATATGGTGAAGGCGAATCGGAAGTGATTGCGCTTGATCATGTGTCTTTTTCGGTAGAAAGAGGAGAATTTGTTGCAATCATCGGAGCATCCGGTTCCGGGAAATCGACACTTATGAATATGATTGGCGGAATTGATTATCCAACAAGCGGTTCTATTATCATTGATGGAAATGAGATACAAGCAATGAGTGAGGATGAACTTGCAATTTTCCGAAGAAGAAATCTGGGAATTGTTTATCAGTTTTATAATCTGATACCCACTCTTACTGCGGAGGAAAATATTGCGCTGCCATGGAAATTAGATGGAAGAAAAGAGAATAAGGAACGGCTTTCTGAGATTGTGAATATGCTGGGTCTTGAGAAAAGGGCAAAACATCTGCCAGGTCAAATGTCAGGAGGTCAGCAGCAAAGAGTATCCATAGGAAGGGCACTTATAAACGAGCCGGCATTTATTCTTGCAGATGAGCCGACGGGAAATCTTGATAGTAAAACAGGTAGAGAGATTCTGGACATTTTGAAGTTCACCAATCAGAAATATAAGCAGACGATTCTTCTTGTCACACATGACGAAAAGATAGCACTGCAAGCGAACCGAATCATCACGATCGGAGATGGACAAATCATAAAAGACGAGGTGATGAAGTAATGAAAATAACAGCACAACTCGCCTTAAGCCAGATGAAAGTGAATAAAAAAAGAACGATTGCAGGAATTTTTGCAATCGCACTTGCAACATCACTTATTACAACTGTAATGTGCTTTGTGACAAGCGCAAATAAGATGCTTACGGATTTTCTTGGTTCGGATTATGGAGAATATGGAGGAGCATACTCTCTCATGCTTGCAATACCGGCACTGCTTTTAGGTCTTCTTATTGCGGCAATGTCGATTACTGTAATATCCAATATATTTTCTGCTAGTGCCAATAAGCGGATTCAGGAGTTTGGTATTTTGAAATGTGTTGGTGCAACAGGCAGACAGATAAGGGCAAGTGTTATCTATGAGAGTTTATGGCTTAGTCTGACAGCCATCCCGCTTGGACTCATTGTAGGAACTATACTTGGTTATATTAGTGTAAAATTTACAGGGCATTTTATTTCCGATATCAATGATGCTGCAAAAGAAATTATTATGAGACCTTTTACCTTTTTGCTGCCCTTTCATATATCTGTGTGGACATATTTGTTTGCAGGTGTATTTTCGTTTTGCATGGTATTATTCTCTGCATACAGACCAGCTAAAAAGGTTGGTAAATTTACTGCTATCCAGTGTGTAAAAGGGATTGGAGCAGGTACAGCTTTGAAAGAGATCCAGGTAAAAGACAGCTTTATCCAAAAAATATTTGGATGTGAGTCTGCAATTGCCTATAAAAACATGAAAAGAAACAAATACGGCTATAAGGCAACGATACGTGCATTGTCACTTGGAATTTTACTTTTTCTGTTAACCGGAGGATTATCCGGTCAGGCAAAGGAATTCCAAGAATGGATGACACCAAAATCAAAAGAAATGATGGTGGATTATTCTTCTAATTACGATATTGAGGTAAATGCGAAAACAGGGAAAGAAGAGAGAAAAATCAGCCGACCTGTTACATCAGACCAATATAATGAAATCACACAAAAGCTGGAAAAGTACGGGATAGACGTATATGGTGTTGGAGCAGATACTTTTACCTACAATGCGCTATTAGATAAAAATACATTAACAGAGGATATGCTGCAGGTTCCGAAATTTTCTGATGATAATGGGGAAACAAGGACAGAAATCGTATCCGTTGATGATGAACTCTATAAAAAACTGTGTGACAGGGCAGGCGCAGAATATGGAAGTATCCTTTTGCTGAACACTTACCAATATAATGACAATGGAGAGTATGCGTCGATAAAACCTTTTAAAGATGATGTGACACAGATTTCCCTGATAAACGCAGCCAATGAGAAGAACACACTTACAATTGGAGGTATTTTAGAACAGTCCGATTTAAAGGAATATGGTTTTGGGGAAATGACACCATATCCGGTCAGAATTGTCGTACCTGATGCGGATGCGAGGAGTTTTGACTGGTTTAGTATGCCATCAGATGAAGATGATTATACAGAATATGCCAGAAGTGTCATGGATGAATATTTTCCGATTGTAGCAGAGGATTCTTATGTAGAGCAGGGATATACCGTGAGAATTGCCCGCACAGATGCTATGGTTAAAATGCTCAATATAGCTATAGTTCTTGCTGAAATTGTGATGTATGGTTTTGTTATCCTGCTCATTCTCATGGGATTTACAAGTGTAATTAGTACGCTGACGACAAATATCAGAATCAGAAGCCGTGAGTTTGCTGTGTTAAAGAGTGTTGGAATGACAAATAAATCACTTTGCAGGATGTTATATAGTGAAAGTATTTTTTGCGTTCTAAATGCACTTGTTCCGGGAGTGATACTTGGAATTGCAATTCCATTTTTCATTAATTTATCCATTCGGAAGGTTTTCCCGGTATTGTATCATATTCCGTGGGCGGCATTATTTGGTGGTATATTTGTTTTGATAGGAATTGTGTTTTTTATCACACGAACTGAAATTCACAAGTTAAGAGATAAAAGTATTATTGATGAAATAAGAATGGATATTGTATAAATGTCAATGCTGTTGTGGTACATGTTGTATTCTGCGTAAATGGTATTCATGTTGTGTCTCCTTTAAATCAATAAAAATATAGAAGCATTTCAATCAGTTCACCATGTCAGTTTCATTTTGTGTTATACTGTTTTATGGGATTTACCAATCTGCTTCATTATTTTGTATTCTGAAACGTTCGAAGCATGCGAAATACCTGTTCCACCGTATCGGTCATATTCTGTTTTGCATGGTCGGTCTGCATGGCATCTTCAAGCGAAATAACGCCCCGCACAATCGGAAAAAAGGCATCAATTCCTGCTGCATGACAGGCTTTTGCATCCTCTGTCACGCAGCCGGAAAATGCAAGCACAGGTTTTTGAAATTCTCTGGCAATCTTTGCAACGCCGACAGGCGCTTTCCCCATGACGGTCTGACCATCCAGACAGCCTTCTCCGGTGATGACAATATCTGCATTTTTTATATAGTCGGAAAGATGTGTTTCTTCCAGAATGATGTTTACACCGGATTCCAGAGTGGCATGGAAAAAGGTGAGAAAAGCAAACCCAAGACCGCCGGCAGCCCCGGCTCCTGCATGCGCGGGATTCGTTTTCGGAAAGCTTTTTCCGGCGAGTGCGGCATAGGAGGAAAGCCACTGATCCATCTGCTGGATCATGGCAGGATCTGCGCCTTTTTGAGGACCGAAAACGGCGCTGCATCCCTGCGAACCGCAGAGCGGATTTGTCACATCACAGGCAATCCGAAACGTACATTCTTTCAGTTCCGGCAGCGCATGGGAGTCTGAAATTACAGCCAGATCCTTTAAGCCCAGAGCACCATGACGTACCGGAACCCCTTCCTGATCCAGCAGGTCAAATCCCAGTGCCTGCAGCATACCGATTCCTCCATCGTTTGTGGCACTTCCGCCGATTCCTATAATAAAATGTCTGCAGCCTCTGGAAATGGCGTCTCTGATGACTTCCCCAACCCCGTAGGTTGTTGTATACAAAGGATTCCGTTCGGTTTCGGAAAGGAGTGTAATTCCGGCAGCTCCGGACATTTCGATGACTGCAGTTTTGCCAGCATCCAGAATGCCGTAACTGCAAAGCACCGGTTTTTCAAGAGGCCCGGTTACGCATACCTGTGTGCGTGTGCCGCCACAGCCAAGCGTCAAAGCTTCCACCGTGCCTTCGCCACCGTCTGCAAGTGGGCGGATGGTGATATCTGCATCCGGATATATGCGCCGGATTCCGGCAGAGGCACTCTCCCCGGCCTCAAGGGAAGTCATGCTTCCTTTAAAAGAATCGATGGCAATAACAACGTTCATGTATACTCTCCTCCTGATATTTGATGGTTGTATTACAATGGTGTGCAGCACTGTCAAAGTTATTGCAATGTGTAAGTACGCGTATAATAAATTTTACAGCATTTTCTTACGACACCTGTCAGTATAACGACACCAAGCATACCAAGAAAGGCTTCCAGGCTAAAATAGCAGACAATAAATCCGGCAGCGACAGCGAGTATAAGTGCAATCTGTACACTTTTCTGGCTGGCGAGAGCCTCAATCTGCTGTGCGCGTTCATCATGGCGTTCGTTGTACAGACGTTTTAACAGCGCTTCATCTTTGAGCGCTTTGCTGTTTTTACAAAACTGCAGTATTACAAAAATTTCCACGACGATAACCAGACCAAGTACAAACCCATGCACAAATTCTGCAGAGTGCGGATTTGTGTAGGCAGAGGTCAGTACACCGGAGGTGTTGGTACACTGTGCAATTAGAAAAAGCGCTGCGATAATCAGATAGAAACGGTTCTGTGTTTTGATTTCCTTTTTCATTTTTTCCATTTTCTTTTCCATAGTAAATTACTCCTCATTCTCAATTTCACTGAAGTCAAAAACTTCTTCAATCGTTAAGTTAAAGTGATGTGCGATTTTATAGGCGAGTCCTAAAGAAGCGGTATATTTACCTACTTCAATAGAGGTGATTGTCTGGCGGGTAGTTCCCACGATATCTGCCAGTTCGCTTTGCGATAGTTTATTGGCTTTGCGCAATTCTTTGATACGGTTTTTCATTGGTGATCCCCTTTTGTTGAACATCAGCCCATGCAAAATTTCTTTCACAAATGGGCTGACACTATCTTTTTGCATAGCTTGCTTTGCAAAAACAGAATAGTATACTTTGCATAAAATGTCAAGCAAACTTTGCAAAAAAGTAAAAGGTTGACATGTGTTTACCTAAGTGCTACGATGAGGTAAACAAAAGATTACCAAATGGGAAGATGAAAGGAAAAGAGAGACGGTATGGAAGAAAAAACAATGCTTTCGCAGGGAGAATGGAGAATTATGAATCTGCTCTGGGAGAAGAAAAACCGCACGATCATGGAGATGGTCGAGGATTTTGCAGGGGTGACGGACTGGGATAAACATACGCTTATTGTCATGTTAAAACGCATGGAGGCAAAAGGCGTGGTTGCCTACGAAACTGTCGGACGTGCAAAACATTACTATCCGGTCGGAAAACAGGCGGATTTTGTGCAGCAGGAAACAAAGAGTTTTTTGGACAGGGTATATCGGGGAAGTTTTGGAGAGATGCTTACGACAATGGTAAAACAGGAACAGCTCAGCGAGCAGGATCTAAAACAATTGCGGCAGCTTTTGGAAGATACAGAAGAGAAAGGGTAAATATATGGGAAAGTATGTGTTAGCAGCGGTTCTGGTTTCTTCTTTGTTAACCTTGTTTCTTTTACCTGTAAGGAAAGGCCTGCGTAGATTTGTGGGAAGTATCGGAGTTTATGCACTGTGGCTGTTTGTGGCGATCAGCCTGCTTTTGCCATTTCCACAGATGGTTTATAAGGCGGTAGCAGGAAGAGAACTTTTTCAACAGCAAAGCAAATTCAGTGTAATGAATCTTGTGGATCTTGCGCAGAAAAATCAGAAAGCTGTGGATAACAAATCAGAAAATGAATATAACTCAGTAAAAAAGACATCTTTATCCACGGGGGAAACAGCGCAGAATAAACTTTCACAACAAGGGGATATAATTGATGAAAGCAGTCGAACAGATCCTGCACGATTAAAGGAGGAAGAAGTACAGACATGGAAGGATTATGTGAAAACATATGGGTTATATGAAATCTGGCTTTTAGGCTTTTTGCTTCTTGCGGTCAGACAGTTTGTGCAGGAAAGAAAATTCAGAAAATATCTGCTGGAGGAAAGAAGCTGTGTATCTGTACAAAGTACAATTGAAAAAGGCAGCAGACGGACATGTTATGGAATACCGTTGGAAGGAAGCCCGTTTTTGTTTCGTTCGCGTGGAATAAAGCTGGATATTTATCTTCCGGAGCAGATACTTCCAGAAGATGAAGTTGTTGACTATGCTGTTTTGCATGAATCGATGCATCAGAGACATGGGGATATCTGGTGGTCGTATTTGCGAAATTTTCTTGTTGCGCTTTATTGGTTTCATCCACTGGTCTGGCTGGCAGCAAGGTTGTCACGAGAAGATTGTGAACTCGCATGTGATGAGGCTGTGGCGGCACAATTATCGGAGAAGCAGAAAACTGCATATGGAAAAAGTCTGTTGTTTGTCGCGGCTTTGCAGCATAAAACGGGCTTTTTCTCAGTAGCAACAAATATGCAGGGGAGTAAATCACAATTGGAAAAACGAATCCGCTGTATATGCAGTAAACAAAGAAAGAGCAAATGTGTCACTGCACTGGTACTTATTCTTGCAATCGCACTTTGTGGATGCGGCATGACCACTTCGGTAAAAACCAGTCATGCGGACACAGAAACAGTAACAGTAACAGAATCAGGCACAGAAATGGACACAGAAACAGTAACGCAGAGACAGACTGTGATGGATATCACGCTTGAGGTACCAAAAGGTCTGACATTAGAAAGTTATGATGCGGCGCTTGGCGATTATGGCGGATGCCTGTTGAAACCGGATGCGTATGTTGGAGGTTATGCGCCAGATGAATGGAAAGCCGCCGGATATGTCATGCGCTTTTCTACACAAAACAATGAGGGAAGTCTTGGTGTTTTGTGGCAGGGGGATCAGATTTCGGATGTTACCATCCAGTGGAACCACACAGAGATGAAAAGGCTGGGAAATCTGTCTGGATTAGCATCTTCGGCTTATCTGATACAGACGGAACATGATCTGTATACGGCGGCGGAATGGAGTGAATTGGAGAACACAGAAAATGCGGAACTGGTAAGCAACTATTGGTGTATTATGATGGCAAGGAAGGGCGATGCATATGGATATGCAATTGCATTAAATGCAAAAAATTATACGAAGCAGGATACAATTGCTTTTGCGAAAACTGTACAGTACGACAAATAAAATATAAAATGTGGTTGCAACAACATATTCTTTTCCCATTTTTGTGTATAGTGTAACGGAAGAATGAAAAAACTGTTTGTAAGAGAGTCTATATAAATGGGAAAGGATAAAATCATGGAACACAACACACGGGTAGAACAGATCAAAACATATCTCGAGCGGCTGAGCGCCGGGGAAGAATTGGAAAAAGTAAGGGCGGATTTCGCAAAAGAATTTAAAGAGGTTGATCCGGCAGAGATCATGCAGGCGGAGCAGGAACTTCTGCAGGGCGGCACACCACTTGAGACCGTGCAGAAATTGTGTGATGTCCATGCGGCACTGTTCCGCGGTGCAACGAGTGAGGAAAAAATAGCTAACGCGGAAAAAGCGGTTGCGGCATCGGTAAAAGAGAAAAAGCTGGCGGCTACCGCGGCTTTAACCGGAATCACCGGACATCCGCTGCAGACGTTTACCCACGAAAATGAAGTGTTGGAAAATGTCATCCGGGAATGCAGGAACGAAATAGAGGAAACCAATACCCTTTCACCGGAGCTGTTTGGAAAGCTGCGGGAAGTTGCGATCCATTATGCAAAGAAAGGGGATCTTCTGTATCCACACCTGAAAGTAAAATACGGGATCAGCGGCCCGTCGGATGTGATGTGGACAACCGATGATGAGATCAGGGATGAACTGGCGGCACTGGCAAAGCAGCTGCCGGTTCAAAAGACGGAAGATCACTGGTTGGAACGTTTTCGCATTGTGTTGCAGCGCGTGGAGGATATGATCTACAAGGAAGCCAATATTTTCTTCCCGAACTGTGCCCTGAATTTCACGGAGGAAGAGTGGTTTGGAATTTACCGCGATTCGAAAGATTATCCGGTCTGCTTTGGTGTGGAAAATGCGACCTGGGAGGTGGCAGAGAAGTATCTGCATACAGAAAATTGCAGTAAAGATGTAGGGAATGGAGAAATCATCATGCCGGGCGGGCACCTGACCGTTGCGCAGCTTACCGCAATGCTCAACACGATTCCGATGGAGATCACATTTGTCGATGAGGACAATATCAACCGCTTTTTCAATGAAGGCCCAAAGGATTTCAAGCGTCCGGGCATGGCGATTGACCGCGAGGTATTTTCCTGCCATCCCCCGAAAGTGGAGCAGCAGGTGCGGCACATTATCGGGGAATTCCGGAAAGGAACGCTCGACAAAGTGCCGATCTGGATGGAGAAAAACGGAAAAACCATGCTGGTTACCTATATGGCGGTACGGGATGCCACAGGCGCATATCTCGGGACCATGGAGCTGGTGCAGGATATGGGCTTTGCAAAAGAGCATTTCCTTTCCGACGTAAAAGCAAAAGAAGCAGCGCTGCGCGCAGGTATGGAAGATTAACTTATTTTTGTTTTTCCATATGATTTAATTCCGGAATCACGGTAGCAAGCATCGTGAGAAAGCACAGGCTTCCACCGATCACATTTGAGACCGGTTCCGCCATAAACACACCTCTTGTTCCCATGCCAAGTGCATATGGGAGCAGGTAGGTCAGCGGCACAACAATAAATACCTTACGAAGCAGGGAGAAAAAAATCGCCTGCTTCTTTTTATTTAATGATTTAAACGTGGTCTGTCCGATGTATTGCAGATCCATGAAAATAAATGCGGCAAAATACAGTTTTAAGGCAGGAACCGCGTCTTTGATCAGTTCACTGTCGGAACTGAAAATCCCGATAAGGAAATGCGGTGCAACGATAATGACCGACCACATGGCGGCGGTATACACAAAGATCATAACCGCCATTGTACCAATTGCCTGTTTTACACGCTTCGGGCGGCGGGCACCGTAATTGTAGCTTAAAATCGGTGAACTACCCTCATTCATGGCATAAATCGGCGTCTCGACGAGCTGCCGGACGCTGGAAATGATTGTCATCACGGAGATATAGATATCGCCTCCGGTCACGGAGAGCACATTGTTGCAGCAGATGCTGACTAAACTGTTGGTAAGCTGCATAATAAATCCTGCGGTTCCGAGGCTTATGATGTTTTTGGCAGTTTCCGTGCACCGGGAGAGTTCGCTTCTGGTCAGAAACCGTACGTTAAGCTCCGATCGTTTTTTCAGAAAATAGAGGACAAATGCAGCGGAGAGTGTCTGGGAAATCACGGTTGCAATTGCAGCACCCCGGATTCCAAGCGAAAAGACGAAGATGAAAACCGGATCGAGAATGCAGTTTGCCACCGCGCCGATGGCAACGGATGTCATGCCGGTCATGGCATATCCCTGCGCGTTGATAAACGAATTCATACCGGTGGAGATCATGGACGGAAGTGTGCCGAGCAGATAGATCATCAGGTACGGGTATGCATAAACCAGAGCAGACTCGGAAGCGCCGAACAGGCGCAGGATCGGACGGGCAAACAAAAATCCGATGACCATTAAAAGAATTGCACTGCCACAGACCATCGTATAGGAGGTATTCATAATTTCCGCGGCTTTTTTTTGATCATTTTCCCCGCGGCTGATGGAAAAAAGCGGAGCACCGCCGCTTCCGAACAGGTTGCTGAAAGCAGTAATAATCACAATAATTGGAAAACATAAGCCGACCGCGCCGAGAGCGGTTGTGCCGATATGCGGGATTCTTGCTATATAAATGCGGTCTATGATGTTGTAAAGCAGGCTTAAAAGCTGCGCCACCAGCATGGGAATCGCTGCGTTTAAGATGTTACTTGGGATGGATCCGTGTTCAAAATCAATTCTTTTCACAATCATTTCATTTCTTTCTTTTTCATTTTGACTTTCTGTTGACATTTAGTATACCATAGATTAACATATATGAAAAATATTACTTTTATGAATTAACTAAACAAAAAATGTATGGAGAGAAGCTATGGATGTAAAACAACTGGAATACTTTCGGGCAATCGTGGATGCCGGTACGATCAGCGGTGCGGCGCGTGTTCTTCACATGACACAGCCACCGCTGAGTTATCAGGTAAAGATGCTCGAAGAAGAACTTCAGGTGCAGCTTTTTTTGCGCGGCACCAAAAAGATTACATTAACGGAAGCAGGAAAAACACTGTATGACAGGGCGGGCAGTCTTCTTACCATGGCGGATATTACCAAGCGGGAAGTCATAAAGGCAAGCCAGGCGGCAACAATCCACATCGGATTTACGCCGTCCACGGTTTCTATGATGTCCGATTACCTGATCCGTTTTTCCACGTCGCATCCGGATATTCGCTTTGATATCCACGAGGGATCGACATTTACGCTGCGAGAGCAGTTGGAAAACGGCGTGGTCGATATCACGACACTCCGGACACCGATTGTGCTCAAAGGATGTGAGAGCAGGACTTTGATGCAGGAAAAGCTGCTTGCAATGGCGGCTGCAGGGAACCCAGTTTTAGAAAAAAACAAAGATGGGATCACGCTCGAGGAACTGTCAGAGCAGAAACTGATCCTGTCCCACCGTTACCGCAGTTATCTGTTGTCCGCGTTCGAAAAAAAGGGGCTTTTGTGTGACATATACTGTGAGTGTGAAGACGCCAGAACGGCGATGACTTTGGCGGAAAAAGGGCTTGGAATCGCCATTCTTCCGGCTTCTATGCACAAGTTGTCGGATCAGATGCAGTCCTGTGATATTCTGCATGCGGATCTTGCGACGGAGATTCTTCTTGCATGGCGCAAAGGACGCATGCCGGAGGAAGTGAAAGCGTTTCTTGAAATGTGGAATTAAATGAAATATTCAATATCATATATGGAGGTAGAATGATGACAAAGGAAGAAAAAATCAGACGTTTTGAAGAAATGAACAAGGAGGTTGTGCCGGGGCAGATTGTGTGCGCAGGATCTTCCCTCATGGAGATGTTTCCGGTGGAAGAACTGGTCAGGGAAAAGCAGATCCATATGACCATCTATAACCGCGGAGTCGGCGGATTTATCACGGATGAGCTGCTTGAAAATATCGATACCTGTATTCTGAATTTAAAACCATCGAAATTATTTATCAATATCGGGACCAACGATCTGAGCAATCCGGATATTCCGATCGCGCAGATGATGGATCACTACGATCAGATCCTGTGTCAGGTGAAAGCTGCTCTGCCGGATGTAAAGCTGTATCTCATGGCATATTATCCAATCAATTACGATGCTGCAACCGAGGAGATGAAGCCCTGCCTTCTTGTGCGCACCAACCAAAAGATCGCTGAAGCAAACGCGGCTGTCAAAAAACTGGCCGAAAAACATCATGCAAAATACATCGATATCAACGATCCTCTGAAGGATGAAAACGGAAATCTCAAGGCTGAATATACAATTGAGGGCATGCATATAAAGGAAGAAGGGTATCGGGCGATTTTCCCGGAATTTATCCGGTATGCCATGGAATAATATTGTGGTTTTACAGAACCTCATAAAGGCTCATAAAGGAAAGCAGGACAACTGCTTTACATTATTCAGACCGTGTGATATACTATATAAAATTCAACAACTGTCACGGATATCTGATGACAGGCGTTTGTCAGGAGTTTTGTATACAGAGAATACAGACTGCGCGTTGGCGGGATATTGCCGATGCGCAGTCTTTTTTAGTGATGCAGTTGAGGAGAGAAACAGGTATATGGGGATAGCTCGGGAAAAAAAGAAGAAAACATTAAAGGCAAAAATGCTTGGCATATTGACGATGTGTGCGATGACAAGCCTTCTGGCTGCGGGAATTGTATCCTATATGGCACTGAGAATGATACAGAATGACAGTATAGAGAATAACATGAAAATGTATCTGGATCAGATTACGAAGAATACGGATGAAGCCTATTATGATATGCTCAGTATTGTGAACTATATGGGACCGGGCGGTCTGATCGGAAACGTAACGGACAGTTATCTTGATGCTGTGGATAATTTTGACAGGTTTGTTGAACAGAGATCCCTTAGACAAGAACTTTCGGGACTCGGATATGTCAACACAAAACTGGTAGGCGTTACCTATTATGACAAGGAAGAGAAAAAGGAACTTATCAGCGGTATGAATGTCAGAACACTGGACGGAAGACAGAACGCACTGCCTAAGGTTGTGAAGTGTGCGGGAAATGTTATGCAGGCAGCCCATGCGTCTTTTCTTGGGAGTAGTGAGAAAACAGTTTTTTCCGTCATGAGGGAAGTAGTTTTTGGCAATGGGAAAAGACTGGAAATCTACACAGAAATAGAGGCTGATATGAAGACCCCGGAAGAAATAAATAAGGAAGGATATCCCTACACTTATATTCAGATGGATGAGAGAGGGGTTGCACAATACAGCGTAAATCCTGTCATTATGCACGGACAGAAACTGTTTTCTGCATCACTCTCAAAGGGGGAGTATGAAGTCCAGACGAGAGAGGGCTATAAGATCATGGCATACCGGAGTCAGATGGGATACATTAATGCAGTGGCACTACCGGACAATATATATCAGAAGAAGATTAACCAGTGGAGAATGATGATGACACTCATCATAGTTGTAACGTTTCTGATCTTTTCCATGTCTGTCCTCTATCTTTATCGTATGATCTGCCGACCACTGAGTCAATTCCGCAGACAGATGGTGCAGATTGGGGATGGCACTCTTCAGGAAGTACATGAAGAGTCGGACATTGCAGAGTTTGATAGCCTGATGAGGGAAGTAGAACAGATGAAGGGAGAGATTGAGAATCTTATCAGCAACATGGTAGAAAAGGAAAAAAGCATACAGAAGATGGAGTTTGAGAAACTTCTCTATCAAATTAATCCTCATTTCCTTCTCAATACATTGAATTCGATTCAGTGGATGGCACAAATGAGTCACCAAAGAGAGATCAGTGAGTTTGTACAGAGACTAAAGAAGCTTCTTTCTTATAATCTGGGCAAAGAAGGCAGCCAGACAACGTTGCGGATGGAGTTGGAGATTGTAAAGGAATATATTGCACTTCAGCAGATGCGGTATGATTTTATTATTGAGATGAATATAGAAGATGGCAGTTATCTTGACCAGCCAACGGTCCGTATGCTTTTTCAACCACTTGTGGAGAACGCGATCCGCTATGGTCTTGGGGATGATGAGAAGATCAGCATCCAGGTGTTTGAAGATGTGGCAAGGCATCTTGCTGTTGTAACTATCTCTGACAGCGGAAAGGGATTGAATCAGGAGGAGATAGATGAGATCAACCAGCCGTTTGATTATGACTGGGAATACTGGAAGAATGAGAACAGAGGTATCGGACTGCGCTACGTCAAGGCTATGCTGGAATCATTTTATGATGGACAGACGAGTTTGTTTGTAAACAGCAAAAAAGGGTTCGGAACCAGAATTACGATCCTTCTTCCTGTCCGGAAACCGGAAGAAAAAAAAGAGAAAGACAAAGAGGTTACATTGGAAGAAAATAAGGTGGGACAGACAGATGAAAGTATTGATTGTAGATGACGACAAACTTGCCAGAAAAGGTCTGGTCGCTATTATGGACTGGGAAAAGTATGGATTCGAGGTAGTGGGAGATGTACAGAATGGGAGAAAAGCCCTTGAATTTCTCCGAAATCATCCGGTGGATATTGTATTTACCGATATAGATATGCCGGAAATTGATGGACTGGAACTTATGCAGATGTGCGGAGAGGAATTTCCGGAAATTAAATTTGTAATTCTTTCTGTATATGAGAATTTCAGTTATGCACAGACGGCAATCCGTATGGGTGCGTTAGACTATATCTCAAAGATCAGTTTTTCCCCGGAAGAGTGTGGAACGATACTGGAACGGGTCAGTGCAAAGTACATGCAGACATGCAGAGATGGACATGCAGAAGAGGAAAATCAGGAAAAAGTTGAAGAACTGAACAGAAGATGGATGCACACCAGATGGATTTTCAGTGAGAAAGAATTTGAAGATCTCTGTCAGAAAACAAAAGAAATCAGTCTGCGGAGTGCGGAGAGGATTTTTGTTAAGAGTTTTCATAATATTCAGCTCCTGTCAGATGAAGAAGGGGAATTTCCATCGCTGGATACGGTTGAAGAGATGCTGGACTGGGTGCACCGCTGGAGGGAACATATTTATGAAGAGAGTCTTAGCTCATCACAGAAAAATGATATCAGTGCTTTTGCAGCGGTTATCAAGTATGTGGATGGACATATCGGGGAAGATCTTCGTTCTGAAGACGTGGCAGAACGGATAGGGATGAGCAGGAGTTATTTTAGTACAAGGTTTAAGGAGATGACGGGGGAAACATTTCACCAATATGTGATACACAGGAAAATGAAGACTGCGGCGGAATGGATAGAGGATGGAAAGAAGAGCATTACAAGGATTGCCGTAGAACTTGGATATGATAATTTTCATTATTTTGCAAAAGTATTTGCACGGGAGCATGGGTGTATGCCTTCGGAATACAGAAAAGAGAGTAAAAATGTCTGATTTTCATCGGACATTTTTTTTATGATAAAAAATATTTGGTAAAATTAGAAACAATATCATCTAGCAGGATATGGGGGAAGAAGATAAACTAATTAAAAAAAGGAAGGGAGGTTTCAGGGTGTATATTAAACAAAAAGGAAGGGAGGTCTTGGAATGTATATCAAACGATTTGTGAAGCATTATTATATTATGCTGATTCCGGCACTTTTATGGCTGTTTTTCTTTAGCATTGTTCCGATGTTCGGTATTGTCATGGCATTTCAAGATTATAATCCGGGCCAGGGTATTTTGCATTCTAAGTTTGTCGGGCTTGAAAATTTTAAGTACATGTTTCAAATGAACGATGTCAAACAGGTACTGTGTAATACCGTTGTAATCGCGGTAGGAAAGATTATTGGGAATATTATTTTCCCATTGATTTTTGCACTTCTGCTTAATGAATTCTGTATTAAGCGGCTCAAGCGTCCAATCCAGACAATTGTTTACCTGCCGTATTTTCTGTCGTGGGTTATTCTGGCAAAGATTGTTTTAAATATCTTTGGATATACTGGTCCAATTAATCAGCTGATGGAGGCATTTGGTGGAAATCCGATCAATTTTTTCGGGGAGCCATCATTGTTCCAGCCTCTGGTGATCGGCACAGATATCTGGAAAGGATTTGGGTACAATACGGTAGTTTATCTGGCAGCAATACTTGGGGTAGACCAGAGCCTTTATGAAGCAGCAGCGGCAGACGGAGCAGGAAGATTCAAACGTATCTGGCACATAACGCTCCCGGGAATAAGGACAACGGTAGCCCTTCTGGCAATTCTGTCACTTGGAAATGTGCTCAATGCAGGTTTTGATCAGATCTACAATTTGTATAATCCGCTTGTTTATTCCACTGGTGATATCATAGACACATGGGTATACCGTGCAGGGCTTGAGAACCTGCAGTACTCGCTGGCTACAGCAGTTGGACTGTTTAAATCGGTGATCAGCGTTATCTTAATTGTTATAGGATATAAGCTGGCAGATAAGTTTACCGGTTACAAACTATTCTAAGGAGGTGCAGTAAATGATAGAAAATAAAAGTATAGGATCAAAAGTATTCGACGTAGTAAATGTTGTGATCCTTATTTTGATCACACTGGTCTGCATCCTGCCGGTATGGTATGTCCTTTGCGTTTCCTTAAGTAGCAGGGAGGCTGTCAGTGCAGGGAAAGTTGCTCTCTGGCCGGTGGGATTTAATCTCCTGTCATATAAGAAGATCTTGGGAGAGGGGAATTTCTTTACTTCTTTTCTTGTGTCTATTAAACGCGTTGTGTTAGGTACAGGAGCCAGCATGGTGTGTATACTTTTGGCAGCATATCCGTTGTCAAGAACAAAAAAACAGTTTCCGAAGAGGGGCATCTTCATGTGGATCTTTGTATTCTGCATGCTTTTCAATGGAGGTACTGTTCCGTGGTATATCACAATGAAGAATTACGGTCTCATGGACAGCATATGGGGACTTGTCCTTGGTATGGGGCTTCAGGTTTTCAACGTCATTCTGGCAGTAAACTTTTTCAAGAATCTGCCAGTTGAACTGGAAGAGGCATGCTTTATAGACGGTGGTGGACCATGGAGGAATCTGATCTCAATTTACATTCCTTTGGCAAAACCGATGGTGGCAACGATCTCGCTTTTTACGATTGTTCAGTACTGGAACGAGTTCTTTCAGGGAATGGTTCTAAGTACAAAACAAAGCAGCTATCCGCTTCAGACATACATACAGCAGATGGTAGTAACATTGGATTATTCCAGTATGAATGTTGAACAGATCGCACAGGCAATGAAACTAAATAACCAGTCGCTGGACGCAGCGAAGATATTTATCGCCATGATCCCGGTGCTGATCATATACCCGTTTTTGCAGAAATATTTTGTATCTGGGATCACGTTGGGATCGGTAAAAGGATAGTATCCGGTCAGAAAGAGTCTGGCCAAAATAGAGAATAGTAAAAAAGAAAAGGAGAAAATGGATTATGAAACTAAAAAGAATAATTGCTATAGCGTGTACGGCAGCTATGACGGTATCCTTGATTTCAGGCTGTGGTGGTGCATCAGACAAAGGGCAGAAAGAAGCGGTCAAGGAAGCAGAAGGAACAGCGAAAGAAGATCTGCCTCTGGCAAAATACCCGGAGACGGTTACGGTACATCTGGGCGGAAAAATGAATCCGAATGCAAAGATTCCGAAAGGAATGTCATTTGAAGACAACTCCTATACAAGGCTTCTGAAAGAGAACCTGAACATCGAGGTAGTATATGACTGGACTGCATCTACATCAGATTATGATGAAAAAATGAGTCTCTGTATCGGAAGTAATACCATTCCGGAAATCATGAATGTAAATGCAACCCAGTACAGGGCTCTGTTGAAATACGATATGATACAGCCTCTGGATGATTATTTTGATGATTATGCATCTGACGCACTTAAGAGTTATGTAAAATCTGGCGGCGATGAACTGACGGACTGTATCACAAATGATGAAGGGAAGATCATGGCGATTCCTGCCCCGAACCTGACAGCAGGTGGTGTAAACGAAATGTGGATTCGTCAGGACTGGCTGGATGCTCTTGGGCTGGATGTACCACGCACATGGGATGAACTGGCAGAAGTGGCTAAAGCATTTGTGACAAGGGATCCAGATGGAAATGGAGAGAATGACACTATCGGTATTCTTGGACCAGGAAATTCGGACCACATGAATGCAGTAGGCGGCAACCAGTTTGGACTTGACCCATTGTTCAGCTGTTTTCAGTCATATCCGCAGTACTGGCTGGAGAGTGAGGACGGATCGGTAGAGTATGGTTCGATTCAGCCGGAGACGAAGACTGCACTGGAAAATATCTCCAAACTTTATGCGGATGGTGTTATTGATCCGGAGACACTTGTCAGAAGTGATAGCAAGGAGCCACTTCTTTCTGGAAAAGTAGGAATCTTTTTCGGACCGTGGTGGTGTGCATATACATTTGCGGATACAACTCTGTCAGGTTCAGCAGACTGGCGGGCATATTTCACACCTCTTTCTGAGGATGGAAAATATTATACGCATATGGCTGAGCCAACGACACAGTATGTCGTAGCGAGCAAGGACTGCAAAAATCCGGAAGCTGCGTTTAAGATCATTAACTACCTGATTGCAAATGAGCAGACATGGGTAGAAGAGGGCGTAACATCTACGGAGATGGGAACCGCAGATTTCTATCCTTTGTATAATGCGTATGACAATGCTGATGAGATAGAGACATCTTATGAAACGCTGACGAAATATCTTGCAGGAGATATCAGTATGGATGATGTAGATTTTTCGACACATAAACTGCTGAAGAACGATATGGAAGCAGTTACGGAACTTAAGAAAAAGCCTTACGATGATTTTAGTCTTAAATATTGGAATCTGGATAGTGATCTGGCAAAAGGCAATCTGCCTCGTCTGATTGCAATCATGGTAGGTGACGCGCCACTTGTAAATGAGGAATATGTTCCGGTTTACAACGCTTACAACGGACAGACGGAAACAATGGAAGCGAAATGGGCAAATCTGAAGAAAATGGAGGAAGAGACTTTCGCAAAGATTATCATGGGAAAAGCAGATATCAGCGAATTCGATACTTTCGTTAAAAACTGGAAGAATCAGGGTGGTGATCAGATTCTCAAAGAAATTAACGATGAATTAAGTAAGTAAAAGAGACGGCGGCTGATGGTGTTCATTAGCCGCTGTTCCTTAATTGGAGGTATAAAATGCGGGAAAACAAAGTAATCTACGGACTGATAGGATATGGTGGAATGGGCAGATGGCATACAGAAATCCTGTCAAATGTACCGGAAATTGAAATTGGTGGTATCTATGATATCAAGGAAGAAAAGAGAATAGAAGCAAAAGAAAAAGGTTTTTCTGTGTATGGCTCGGAAGAGGAAATGTTATCAGACCCGGATATTGATGTCGTGCTGATTGCCACTCCAAATGACTGCCATAAGCCGATTGCAATCCGTGCTATGCATGCGGGGAAAAACGTGATATCAGAGAAACCGGTGACTCTGTCATCTTCTGATCTTCAGGAGATGGAAAATGTTGCCAAAGAAACCGGAAAGTTCCTGACAGTACACCAGAACAGGCGCTGGGATGATGATTTCCTGATCATACGAAAGCTTGTAGAGGAGCAGAAGCTGGGGCATGTCTTCCGGATAGAAAGCCGTGTGCATGGTTCAAGGGGTATTCCGGGTGACTGGAGAAAAGAAAAAATACATGGTGGCGGAATGGTTCTTGACTGGGGTGTACATTTGCTGGATCAGATTCTGTATCTTTACGGAGATAGAAAAATTGAAACTGTATATGCATCACTTACCCATATTACCAATCAGGAAGTGGATGATGGGTTCACCACAATCCTGACATTTGAAGGCGGAACGGAAGTCTTAGTTGAAGTAGGTACCAATAATTATATTTCCCTGCCAAGATGGTATGTACTGGGTGAAGATGGTACTGCGGTAATCAGAGACTGGCAGTTAAATGGTGAGATCATACGGAAAACAGGCATAACCGAAGAGAAAGTAGTGCCGGTAAAGACAGCAGCAGGTCTGACCAAAACCATGGCTCCGAGACGGGAAGATACAATCGTGAAAGAAGAGCTGCCACATGTGTCCGGAGATATTGCGGATTTCCATAGGAATGTAGCAGCAGTTATAAGAGATGGGGCAGAGCCGGAGATTAAGCTCTTCCAGGTGATGCGTGTAATGAAACTAATGGAAGCTATTTTCCAATCAGCAGAAACAAACCAGGTGATTGATTATAGACAGTATGAATCATAAGTATTTATGAAGGAACAGGAGAAAATAAGTATGAAACAGATAAAAATAGGAACATGCGTTCCTGGAGCTAAGGCAGAAGAATGGTTAAAGGGATTTATTGGAAAAGGATTTGAGACATTTTCTCTTAATTTCCATATGTCACTGGAAGGGACTGACCTTGATAAGCTGGCATTGAGCACGGAAAAACTGTTGGCAGGTACGGATTCCAAAATCACGACAATTGGATACTATTGTAATCCTATCCAGTATGCAGAGCATAGGAAAACACTGGAAAATGTAATCTGCACTGCCGGAGAATTCGGAGCTACACATGTGAGTACTTTTGCAGGAGCGTGGGAAGGAAAGCCGGTAGAATCCGCATATGAAGAGTTTGGCAAGGTATTCCGGGAACTGGCTGATCTTGCAGAAGAAAAGGGAGTGAAGCTGGGAATTGAGAATTGCCTTATGGATGGAACATGGGAACATGCGACATGTAATATCGGTTTTAACCCTAAAGCGTGGGAAGTGATGTTTGAGGAAGTAAAGAATGATAACTTCGGACTGGAATGGGAGCCGACACATCAGATGGTACAGCTTATCGATCCGGTAACAGAGCTGAGAAAATGGTGCAAAAAAATAGTACATATACATGGAAAAGATGCAACAATAGACTGGGATGCTGTAAGACATAGTGGCATATCAGGCGCAGTCCCATTTGTATGGCATCGTATGCCGGGCTTTGGTGACACGAACTGGAGAGATATCATTTCTATTTTAAGAAGTAACGGATATGAGGACGATATCTGCATTGAGGGATACCATGATCCTGTATATTCCGGAGAACTGGAGATGACCGGACAGCTTCATGCACTGAATTATCTGAAATGGTGCAGGGGTGGAGATTTTACACCAACTCCATGGGCAAAATAGATACAGGAGGATTTTTCTATGAAACTTGGGTTTATTACATCAATCCTTGACGGATGGACTTATGAACAAATGATGGATTTTGCTTCAGAGCAGGGATTTGAATGTGTGGAAGTGGCATGCTGGCCAGAAGAAAAAGCAGAAAGAAGATATGCGGGTGTAAGCCATATAGATGCAGAACGGGTAAACCAGGATGATGAATATGCAGCCCATATTATGGCATATGCAGAAAAAGCGGGAGTAGAAATCTCTGCACTGGCATATTATCCTAACGTAATGACGGCAGATAAAGAGAAAAGAAATGCTGCTATTGAACATCTGAAGAATGTCATACGTGCAAGTAAAAAGTTAGGTGTTGGCATGATCACAACATTTATCGGAAGGGATCAGACCAAAAATGTACGGGAAAATCTTGAACTTGTAAAAGAAATATGGCCACCAATCATAAAACTGGCAGAGGTATGTGACGTAAAAATAGCAATTGAAAACTGCCCGATGCTTTTTGGTGAGGAACAGTGGCCCGGAGGACAGAATCTGATGACAACTCCGCCAATCTGGAGAGAGGTCTTCAAGATCCTGGACAGTGATAATCTTGGCATTAATTACGATCCATCCCACTTTATCTGGCAGATGATCGACTATATCCGCCCGCTTTATGAATTTAAGGATAAAATATTCCATGTTCATTACAAGGATATCAAGATATACAGGGATAAATTAGAGTCCTGTGGCATCATGGCTTATCCGCTGGAATATATGTCACCTAAGATTCCGGGACTTGGCGATGTGGACTGGGGAAAATACGTGTCAGCACTTACTGATATAGGATATGATGGCTGTACATGTATCGAAATAGAAGATAAAGCATTTGAGGATTCCAAGGAAAAGGTGGAGAAGTCTTTAATTCTCAGTAAAAGATATCTGGAGAAATATGTTATATAACACAGAAAAGTGCAAATAAGGAGGAAATACCATGAGAAAATTAAGAGCAGGAATCGTAGGCTGTGGAGGGATTGCTAACGGAAAACATCTCCCGGCTATGCAGAAAAGTGGTCTCTATGAGGTGGTGGCTTTTTGTGACATCATCATAGAGCGTGCGCAGGAAACAAAAGAAAAATTTGGCACAGAAGATGCAAAAGTATTTGAAGATTACCGTGAACTTCTAAAAGAAGATCTGGATGTTGTATATGTAACTACCCCAAACCGTTCCCATGCAGAAATCTCTATAGCAGCAATGGAGGCAGGAAGAGATGTCATGTGTGAGAAGCCAATGGCAAAAAATTATGCAGAAGCACAGAAGATGGTCGAAACTGCGGAAAGAACACACAGAGTTCTCAACATAGGATATCAGAACCGTTATCGTACAGATTCATTGTATCTGAAGGAAATGTGCAAAAGTGATGAATTGGGAGAAATCTATTTTGCCAAAGCACATGCACTCAGAAGAAGAGCTGTTCCGACCTGGGGTGTGTTCCTGAATGAAGAAGAACAGGGCGGCGGTCCTCTGATTGATATTGGTACACATGCACTGGATCTGACATTATGGATGATGGATAATTATGAAGTGCAGTCTGTTACGGGAGCTTCCTTCCACAAGCTGTCTGATCAGACAGACCAGGGAAATGCATTTGGTAACTGGGATCCGGATAAGTTCTGTGTAGAAGATTCTGCTTTTGGCTTTATCCGTATGAAAAATGGGGCAGTGATCGAACTGGAATCAGCCTGGGCACTGAACACACTGGAGGTTGATGAGGCAAAAACAAGCCTGTGTGGTACCAAAGCCGGAGCTGATATGAAAGATGGCCTTAGGATCAATTACATCCACCATAATGCACAGGTAGTAGAGAAACCGGAATTATCAAGCGGTGGAGTAGCATTTTTCTCAGGAAAAGAAAAGTCAGCAGCAGACTATGAACAGGAATTGTTTTACCACATCGTTGTTGATGGGGCAGAACAGGTTGTGAAGCCTGCACAGGCTGCAGTTGTCACACGTATTCTGGAAGCGGTGTACCGTTCAGCAGAGAGTGGAGAAACCATTTATTTTGATTGAGGGAAAAGAAGATTATGGAACAAAGAAAATTAAAAAAGTTGTTGTCTGAGATGTCATTGCGTGAAAAGATTGGGCAGATGATACAGCTGACTGGAATTTACTTTGATGATGATGCGGTACTTACCGGGGAGGTGGGGGAAGACCAGCCACCTCAGTGGGTGACTCAGTATGCTGGTTCTGTACTAGGTATGATCGGGGCAGAAAAGCTCAGGGGAATTCAGAAAAAATATGTGGAAGCGCATCCGCATCATATTCCATTGCTGTTTATGGCAGATGTCATACATGGGTGCAGGACCATAGCTCCGATTCCTTTGGGACAGGCTTGTTCGTTTCATCCGGAACTGGTTAGAAAGATGGCGGGACATGCCGCAGCAGAGTCTGCTTCTGAGGGGATCAGGGCTACGTTTTCTCCAATGATTGATGTATCCAGAGACCCGAGGTGGGGGCGGATAATGGAGTCTTTCGGAGAGGATCCTTTTCTGAACGGAGTTATGGGAACCGCAATGCTTAGAGGATATCAGGGCGAAGAAGGAAAAGACCCGGCAGGGAACAAAAAAATACCGGAGTCCGGTATCGCAGGCTGTTTAAAGCATTTTGCAGGTTATGGTGCAGTGAATGCGGGAAGAGAATACAATGATGTGGAAATATCACAGAGAACCTTCCGGGAACAGTATCTCAAACCATTCCGTATGGCAATGCATGCAGATCCGGCAATGGTGATGACAGCGTTTAATGCAGTTGACCGCAGACCGGTCAGTGGAAACAAGGAACTGCTTGAAGGCACTCTCAGGGAAGAAATGGGTTTCAGTGGCACTGTGATTTCAGATTGGGGATCCATAGGGCAGTTGGAGGAACAGAATGTAGTGTCAAGCCAGAAAGAGGCCGCAGAGGCCGCAGTCCGTGCGGGAGTTGACATTGACATGATGAGTCCGGCATATATGTTCCATCTGGAAGAACTGGTTAAAGAAGGGAGTATTCCAACTTCGTTGATAGACAAAAGTGCATGGAATGTGCTGGTGATGAAGAATCGGCTTGGCTTGTTTGAAAATCCATTTGCAGGAATGCAGGGAGAAGAACCGTTGTCTGCTGAGGCAAAGAAAACCGCGCTTGCGCTGGCATGTGAGAGTTCGGTTCTTCTGAAAAATGATGATATGCTTCCTCTGAAACCGGAGAGGAAGGTATTTTGGGGCGGACCTTATGTGGAGTCAAGGGAATTGCTGAGCAGATGGGCAATTTTCGGCCGTTATGATGATGTGGAAACGATCAGAGAAGTCCTGAAAGCCCGGAAGATGCCGGTTCGTTTTCTGCCAGAATGTGAGATTCTGACAGAAGAGGAAAGGAGGCTGTGGCAGGCTGAAAACTGTAGAATTCAGGACAGCGGAGAACAGGATAAAGAGATACCTGAAATATGCGTGAATAGTGGAAAACAATATGCCACACTGGATGAAATTGAACCGGAGGATACCGTGGTACTTGTACTTGGAGAACATGAGGCACAGTCAGGTGAAGCCGCGAGCAGGGCATTTCTTGATCTGCCGGAAGGGCAGCAGAAGTTTTTTGATGCAGTAGCTGGCCGTACCTCCCATATTGTGACGGTCATTCTATCGGGCAGGCCGTTGGATATACGGAAAATAGCGGAGAAATCCCAGGCTGTCCTTTTTGTCTGGAGACCGGGAACAATGGGAGCTGAGGCTGTTGTTCGCTTGGTGTATGGAGAAGAGACCCCATCAGGAAAACTGTCTGTGAGCATACCATGGTGTGTGGGACAGGTGCCTGTCAGTTACTGGGATGTAAAGACCGGACACCGGATGGTAGAAACGAATCCGGAGAATCGCTTTACGAGCCGGTATATGGATATTCCGAATGAACCGCTTTATCCATTTGGATTCGGTCTCTCTTACACAGAGTTCACCATTACGCCCCCCATATTTGAGAAACAGGAAAGAGAGGATAAGATTGACATATCCTGCAAGGTGAAGAATGTGGGAGAAGTGCCTGGGGCAGAAGTCGTGCAGTGTTATGTGGAGACACTTTGTGCTCCTGTTGTGCGACCGGATAGAGAACTTATCCGGTTTCGGAAAATTTTTCTGTTGCCGGGTGAAGAGCAGGAAGTAAAATTTACGGTTAATCGGAAGGAACTAGCTTTTTATGGAGAGAATATGGAACTCATAGATGGAGATGTCCAGTTTCGTTTTATTGTTGGAAACAGTAGTAGGTCAGAAGCGGGGAGTATCCTTTATGCCTTTTGAGTTGACATTTGATGAATGATTCTCCGGGCATTTTGAGAATCTCAAATGTCAGGAAGAACATAATTTAAAGCAGGGGACATTGTGATGGAAAGAATCACAATGTCCCCTAAAATTTTTTCGGGATATACAAATCCCTACCCCAAAAATATGAAGAAAGTATTATGGACAGAAAACATCAATGAACAGTAAGTATTTGTAAAATTATGAATAGAATATCAGAAGGAATATAAGTGCAAAGACAGAATGTTTGTGGTATGCTAGAGGCAGAATATGATCGTAACGGTTTGTTGGTAAAATGGTGGATGGTTACGAATGACATTACGGAGGTGCTAGGCATGGGAAGTTATCTGAATCCGGGCTGCAAAGGCTTTGAGGAGAGCTTAAATTCCGCAATTTATGTAGATAAAACCGGGTTAATCGAAAAAGTAAATGCGGTTGTTAACACACGGCAGAAATATATTTGCGTCAGCCGTCCGCGGCGATTTGGAAAATCTATGGCGACGGATATGCTGGCAGCATATTACGATCAGAGCGTTGATACGGCGCGGTTGTTTGATACTCTGCAGATTGCAAAGACAGAGACTTATCAGAAATACCGGAATCAATATGATGTGCTGAAAGTGAATATGCAGGAGTTTTTAAGCACAACACACAGCATGGATGAAATGCTGGAGAAGTTCAGCAAATTTATACGATTTGATTTGCTGGATGCTTATACACAGATTCGTTTTCGGGATGAGGATAGTCTGGTACAGGTGATGAAAGACGTATATGCACATACGAAGCGCCCGTTTATCATCCTGATCGACGAATGGGACTGCCTGTTCCGCGAGTACAAGCAGGATAAAGAGGCGCAAAAAAAATATCTGGATTTCCTGCGGGTATGGCTGAAAGATCAGGAATATGTGGCACTTGCCTACATGACCGGAATTTTACCGATAAAAAAATACGGTTCGCATTCGGCACTCAACATGTTTACGGAATATTCCATGACCAATCCACGCGAGATGGCGGAGTTTTTCGGTTTTACCGAAGAGGAAGTGCGCGCATTATGCGCAACATACAAGCGCAATTTTGAAGAAGCGCAGGCGTGGTATGATGGCTATGAACTTGTCGCAATGGACGGAGAAACCCAAAAAATCTATTCCATGTACAGCCCGAAATCAGTGGTCGATGCAATGTTAAGCGGTCTGTATGATAATTACTGGAACCAGACCGAAACGTATGAGGCATTAAAGATTTATATCCAGATGAATTTTGACGGGTTAAAAGATGCCATTGTGCGGATGCTTGCCGGGGATCGTGTGGAGATCAATACAGGGACATTTTCCAACGATATGACAACGTTCCAGAACCGGGATGATGTTCTGACACTCCTGGTTCATCTGGGTTATCTGAGTTATCACTGGATGGACAAAACGGTGTCGATTCCAAACAAAGAAGTGTCACAGGAATATGTAAATGCAATCAGCACCATGGACTGGCATGAGGTCATTGATTCTGTCGAAGCGTCGAAAAAGCTGCTGGAAGCGTTATGGATGCAGGACGAAGAGACAGTGGCAGCAGGCATTGATAAAGCGCATCGTGAGATTTCTATTTTGCAGTACAACAATGAAAATTCGCTGGCATGTACGATCAATCTGGCATTTTATTTTGCACGGGAATACTACACGATCATAAGGGAATTTCCGACCGGAAAAGGGTTCGCGGATTTGTGTTTTATTCCAAGAAAAATGCATGCAGACAAACCGGCGGTTGTGATTGAACTGAAATGGGAAAAATCCGCACAGGGAGCCATTGCGCAGATCAAAGACCGGCACTATACAGATGCCTTAAAGGAGTATCGGGGAAATCTGCTCCTTGCCGGAATCAACTACGACAGAGAGACAAAAACACATATGTGTGTGATTGAACAATTAACAAAAGAAGACTGACAGGAGGAAACCAAAATGAGCAACGTATTAGAAGAAATGAAAACCAGAAGAAGCATCCGAAAATTCAAACCGGATGCCATCCCGCAGGAAATTATAGACCAGATCATCGAAGCGGGAACCTATGCGGCAAACGGCAGAGGCGCACAGAATGTCATCATCATTCAAGTGACAAACAAAGAGAAGCGCGATGAAATCGCAAAGAAAAATGCAGAAATCATGGGAAGTGAGGGTGATCCGTTTTACGGCGCACCGGCAATGCTCATCGTTTTAGGCAAAAAAGACTGGCCGACACATGTCTATGACGGCAGTCTTGTGATGGGAAACCTCATGCTTGCAGCCCATGATCTGGGAATCGGCAGCTGCTGGATTCACCGCGCGAAAGAGGAATTTGAAAGCAGCTGGGGCAGGGAACTGCTTGCATCCCTTGGGATTGAGGATGAATATGAGGGAATCGGACACTGTGCGCTCGGCTATGTGGACGGGGATTATCCGGATGTTATTCCAAGAAAAGAAAACCGCGTATTCTATATCAGATAGGGCGGAACTGCCATGAGAGAAGAGTATTGCGTTTATTATGAAAATTATGAAGAACTGGCCTCAGAAGAACCTGGTGCAGAGATTCCTTTGCAAAAGGATATTGTGTGGGAAAATAAAAATTCCCAGAGTGAACGATGGAAAGCATTGTCGGTTTTTGCCTGTCCACAGGGGCTGGTACTGGAACTGGCAAAGCAGGTGGCATCAAAACAGTACCTTGCGTTTTATGAGAAATGGAAAGAGGCGGACGAAGACCGGCTTACGGATCGGCAGCTGTCGCAGATAGAGGCAGAATCCCCACTTGGTGAATGCCCGGCAGTGCTGCTTACCTGTAATGGGGAGGAACTGCAAAGCGACGGAACCATGGGGATGGCCTGGTATCCGTCAGACATTCTGGAAAAGCTGGAATGGGAACAGGATCCGGAGGCAGAAGCCTGCAGGCAGCATTATGGTTTAGATCCTGCATACCTCTGGTGGATCGGGCGTTTTCATTTTATGTGGAAGCAGCCGGTAGCTGCCAGTAAGATACAAAACCTTGTGCTGACATTGCAGGCAGAAGAAAAAAGAATCTATGGAGAAGAAAGTTTTATTCTTCGCACAGGCGATCAGATCCGTTTTTCACATCCGGTCACAGGGCAGACCTACCGGCTGGATGTGCTGGAAATAGCAGAGGAAGAAATACCGGCAGAACGGATGCCGGACAATGATATGTGTTACCCACGTTTTGCGCAGAGCATGCGCTACAAACTGACACCCGATGATCCGGCCGTTTCTCTCGAGGACGATTCCCCGGCAGAAAGAATTTATAAAAAGAATCCGGACGGTTCCCAAAGCGAAGTGAGTGGGGCGATTTCATTTTTTCTTATGGGAAAATTGAAACCAGAGAAGCAGAACCGTCTGACAACCGGAAATCTGCATTATGCCCCGGTTACGGAGACCGCGTGGATTCCGGTATTTGAGGTGAAACGAAAGGAAGACATTACGGTCGAAGCGATGCCCGGACACAAAAATTAAGGTAGAATGACAAACGCCGGATTGCGATAACGAAAAAAGGAGATAAAAAATATGCCTTGTACAACGATATTAGTAGGAAAAAATGCAACCTATGATGGTTCAACCATGATTGCGAGAAATGATGATGCGGGTGGAAATGATCACTTTACGCCAAAGAAAATGATTGTGGTGCAGCCAAAGGAGCAGCCACGTGTATACAAAGCGGTACTTTCTTCTGTAGAAATTCCGCTTCCAGAAAATCCGCTTCGCTATACGGCTATGCCAAATGCAGTGGAAGGGAAAGGAATCTGGGGTGCATGCGGAGTCAATGAAGCACGGACCGGAATGACGGCAACCGAGACAATCACATCCAATCCACGTGTACTCGGTGCAGATCCGCTGGTGGAAAACGGCATTGGAGAGGAAGATATTGTATCGTTAGTACTTCCTTATATCCACAATGCAAGAGAGGGTGTTCAGCGGCTGGGAGAACTTCTGGAAACCTATGGTACTTATGAAATGAATGGAATTGCCTTTTCCGATCAGAATGAAATCTGGTGGATGGAGACCATTGGCGGACATCACTGGATTGCACGCCGTGTGCCGGATGATGCGTATGTGGTTATGCCAAATCAGCTTGGAATTGATGCATTTGATCTGGATGATGCATTTACCATGCAGGAAAATCATATGTGTTCCGCAGATATGCGGGAGTTTATTTCGGATCATCACCTGAATCTATCCATGGATGGCACTTTAAATCCGCGCGAAGCTTTTGGCAGCCATGACGATGCAGATCATGTGTACAATACACCTCGTGCGTGGTATATGCTGCGCTGCCTGAATCCACACACATACAACTGGGATGGACCGGATGCGGATTTTACACCGGAGTCTGATGATCTGCCATGGACACTGGTACCGGAGCGCAAGATTACGGTGGAAGATGTGAAATATGTGCTTTCCTCGCATTATCAGGGAACGCCATACGATCCATATGGAGCGTATGGAGATCCGGGGCAGCGCGGCATGTATCGTTCCATCGGTATCAACCGCAATGATTTTGTTGGTCTGGTACATATCCGCCCGGAGCATGGAGAGGATGCCAATGTACTGGAGTGGGTTGCGTATGGTTCCAATGCCTTTAATGCCATGGTGCCGTTTTATGCACAGGTGGAGAAAACTCCGGAATATGTGGCCAATACGACAGCAGAAGTTTCTACAGATAATTTTTACTGGGTAAGCCGGATGATTGGTGCGATGGCAGATGCCTCTTATAAGAAATCGGTGTTCCATGTCGAGCGGTATCAGGAGAAAGTGCTGTCTAAAGGACATGAGATTATCAATCATTATGATAAACTGCTGGAAAAAGAAACCGACGCAGGAAAGCGCATGGCACTTAAGACAGAAGCAAACAATGCGGTGGCAGATATGGTAAAAAAAGAAGCTGCCGATACACTCGATAAAGTTCTGTTTGAACTGTGCGGACAGATGAAGAATGCATTTGCCCGTTCCGATGCTTAACGCATCAGTTTCCGCCGCAGAAGCAGATATGCCGTGATCATAGCCGTACCGGTCAGTACCCAGGAGATCGGATAGATAATCATAACAACCCAGAATTCATGTACGGCACGGCAGACGGTGTTGATCCAGATGAGGCGCAGCACGCAGGAGCCGACCACGGTGATCAGAGCCGGTGTCAGGGAATGGCCAAAGCCACGCATGGCACCGCCGCTGATCTCGTAAGTGGAGGTCAGAAGTTCCAGTGTGGTGACGATCAGAAGGCGTTGTACGGCAAAAGTCAGGACATTCGGATCGGTTGTGTACAGGCGAACGAAAAAGTCCCGGCCGAGTACAAAAACACCGGATAACAGGCCGCAGAATATCACGGAAAAAATCATGCAGAGACGGTATACTTTTTTGCACCGCTGAAAATCTCCGGCACCGTAATTCTGGCTCGTAAAAGTAACGGTAGTCTGGGCAAATGCGTTTACCATAAAATACGCAAAAAATTCAAAGTTCAGTGCAGCTGCAGATCCTGCGATAGCGTTTGATCCAAAACTGTTAATCATGCTCTGGATGCAGACGTTGGCAAGGGAAAAGACCATGCCCTGCAGGCCGGCAGGAACACCAATGATCAGAATTTTTTTCAGTTCGCCCCAGTCAATGGACAAGCCACAGAGTCTGACACGGATTGGTTCCTGTTCATGCAGTAAAATATAAAACAGAATACCGGAACTTACAATATTAGAAACAACGGTGGCAATTGCGACACCGGATACTCCCAGATGAAATACAATGACAAGAATCAGGTTCAGTCCGGTATTGATGATTCCGGCGACAATCAGGGCATACAGCGGGCGGCGGCTGTCACCGATGCTGCGCAGGATTGAGGAACTAAAATCATAAAGCATGATAAATGGCATGCCGAGAAAATAGATCCGCAGATATAAAACTGCCAGATCGATAACATCTTTTGGAGTTCCCATCAGTGTCAGTACCGGTCTGGCAATGAACTGCCCCAGTACAAGCACGAAAATGCCGCTGCATAAAGCGACAACGATGGCGGTGTGAATTGCCCCTTTTACATGTTCTTCGGCTTTCTGTCCGATGTAGCGGGAAATAATTACGTTGGAACCGAGCGAAATTCCGATGAACAGATTAATCATCAGTGCGATGAGCGAACTGTTGCTTCCCACGGCCGCCAATGCGCGGCTGCTTGCAAAACGGCCGACCACTGCGGTATCCACAGAATTAAATAATTGCTGTAAGATGCTGCTGGCAGCCAGAGGCAGGGCAAAAAGCAGTAATTTATTCCATAGAGATCCATGTGTCATATCAATTGTATTTTTCTTTTGCATATTCATAGTGAAACAAATCCCCTCTTTAATAAGTACAGATGATTATAATCCCGGGAAATCAGAAAATCAATAGCTACAGAGTTTTGAGAATATTTGTAATAAACTAAAAAATGTGTTGACATTTTGCAAGAAGAGTGCTAGTTTTTTGTTAACAAAGAGAAATCAGGCAAATGCATCGAACAGAATACGATCATCAGAATATGTGATGCAGCGCAGGTTGCACTACAGTTTTTTCAGAGAACTGCCGGAGGGTGTGAGACAGTAGGACATTCGGATGACCATCCTCTGCGAGCAGTGTGCTGAATCCTGTGTGGGACAGTAAGCATCACCGGTTTTCTACCGTTATCAGGAACCTTATTTCTGCAGAGGGGAGTCTGTTGAGATGAGAGTGAGTGGTCGTTTCATACGGCAAATAAAGTGGTAACGCGGAAGCATAACATAAGCCTTCGTCTTTATATACTGATAAGAGGTATATAGAGACGGAGGTTTTTTATTGTATGTCTGAACTCTTTGTGAATCTTTAAGAAGGGAGTCGCCAAATGGCGAAAAAACAATGAATGGTTTAGTTATCGTATTAATTGCAATTGTCGTACTGGGTGCCGGTTATCTGTTTTACGGACGCTGGCTTGCCAACAAATGGGGGCTTGATCCAAAGGCAAAAACCCCTGCTTACACACATGAGGATGGACAGGATTACGTTCCGTCTTCCAAAATGACGGTATTTGCTCATCAGTTTTCTTCGATCGCAGGTGCAGGACCTGTCACCGGACCGATTTTAGCATCGGTATTCGGCTGGGTGCCGGTATTGTTATGGCTGCTGATCGGAGGTCTGTTTTTCGGAGCCGTGCAGGATTTCGGTGCACTGTATGCTTCCGTTAAAAATGAAGGAAAATCGATGGGAATGATCATCGAGAAATACATCGGAAGAACCGGACGAAAATTATTTATGCTGTTCTGCTGGCTGTTTACCCTTCTGGTTATGGCAGCTTTTACCGATATGGTTGCCGGAACGTTTGTCGGAAAAGGTGTGGAAGGGATGACAAAGGCAACAGGCTATGCGAATTCCGCAGCTGCATCCATTTCCATGCTGTTTATCGTTGTTGCCATCATCTTTGGCCTGATTCAGAAAAAGGTCGGGAAAATGAAAGAGTGGGTTCGCGCAGTGGTTGCCATTGCCCTGTTGGCTGTCATGTTTATCATTGGTATGAAACTTCCAATGTATGCGACAAAGAGTACCTGGATCTATATTGTTATGGCATATCTGTTCCTTGCCTCTGTCATGCCGATGTGGCTGCTCATGGAGCCGCGTGATTACATGACCACTTTCATGCTGCTGGGCATGATCATTGGTGCGGTTGTCGGTGTCATTGCAGAGCATCCGACTATGAAGCTGAATGCATTTAGCGGATTTAATGTAGATGGCAGTTATCTGTTCCCTACCTTATTTGTAACGATTGCCTGTGGTGCGGTATCCGGATTCCACAGTCTGGTTTCTTCCGGAACATCATCAAAGACCATCAGTAATGAGAAAGATATGCCGATGGTCGGTTATGGTGCCATGGTGGTAGAGTCTCTGCTTGGTGTCGTTGCACTCGTTGTAGTTGGTGCGGTTGCTGTAAACGGAACCAAGCCGGAGGGCACTCCGTTTTCCATCTTCTCTACTGGTGTTGCAGGATTCTTTGAAAAATTCGGTATTCCGGTACAGGTTGCTACTGTATTTATGACCATGTGTGTATCTGCACTGGCACTGACCTCTCTCGATTCTGTTGCACGGATCGGACGTATGTCGTTTCAGGAACTGTTTTACGGAGATACTACTGACACTTCCAAAATGCCGGGCTGGCAGAAAGTTCTGACCAACAAATATTTTGCAACAATTATTACCTTATTTTTTGGTTATTTACTGACTCTTGGCGGATACAATAATATCTGGCCACTGTTTGGTTCTGCGAACCAGCTGCTTGCAGCACTTGTACTGATTGCACTTGCAGTATTCTTAAAGACAACCGGAAGAACCGGCTGGACACTTTACATACCGATGTTTGTTATGCTGGCAGTTACGTTTACCGCACTGATCCAGAAGACCATTGCACTGGTTTCCAATATTGCCGGTGGTCAGGCAACTTTCCTGGTAGATGGTCTGCAGTTTATCGTGGCTATTCTTCTTATGGTTCTCGGTGTGCTGGTTGCATTCAGCTGTCTGAAGAAACTGTTTACTGCAAAGAAGCAGGAAGCATAAGCTATTTGTTCTGTTTTCTCCATTCCCGAGGGGAAACACCATAAATATTTTTAAATGCACGGGAAAAATGAAGCTGATTTTCGTATCCGACAGCAGAGCCGACATCTGCAATGGATAAGGAAGTCAGCTTTAATAATTCCGTAGCCTTTACCATTCGGTAGTTCATAAGAAATTCCTGTGGGGAGCGACCGGTCGAGTTGCGGAAGATTTTTCCGAAATAACTCCGGTTGATGCCACATACCGCAGCGATATCTTCAATCGAAATAGTATTCTGAAAGTTCTGTTCCATATAATTGATCGCTTCTTTTATATAATAATCACTCATGCGCCCACTGGAGATCAGCGTTGCTGATTTTGCCGACTGCAGCAGATAATCCAAAAACAGATACAGATGCCCGATCAGATGGAAGGAGGATTCCTGCGGATGATTGACGATATAAAGCATTTCATCGGCAAGTTTTTCCCGTAATTCTTTGGAATGGGAATGATAAACGGGCGCGTCTTTGCACAAATCTGTGACACTTAAAGCCTCTTTTACACGTAAGCCGTCAAATTCGATCCATATATATTCCCATGGAAGCTGTTCATCGGCAATGTAAGTATTGATCTGCCCCGGGAAAATCATAAACCCCTGTCCGCTTTTTATAGAATAGGTCCGTGTTTCTCCTTTGGAATTGTCTGCCATGAGTGTTCCGGTTCCGGAAAGAATGTAGTGAAACAGGTAGTGGTTGCGTGTTGCAGGTCCGAAAGAATGACCGGGATCACACTGTTCGTATCCAAACTGATACATGCACAGATCAATAAAATTTTCATTTGGAAAAATATTAAAAAATGTATTACTCATAAAACACTCCGTATATACCAAAATGCGATATTAGTATCTATTATAGCACAAAATATTGCATTTAGGTATAAAATTAAAAAAATATGGGTATTTAAGGACGCATAAAGGTATGTTATAATTAGATTATCAAAAAGGCAAGCGGATATATTTAAGAAAAGGAGAGAGGAATATGGCAAAAAGGAATATTTTCCGTGGTCTTGCGGCTGTGCTTGCACTTGGTATGTGTATGACAGGACTTGCTGGATGCGGAAGCGAAAAAAGGGCGGATGGAAAAACGGAGATTGAAGTGGTTTCCTACAAACCAGAAGCAGTTAAGGCATTTGAAAAAATTGAAAAGCGGTTCAATGAAACACATGATGACATTCATTTGACGATTTCATCTCCAAATGAAGCAATGACCATTTTAAAGACACGTTTTATCCGGGAGGATTATCCGGATATCATCGCAATCGGAGGAGACATCAACTATTCCAACTTTTTAGATGCAGATCTGTTTGAGGATATTTCCGATCTGGATGAAGTCCAGACCGTAAAACAGGCATATCTGGATATGGATAAGGAACTGGAGTTTATTCCAAAGGATGGCACGTATGCACTTCCATATGTGGCAAACGCGGCAGGAATTTTATATAACAAAGATCTGTTTGAGGGAAATGGCTGGAAAGTTCCGACCACCTGGCAGGAATTTACGGCACTGTGTGATGAAATAAAACAAAGCGGAACACTTCCGCTGTATCTGGGTTTTAAAGATACCTGGACCTGTCTGGCTCCGTGGAATGCGCTGGCAGTCGGACTTACCGATTCGGACACCTGCAATCAGGTAAATATGGGAAATACCACATTTGCCAGGACTTATGAACCGGTAGCAGAAAAGATGCGTGCGCTTTTGGATTACGCAGAAAAAAATCCGTATGCATATGGTTATAACGATGCCTGTACAGCATTTGCCCGTGGGGAATCTGCCATGTATCCGATCGGAAGCTATGCGATTCCACAGATTAAATCGGTCAATCCAGATATGAATATCGGCTCTTTTACATTTCCTGCAAATGATGAGGAATCAGACAATGTATTAAATTCAGGAATTGATTTACAGTTTTCTGTGATGAAAGCATGCAAAAACAAAGAAGCAGCATATGAAGTTTTAAAATATCTGTATGACGATGAGACCATTCAGATTTATCTGGATGATCAGGGCGGAATCGCCTGCAAGGATGGGGATTTTGCAATTCCGGAAACACTCGAGGATATGCGTCCTTACATTGAAAATAACCGCATGGCAGATTATCAGGATCACCATTATCCGAGTGAGATGAGCGTGGATGCCATGATCCAGACGTTCCTGCTGGATACAAGCGATAATGCACAGGAAAAGTTTTTGAAAAAATTTGATTCCGGCTGGAAGCGCTATAACCGGGATCTGATTCGGAAAGTACAGGATTATCAGAAAGAACAGGAGGATGCACAATGAAAAAGAAAATGTCAAACAGGGACAAAACATTCTGGGCGGTTGTCATACCGGTTGTGATCTTATTTTTTGCATTCAATACACTTCCAATGATCAAAGGTGTGATTTACAGTTTTACCAATTATAAAGGATATGGAACTTACGATTATGTCGGATTCCGGAACTATGCAGATCTGTTTACGGATTCCCGCGTGGGAAAAAGCTATTTGTTTACGTTTAAATATGCACTGGCAGGAACGATACTGGTAAATGTGCTGAGTCTGATCATGGCAGTTGGATTAAACAGTGCAATCCGTTTTAAAAGTGCACTGCGCGGTATTTATTTTGTACCGAATATTTTAGGAGGACTTGTCATCGGTTATATTTTTAGTTTTATTTTTACTTACATTCTTCCAACTGTGGGAAATGTGTTCCATATTGGATTTTTACAGAACAGTATTCTTGCAAGTGAAAAATACGCATGGATTGGTGTGCTGATTGTTGGTGTATGGCAGGCAGTTGCCATGAATACCATTATCTATATTTCCGGTCTGCAGACTGTACCGGAGGAAGTCTACGAGGCGAGCATGCTTGATGGAGCCAGTAAATGGAAGCAGTTCTGGAAAGTAACATTTCCACTGGTGATGCCGTTTGTAACGATCAATCTGGTACTGAGCACAAAGAATTTCCTCATGGTATTCGACCAGATCATGTCTTTGACCAAGGGAGGTCCGGCACAGAGCACCGAATCCATCTCTTACCTGATTTATAAAAATGGTATGGATGGCGGACAGTTTGGATTCCAGAGTGCAAATGCAGTTATTTTCTTTATTGTGATTGTGGCAATTTCACTTTTCCAGATGACAGTCATGAATAAGAAGGAGGAGCAGTTATGATGAAAGAAAAACAGAAAACAAACCGGGTACTTACGATTGTTCTGATTTTGGGGACGGTTACCGTATTTTTTCCACTGTATATGGCAGCGATCATTGCATTTAAGAAACCAAGTGAGATGACAAACGATGTGGCGGGTGCACTTTCTTTCCCGAAACAATGGAGTTTTGAAAACTTCCGTCAGGCAATGGAAGTGACCGATTTCTGGCGTTCTCTTGGAAACAGTTTACTGATCACTCTGGTAACGATCGTACTGGCAATTCTGATCCACTCGATTGCAGGCTATGTGATCGGGCGGGGCATGGCAAGAAGAAAAAGTTTCCGTTTTATCTATCTGTATATTGTCAGTGGTATGTTTGTTCCATTTTCCATCTTAATGATGCCTCTGGTAAAACAGACGGCACACATGGGACTTGGAAACCGTGCCGGTGTCATCGTGTTGTATCTGGTATTTTACATGCCAATGAATGTCCTGCTTTACAGTGGATATTTAAAAAATATTCCGGTAGCATTGGAGGAGGCTGCAGATATCGATGGCGCAAGCACCTGGACAACTTATTGGAAAGTCGTTTTTCCGATGATGAAACCAATGCATGCAACGGTTGCGATTCTGACAGCCCTTGGAACATGGAACGATGTTATGACACCGCTTGTTATCATGTCCGGAACCGGACAGAATACGCTGCCGCTTGCACAGCTTAACTTCCAGACACAGTTTGGAACCAACTACAATCTGGCGTTTGCCTCCTATATTCTGGCACTGATCCCGATCCTGATCTTTTATGTGATCTGCCAGAAACAGATTTTAAATGGTGTGGCAAACGGTGCAGTCAAAGGATAAAGAATAAAACGAGGTGACTTCTATGGCAATTATATACAATCCAAATAAAAAAATCTTTACCCTGCATACAGCGCATACAACCTATCAGATGCAGGTCGATCCACTGGGATATCTGCTGCATCTGTACTATGGGGAAAAAACAAACAGTTCCATGGACTATGTCCTAACCTATGCAGACCGCGGATTTTCCGGAAATCCTTATGCAGCGGGCATGGACCGCACCTATTCGCTGGATGCGCTGCCACAGGAGTATCCGTCCCTTGGCACCGGGGATTACCGCAATATCGCGCTGAATATCAAAAATGAAAAAGGGGTGGAAAGTGCGGATCTGCTTTTTAAAAGCTATGAGATCCGAAACGGTAAATACCGGTTGCAGGGACTTCCGGCTGTCTGGGCAGATGAAAACGAAGCACAGACACTGGAAATAGTTCTTGCAGATGAAAACGCACAGGTTGAAGTGCATCTGCTGTATGGCGTTTTAGAAGAAACCGATGTCATTACAAGAAGTGTCCGGATTAAAAATACGGGAACCGGGCAGATTACGATTGAAAAGGCAGCGGCAGCCTGTCTGGATTTTGTACAGGGAGAGTTTGATGTCCTGCGGTTTTATGGAAAGCATGCCATGGAGCGCAATCTGGAGCGCACCCCGCTGGGACATGGAACGATTGCGTTTGGCAGCCGCAGGGGAACATCCAGCCATCAGTATAATCCGGCAGTAATTCTGGCAGAAAAAGGGACAACAGAGACGGCAGGCAGCTGCTATGGCATGCTGTTTGTATACAGCGGCAATTTCTCCTGTGAGGCGGAAAAAGACCAGTTCAACCAGACGCGCCTGCTTCTTGGATTAAATGAAGAACTGTTTTCCTACCCGCTCGCGGCTGGAGAAACCTTTACGGTGCCGGAAGTCATTTTATCCTATTCGGCAGATGGATTGTCTGCATTGTCGCAGCAGTATCATAACTGCATCCGCAACCATGTGTGCCGCAGCAAATATGTCCATATGCAGCGTCCGGTGCTGATCAACAGCTGGGAGGCAGCCTATTTCGATTTTACGGGAGATACGGTTGTGGATCTGGCAAAAGAAGCCGCTTCCCTTGGAATTGATATGGTAGTGATGGATGACGGCTGGTTCGGGAAAAGAAATGATGACAATTCTTCCCTTGGGGACTGGCAGGTCAACGAAAAGAAACTGGGGGGCAGTCTGGCAGATCTTATTACCCGTGTGCATGAGCAGGGCGTGAAATTTGGCATCTGGATTGAGCCGGAGATGGTCAATGAAGACAGTGATCTGTACCGGGCGCATCCGGACTGGGCGATCCGGATTCCCGGGAAAAAGCCGGTGCGCTCGAGAAACCAGCTACTGCTTGATTTTTCCAGAAAAGAAGTGCGCGACTGTGTATTTGACCAGATCTGTGCCGTGCTCGATCAGGGAAAAATTGATTATGTCAAGTGGGATATGAACCGCAGCATGGCAGATGTCTATGCCGGAAATCTTTCCTATGATTATGTGCTTGGTGTCTATGATTTCATGGAGCGTTTGTGCAGCCGCTATCCGGATCTTCTGCTGGAGGGATGCAGCGGTGGCGGCGGCAGGTTTGACGCAGGAATGCTTTATTATTCCCCACAGATCTGGTGCAGCGACAATACCGATGCGATCAACCGCACAAGAATCCAGTACGGAACTTCGTTTTTCTATCCGGTTTCCGCGATGGGGGCGCATGTTTCGGCGGTGCCAAATCACCAGACCGGACGGGTGACAAGTTTCCATACCCGTGGGGTGACGGCGATGGCGGGAACTTTCGGTTACGAATTAAACCCGGCACTTTTATCCGAAGAGGAAAAACAGCAGATTCGGGAGCAGATCAAAACGTACAAGAAGTATGAAACGCTCATTAACGAGGGAACGTACTGGCGGCTGTCGGATCCGTTTACGGATGAAATTGCGGCATGGATGTCCGTCTCAGAGCAACAGGATCATGCACTGGTAAGCGTAGTGCGTCTGATGGCAGAGGCAAATCAGGCGACCGTTTATGTCCGCCTGCGTGGGTTAAAGCCGGATGCCGTGTATCTGGAAGAACAGAGCGGCAGGCAGTATTCCGGTGCAGCACTGATGCATGCGGGAATTCCGCTTCCGCCGTTTACCAGAGAATATGAGGCATATCAGTTTGCTTTTACAGAACTGAAAGAGGCTGGAGCATTATATGAAAAAGTGCAGAAATGGTGTGACAGGAATGCCAAAAATCGAGTGGTCATCAGCCTTTACGGTGGCTCCGGTTCCGGAAAAACAACACTCGCAACGGCATTGCAGCAGTACTTTTTAAATGACGGAACGGGTTGTTATCTGCTCTCTGGCGATGATTATCCACACCGGATTCCAAAACGCAACGATGAAGAACGGATGCGTGTGTATAAAGAAACCGGGGAAGACGGACTGCGTGGATATCTCGGAACAAAGAAAGAGATTGACTTCGACCGGATCAATGAAGTGCTTGCGGCATTTCATGAGGGAAAAGATACGATCACATTGCGGCATATGGGACGGGAAGATGGCGAGATTTCATCGGAAGAAACCGATTTTTCCGGAATATCCGTATTACTTCTGGAGTGGACACACGGAGGCAGTGACGATTTACATGGTGTGGATCTGCCCGTCTTTCTGGAAAGTTCCCCGGAGGAGACAAAGGAGCGGCGCATCCGCAGAAACCGCGATGAGAATGCCGCAAGCCCGTTTATCTGCCGTGTGGTGGAACTGGAACAGGAAAAACTTGAAGTGCAGCGCAAAAATGCAGGATTGATCGTGGGAAAGGACGGAAGTGTTTATGAACAGTAAACCGATGCTCAATGCATATCCCGACAGTCTTGGAGGAAATCTTGGGGATATCGTAACATTGCTGAAAACGGAGGCTTTGCAGGATGTATTTTCTTCTTTTTACATTCTGCCGAGCCTGTACCATTCCGATCTCGACCGGGGATTTTCCGTGATCGACTATGACCTGAATGAGCAGCTTGCCAACCGGGAAGACCTTGACCAGTTAAAGAATATGGGGATTGACCTGAAACTGGATTTTATTTTAAACCATGCTTCCGCACAGTCCCCACAGTTTCAGGATCTTGTGGAAAAAGGGGAGGCTTCTGCGTACCGCGATTTTTTCATCGACTGGAACCGCTTCTGGGAAGGGCATGGAACCATGACGGAGGAAGGCTATATCCAGCCGGAGGAAAGCTGCCTGAAGCAGATGTTTTTCCGCAAACCCGGGCTGCCGATCCTGATGGTGGAATTTCCGGATGGAAAAAAGGTGCCGTACTGGAATACCTTTTATCAGGAAGTGCATGGCAGACACTATCTTGGACAGATGGATGTAAACATCCAGTCGCCAAAGGTGTGGGAGTTTTACCGTGAAACACTGGAGAAAATAGCTTCTTACGGAGCGGCGATCGTGCGGCTGGATGCCTTTGCCTATGCGCCGAAGACACCGGGAAAGAAAAACTTCCTCAATGATCCGGAGACATGGGAACTTTTACAGAAGATTCATGCGCTGGCAGAACCTTTGGGACTTACGCTTTTGCCGGAGATCCACGCAGCGTATGACGAAAAAATATACCAGACGCTTGCAGAAAAAGGCTATGCGACCTACGACTTTTTCCTGCCGGGACTGGTCATTGATGCGATTGAGAACAGGCGCGGAACATACCTTGCGGCATGGGCGAAGGAAATTGTGGAAAAGAAGATCTCCACGGTCAACATGCTCGGCTGTCACGACGGCATCCCGCTTCTGGATTTAAAGGGACTGCTTCCAAAAGAGGAGATCCAGTCGTTAATTGACCGGATTGTATCCCGTGGGGGCATGGTTAAAAATTTACATGGACAAAAGAATCTGTATTATCAGGTAAATGCCACGTACTACAGTGCATTGGGAGAGTCGGATGAAAAAATGCTTCTGGCGCGGGCCATCCAGATGTTTATGCCGGGCAAACCGCAGATCTGGTATCTGGATCTGTTTGCCGGAAAAAATGACCATGAAGCGGTGCAGCGTGCGGGGGAATCCGGACATAAGGAAATCAATCGGACAAATCTTTCCGTTGATCAGATCGCGGAAGGACTGAAAAAAGATGTGGTTCAAAAACAGCTTGCGCTAATCCGTATGAGGAATACCCATAAGGCATTTTCGGAAGGTGCAGAGGTGACAATCTCCGGAGAGGAGAGTTCTTTGGAAATCCGCTGGGAATATGACGGGGCATATGCCGAATTGCATGTAAATTTTGAAGAGGGGACTTATACAATAGAAAGTAATTGAGAACAGAACGATATTACATGTAAAAAATAACATGAAAGCAAGAAGGAGATGCAGGAATACCGGTATCTCCTTCTTATGGGTTTAAATCCATAAGCTCATTGCCATGTTCCCGTAACCATTTGCGGGAAATTTTATAGTCTGGAAGCACACGCTCCACCTGTGCCCAGAAGCGTGGTGAATGGTTCATCTCCAGCCGGTGGCACAGCTCATGGACAACCACGTAATCCAGCACTTCCGGCGGTGCTTTCATCAGCAGGCAGTTAAAGTTAAGATTGCCCTTTGCACTGCAGCTTCCCCAGCGTGTACGCTGGTTTCGTATGGTGATCCTGCCATAGGTCACGCCGACAACCGGGGCATAAAACTGTACCCGTTCCGGAATTACGCGCAGTGCTTCATCTGCAAGCACCTGCAATTCCTCGGGATTTAAAGGTGCGGCTTTCGGGCGTGCAGCTTCCAATTTTTGTTTTTGTTCCATTTCCCGGAGATGGGCATACAGCCAGTCTGATTTTTCATCGACAAATTTACGGATCTGCCAGTCTGCCATCCAGTAAGGTGCCCTTACCAGAACCGATAAATCCGGACGGATTTCCAGTGCAACGGTTTTTCTTTTGCTTCGGATTATTCGAATCTGTGCTTTTTCCATTTCATTTCCATTTCCAACAATATATGTAAAACAGATGTTTTGTGTTATGTCATCATTGTACCATCATTTTATTGGAATGCAAAGGGGACAAACCAGGGGGGGAATTTCTGAGTGTGGAAAAAGATAAAATTCGCATATTTTCGACAGAAACATTGCAGTGGGAGGGAAAAAGGCGTATGATAAAAATAGTATTTTAAAGCGGAATAAAGAAAGGAACAGAGAAAATGGAAGGACGAAAAAAAATGGAAGAGTTTTACCGAAAACTGAAGGTAGGAATGAAGTTGAAGTATGCATTTACTACAGTCATTGTAACGTTTGCTGTTGCTATGGTTGTTTCGCTTGTTTCCATTGTAATGATGAATGTGGATACTTATAAGTTTTACAAGGAAGCATATGCAAACAGCACATTGCAGATGGAAATCCGTAAAGATATACAGCTTGTGGGAAAATATATTTTGTGGTCGATGACAACCGATGATACAGCTTCCACACAGAGTTATCTTAATTCGGCACAGCAGTATGCAGATCAGGTTGGAAAAAATGTTACCACACTGGAGAAGTCTTTTCATGATAAAAAAGAAGTTGCGGAATTAAAAGATGCGATAGAAGAACTGAAAAAACAGCGGGTAGCGCTCATGGAACTGGCGCAGCAGAATAAAAATGACGAAGCTCTGGTACTGTTTAATTCCGATTATAATGATGCAACAGAGAAACTTCAGGATATATTGGTTGATATCGGAAAAGTGGCATCCGCAGAGGCAAAGAGTCAGTATACATCTGCCAGGGTAACGGGAATTGTGAGCATTATTCTGATGATTCTCATAGGAACAGGAGCAGTGGCTTTCTCTACTGTCATCCGGACCACCATTACCGGAATTATGCTAAAGCCGATTCAGGAATTGGAAAGTGCAGCTGAGAAACTGAAAGCAGGACAGCTTGATGTGGAAATAAATTATGAATCTCCAGACGAACTCGGAAAACTTGCCGGTAATTTCCGGCAGGCATGCAAAACTCTGGAGGTGATTGTGCAGGATACCAGTTATCTTCTGGGAGAAATGGCAGAAGGAAATTTCAATGTATCCAGTAATAATGCACAGATTTATATTGGAAATTTCAGACAGCAGTATGAGTCCATAAGCAAATTAAAACATGAACTGAGTGATACCCTGACACAGATTAATGAGGCATCCGAGCAGGTTGCATCCGGTTCCGGGCAGCTGGCAGGCGGGGCACAGGCTTTGGCAGAAGGTGCCACCGATCAGGCAGGTGCAGTAGAAGAACTGACAGCAACGGTAGAGAGTGTCAGCGGAATTGCAGAATCCAGCGCAGAGAGCGCTTCCGGGGCTTACCAGATGGTACGCACTGCCGTAGAACAGGCAGATCAAAGCAGAGAAGAATTACAGGCATTGACCAATGCCATGGAGCGGATCAGCAGTACCTCACAGGAAATCCAAAACATCATCGGTTCCATCGAGGAGATTGCAAGTCAGACCAACCTGTTGTCCCTGAATGCTTCCATTGAGGCAGCACGTGCCGGGGAAGCCGGAAAAGGTTTTGCGGTTGTGGCAGATCAGATCGGAAAACTGGCGGGTGACAGTGCACAGGCGGCAGTCAATACCCGCGATCTGATTGAAAAATCTCTGCAGGAAATTGAAAACGGAAACCAGATTACAGAAAAGACGGTTGCTGCATTAAATAAGATTCTTGAATCCATGAATGATTTTGCGAATGCGGCAAAGGGCGCCAGCGAGAGTTCTACCGAGCAGGCAGATATGTTAAAGCAGATCGAGCAGGGAATCGAGCAGATTTCCAGTGTCGTACAGAGCAACTCCGCAGCTGCGGAAGAGACTTCTGCAACAAGCCAGGAGCTTTCCGCACAGTCGGAAGGACTGAAAAATCTGGTTGGCAGGTTTAAGCTGGCAGAGTAGGAGAACATAATAAAAAGGAATCCTGTCCGGAAAGATATCCGGACAGGGTTCCTTTTTTTGTAACCTTTCCGATTTTTCGTTTGTATTATTAGTGAAAGGCCTTTGAAAATGAAACATAAAGGAGCGGCTCATGAGACAATCAGTACAGGGTAAACGCATTTTTCCGGGTGGTCAGAATTCCTTCGTCCCGCATTTTGCCAAGCTCTTTGGAAAGCGCACTGCGGTCGACATTCAGATAGTCCGCCAGCCCCTGTCGGTCAAACGGAATCTTAAAATGATTGCTGCTGGCTTTTGCCGCCTGGTTTGACAGATAGACAAGCAGCCGCCCGCGGATCGTTTTCGGTGTCGTACAGAAAATCCGCTGGGAGAGCGCGAGATTTTTGCGCAGGGAGATCTGTAGCAGATTCCGGATAAATTTTGGCTGCCAGGTGCTTGCGGGATGCGGCGTGTGGACGAGAATATCCAGATTCCAGAATAGAATATCGGTCTGCTGGGCAGCAACCGCATCGACCATCAGTGTTTCGTGGGAAAATGCATAAGTTTCCCCGAAAACCTGTCCGGCACCGATGTTGCTCAAAATGCTTTTGCTGCCCCACAGGTCGAGATTTTCAATATTAACGCTTCCGGACAGCACCAGCCCGATCTCGTGCGTGGTGCATCCGGCAGACAAAATCACTTCATTTTTTTCAAAATGTTTCTGGCGCATACCGCCCAGAGCGAGCATTTCTTTATATTCTGATTCTTCCATGCCAAGGCACAGGGGATTTTTTAAATAGATCATGGGTTTCTCCTGATGTTATTTGATAAAATAAGTATATGCAAATTTGTGTCACAGGGCAAGAAAAAGTGAACCGCCCAATGGAGATTCTATTGTGAAAAAATGAGGATGGAACGTATACATATATCGTGTATTGTCCTGTGAACATGAAATAAGAACAATAAATAATAATGAAAATTGTAAAGAAAATAATACAATTTTTATATTGATTCTTGGCTTGTTCCTGCATATAATATAAGTGAAATTAAACAATGGAGGTGTCTGTTATGGCAATTGCATCTGATTTTTTACAGAGTCTTGTTCCAATTTCACAATTCAACAAAGGGCAGGCTGCAAAGATATTTGATAGACTTCGTTCCGAAAAAGAACTGATTGTTTTAAAAAATAACCAGCCTTCTGCAATTATTCTGTCACCCGAAGAGTATACAAGATTAACGGAGATTGAGGAAGATTATTTTCTTTTATTGGAAGCAAATAAACGTTTGGATGATAACGGGAATAAAGAGAACGTTTCATATGATTCAGTGATGAAACATTTGGGCATCAGTGAAGCAGAACTTTTGGAAGCGGAGGATGCAGATATCGAATGATATGGAGTATTGAGTTTTTAGAGGAAGCGGAAAAGGATATGAAAAAACTTGACCATTCAGCTCAGATACAGGTGTTAAAAGGAATTAAAAAAGTCAGCCAGAATCCGTTGTCAGTGAGGGAAGGTGGATATGGGAAACCATTGGGGAATAAAAGTGGAACAAACCTTACCAATCTTATGAAGATAAAGTTCAGAGATTTGGGGATACGGGTTGTCTATAAGGTTGAGAGAGTGGGCAAAGTTATGAAAATTATTGTTGTTTCTGCCAGAACGGATGAACAGGTTTATAACGAGGCAGCAAAAAGAAGAGATAGGTATGATTTGTAATTAAATGGGATTTCCGGGCAGACATTTCATGTCCGGTGCAGAAAATACGGCAGTTCTCGCTTTATGTCGTGGTTTTTGCCGGAAAAAACAGGTATTGTAATCTGCGAAAGGAGGAGCAGATTTACATGGATGGAAAGCAAGAGGAGATTTCATTATGGATCAGAAAAAGACAGGTTATTTTTTAAAACAACTGCGCAATGAAAAGAAGCTGACGCAGGAGCAGCTTGCGGAAAAATTTCAGATCACAAGCCGCACGGTGTCACGCTGGGAGACGGGAAGCAATATGCCCGATATCAGCATGCTTTTGGAACTTGCAGATTTTTATGAAGTTGATATCCGGGAAATCATTGATGGAGAAAGGAAAAGCGAGCAGATGAATGAGGAATTAAAGGAAACCGTAATCAAAGTAACGGATTATACAGAGACAAACAACGCAAGGCTCTTAAAACGGGTACGGATCATAGGAATTACCGGTGTGATCACAATACTGATTGCAATGGTCATGGACACAGGTGGACTGGCAGTGTCTCCGTTTTGGGAAAGTGTGAAGCGGGATCTGTATGCGTGGACGCTTGGCACGCTTATTGCAAACATACTGTATACAACGGGATGGCTCAAACGGATAAGTGAGAAAAAAGATGTCAGCAGAAGGATGCGGATAAGCGGTGTGGTATGTGCGGTCATTGTGATTATGTCACTGATTTTGCAGGCTGTTTTATAGAAAAACACATGACGGGAGGCAAAAGCCTCCCGTTTTCATATTACACGCCCATTTTTTTCTGAAACAGTTCCCTGATAATTTTTGCCGTATCCTCCACTCCGAAATCATCGGATTTGATACAGAGATCATAATTTTTTACATTGCCCCAGTCCGTCTTTGTAAAATGCTTACAGTGAACCGCGCGCTCGTGGTTTACCTTTTTTACTTTTGCGGCAGCAGCATCCGCTGAAATGTGGTCACGCTCTGCGACCCGGGCTGCTTCGGCAGCGGCATCCGCGGAAATAAATACATGATAAGCACAGGGATGGTCTTTTAATATGTAATTTGCCAGCCGGCCAACGATGACGCAGGATTCTTTTTGCGCAAGGGAGCGGATGACTTCGGTTTCTTTCTGGAAAAGCTGGTCAACCTTTGGCAGATCGGCCTGTTCCAGTGGCCCGGCATACCATGCAAAGAAATCGTGGAGAACCGGATTTTTTAATGCCTGTTCATTCTGCTCGACATATTCCGGGGCATAACCGCTTTTCTCCGCGGAAAGCCGGATCAGTTCCGAATCATAATAATGAAAGCCAAGCTGCTCAGCGATCTGTTTTCCAATCTCGCGCCCACCGCTTCCGAACTCTCGGGAGATGGTGATGACATGGTTGGAAGCGGAGCTGGTTGCAGAGTCGGCAGCAGTATCCTCATTTTTTCCGAGCAGTGCATCCCGCTGGCTGCCGAATGCACGGTTGATCATGCCAACGAATGTTCCGACTAAAATTGCGGCAATGATCGTGCCGGCACCGACACTTCCGAGACTGTGCAAAAGCGTCAGACAGGTGATTGCAGAGACGACAACCATTGTGCAGTCAAATCCGATTTTTACTCTGGAAAATTCAATGTTTGTGACAGTGGAAACCGCCTGCATACAGCCTTCTCCGGCAAGCGGAATCAGGTCTGCCGGCAGATACAAAAAGATACCGAATGCGACAAATACTGTGCTGGCAAGTACCATCACGATACGGATAACCAGATTGTGTGGAGTCGGGAGATAAGATACCATGTAATTACAAAAAGTGGTAAAGTATCCGAATACAACGCCAACGAGAATCTGCAGGAGCTGCACAGGTTTGAACTTTTTGCGCAGCAGCAGGATCTGGATCACTACCAGTACAATGTGAAAAAGAATCGTGGCTTTTCCCATCTCGATGCCCCAGACACAGGTCATTGTGTAGGGAATCGAACTGACAGGGGATACGCCGAGGTTGGACTTTACGGACAGGGCGATGCCGATTGTCATAATAAAAAGCCCGATAAAATACATGGGGATTCTTACTTTTAAGTGTTTCATTTGTGAGTTCCTTCTTTCTGAATTTTTGTCATATTTTCATATACGCGGCCAAGCAGTTCCTGTAGCAGTCCTGCATCGGAATCGGAAAAGCCTTCCAGTGCTTTGGCTTCGATGCGTGCAAACTCCTGACTGAGCCGGTCGGCATATTTTCTGCCGAGTGGTGTAAGGTACACATGATAGGAGCGGCGGTTGCCACCATCCGTTCTGCGTTCAATATAGCCTTTGTTCTCCATACCATTTAAAATAGCAGTCAGTGATGCCGGTTCGATATGGCACGACACTGCGATTTCCCGCTGGATTGCCCCGTCATGGTTAATGAGATAGTCGAGAATTTTTGGCTGTCCGGGTGTCAGTCCGGTATCTTTGACGCTTGCGACCAGCGATTTCTGAAACAGGAAATGGTCGGACATCAGAAGATAATGAAGTGATTCTTTCATAAAAATAAAAAGTCTCCTTTGTTAGTATTCTAATTATTAGAAGCCTAATAAATAATATTACATAAAGTGAGAAATGTCAAATACAGGTTTTTCCACAAAAACAAATGCACAATATTGTTCAACATAACTAAAATTGTTTAAAGAAATCTAAAATAGTTGCATTTTATGTTCATCCTCTATATAATTTTAAATATAAATAAAAT
>ERZ1034873.100-NODE-100-length-52467-cov-114.521999_pt1 | contig 52467 bp, 79 predicted proteins | sample MGYA00520689_ERZ1034873 | MGnify/ENA primary metagenome ERZ1034873 (study PRJEB33766, sample SAMN09781722) | gut metagenome | biome: gut microbiome | host: Homo sapiens | place: Madagascar | study: EMG produced TPA metagenomics assembly of the PRJNA485056 data...
ATTTAATAGATTTAAAAAGTAAATTTGATAAAATAAAACCAAATACATATTATTTATCTTATTCTGGTGGCAAAGACAGCCATTTTCTTTATTGGTTTATAAAAGAATATCTTAAAAGAGATGATATTAAGATTGTTGGAATAAATACATATATGGAACATCATCAAATTCTTAAAAGGATAAATGAAAATTGTGACATAATTTTAAGACCAACATTGAAACCATTTGAAATTAAAGAAAGATACGGGATACCATGTTTTAGTAAAGAGCAAGATTTTTACATTTATTATTATCAAAATGCTTTAAGAAAAGGAAAGAAACCGAGTAAAACAATACAACAAAAAATAGATGGCACTTATCAAAAGGGATTTAGTGGTATTTCAAAAAAAGCCAGAGAATATGTAAAAGGCGGGAGTGCTCACAAGATAACTCATTTATGTTGCTATTATCTAAAAAAAGAACCAGCACATAGATTTGAAAAAGAAACTGGGCTAAAGCCAATATTAGGAATAAGAGGCAGTGAGAGCATGCTTAGAAAACAACAATATAAAGGTTGTTTTACAAAAAATGGGAGATTCATACCTCTACATGATTTGTCAGATGATTTATTGGATAAAATTTATAAGAAATATAATATTGAAATTCCAGAGATATATAACCACATTTGTAGAACAGGCTGCATGGCATGCCCATATAGTAGTTATAAACATGAAACAGAAAAAGAATTAGATTTAATAACTAAAGCTCAGAGAAAATTTGTGTGTGAATATTTTAAAGAGAGCTATGAGGTTTTAGGCATCGATACAAAAAAATACAACAATATAGACCAGATTTCTTGACAAACAACATTTTTTATGATAACATATTAATTAACATAGAGAGTAAAATATTAGGCTACAGAAATAGAATTTGGAAGGTTGGTGTAGTAATGATTGATTTAAGACAAGGCGATTGTTTGAAAATAATGAAAACAATACCTGATAAGTCCATAGACATGATATTATGTGATTTACCTTATGGTACAACAAGAAATAAATGGGATAGTGTAATTCCTTTTGAATGTTTATGGGAACAATATAATAGAATTATTAAAAATAATGGTGTTGTTGTATTATTTGGCGGAGAACCTTTTACAAGCAGTTTAATTATGAGTAATATCAAGAATTTTAAATATAGATTAACATGGAAGAAGGATGGTTATACTAATTTCTTAAATGCAAAAAGGCAACCTCTAAGACAAATCGAAGATATATGTGTGTTTTATACAGAACAACCTACTTATAATCCACAGTTTAAAGAGGGAAAACCTTATAAGCAAATAAGCGGTATTCCAAAAGGCAATTATGATATAAAACATTGTAATAAAGTTGAAACTATTAATGATGGTAAAAGATATCCAAGTGATTTATTAGAATTTGGGAAGGTAAAGAAAACTTTGCATCCGACGCAGAAACCAGTTGCACTTCTTGAGTATCTAATCAAAACATATACAAACGAGGGAGATGTGGTGCTTGACAATTGCATGGGGTCTGGAAGTACGGGTGTTGCTTGCAAAAATACAAATAGAAACTTTATTGGAATAGAACTTGATTGGAAATATTTCGATATTGCTCGTGAAAGGCTCATTGATATAAAAGAGGTGCAAGAATGATAAACTTAAAAAATGACAACTGCCTAGAATTAATGAGCAAAATGTCGGATAATAGTATAGATTTAATAGTAACAGACCCGCCATATAAAGTTACGTCAAGAGGTTGTAGTGGTACGATGGGCGGCTATTGGAAAGAAAAAAAGGCAAAGCAAGGAACTATCTTTGATTGCAATAATACATCTTGCAAAGAATACCTACCCGAGTTCTATAGAATTTTAAAAGATAAAAGCATTTTATATTTAATGTGTAATAACACTAACTTACAAAAAATGATTAACGAGGGAACTAAAGTAGGATTTCATTTTGTTAAATGTTTAATATGGGAAAAAGGAAATAAAATTTGTGGCAGATATTATATGAACTGCTTTGAATATGTTATTCTTTTTAGAAAAGGTGGAGACAAGCCAATTAATAAGTGTGGGACGCCTGATATTCTAAAAATACCAATAAAAAAAATGAAAGATGCTAATGGGAAAAACTTGCATGATACTGAAAAGCCTATAGATTTAATGAAGATATTAATTGAAAACTCTAGTAACGAGGGCGATGTAGTTTTAGACCCTTTTATGGGAATTGGAGCAACAGGTATGGCTTGTAAAGAGTTGAACAGAAATTTTATTGGAATTGAATTAGATGAAAATTATTTCAATATTGCAAAAGAAAGAATAGAGGGGTTAATATGAGAAAAAGAATATATTTTGATAATGCTGCCTCTACCCCTATTAATAAGCATGTTTTAAGGGCTATGAGACCATATTTAACAAAAGAGTATGGGAACCCTAGTAGCGTGCATAAAGAGGGCAGAAAGGCACATATGGCTATTGAGAGAGCCCGTAAAACCATTGCAGACATATTAGGTTGTAGTCCAGAAGAAATATTCTTTACAAGTGGTGCTAGCGAAAGCAATTCTTGGTTGTCTAAAAATTTTGCTTATTATTGTAGTGATGCTTCTCATGACTCTATGGCACTTGCAAATGCTGATAGTGAAGAAGGATGGGGGCATTATTCTTATCCTTTATTGGATAGTGAGACTGGTAATATACATAAACCACCTAAAGGCTGTACGGACGGCTATCATGTAGATTTGACACAGGCAATTGGCAAACTAGAGATATATTTATATGATTATAAAGTAACCAATTCAGAAGACAACTCTTATACTTTATTTACATTTCATACTGATGTTTTTGGATTAAATAATTGTGCAGCCGCATCATTTAGTGGGCATAAGTTCGGAGCACCAAAGGGTGTTGGGGTGCTATTTATAAGAAAATCATATCAAAAAAATCTTGAACCGCTTATATATGGGCATCAAGAAAGAGGATTACGTGGTGGCACAGAGAATGTTGCAGGCATAGTTGGTATGGCAGAGGCTATGAAGATAGCAACAAAAAAATTAGAAGCCAACAAATTACACATCATGCAGTTACAACTTGAACTTGAAGAGGTTTTGAAAAAATATAACGAAAAATACAATCTGCATTTAATAATCCACGGCAACAATGGGATAATAAATATAACTTTTAGTCATTTAGATGCACAAACGGCAGTGCAAATATTTGATAGAGAGGGTGTTGCAATTTCAGCTGGAAGTGCTTGCAATTCAGGCAGTGATGAGCCATCAAAAACATTGATGGCTTTGGGATATAGTGCAGATGAAGCAAAACATACAATAAGAATATCACTTGGGCAACAAAATACCCATCATGAGATAAAAAAATTCTTTAGAATTTTCAAAAAGATTATTGACAATTATGACAAAGAATAGTATAATGCAATTAGAATTGAACACAAGAATAGGAAATGGTGAAACAATTCTGAAAAAGTAAAACAAGGAGGAAAGAAAAATATGGCATTTGAAATCAAAAAGGCTGTCAGAGAAAAGATAAGTGTTAAAGTTGCACTTATGGCTCCATCAGGTGGAGGAAAAACATATGGTGCATTAAGACTTGCAACTGGTATGGCAAATGAAATCGAAAAAGAAACGGGTAAGAAAGCAAAAATTCTTATGGGTAACACTGAACAAAAAAGAGGATACTATTATGCAAATGAATTTGATTACGACATTGTAGATATAGACCCGCCTCATAATCCAGAAAAATATGTTGACCTTATTAACTGTGCTACTGAACAAGGGTATGACATTCTCATTATTGATTCGTCTTCTCATGAATGGGAAGGCAAAGGTGGTTGTTTGGATATTCAAAACCAAGCTGGCGGAAATTATCAAGCTTGGAGTAAAGTTACACCTAGACATCAAAAATTTATTGATGCAATTGCTGAAAGTCCAATGCACATTATTGCAACTATGAGAGGTAAAGACCAATACGAAACTACCAAAGACGAAAAAAGCGGTAAATTAAATGTTCAAAAATTAGGAGTTGGAGCCAAACAAAGAGATGGCTTTGAGTATGAATTTACTTGTACATTCTTAATTGACCAAAAGACTAACACCTCAGAGGTTCAAAAAGATAATACTCATTTATTCGAAGGCAGAGGAGCAACAATACTATCTGAAAAAGATGGAGAAGCATTAATCAAATGGGCTAATGAAGGTAAAGATGCATTTAATATTGCTAAGGCACAACAAGAAATTATTGATTTAGCTACTGCATTAGGCGGAAGCAAAGACCCTGATGTAAAGAAAGCAACCATTGATATTTTAGGAGAAATTAATCCTAAAAATTGTAAAAATGAATCTTTATTAAAACAATCTTTGGCTGAATTAAATTTATTAAAAGAAAACAGAGGAGGAAATAAATAATGAGACTTAGAAGCCATGAAAACGATATATATAAAATTTGGGACATAAAGGATGAAAATGGAAGAGCACTTGTAAAAGTTTCTTCAAGTCGTCCAGCTAAAGAAAATAGTAGTTATGACCAATTTCAATTATCAAATGGAATAGGTAAAAATGGTTATCTACCAAGTTACTTTTTAGATGTTAGATTTGTCGGACATGCTTATAACAAATTAAAAGAGATGCAAATTGGCGATGCTATTACAAATGTAGAAATGGAACTAAGAAGTGAAGCTTATTGGGATTCTAAAGAACAATGTAGAAAATATCCAAAATATTGGCAACTTACTATATTTTCATTTGAAAAATATGATTTTAACAACAGAGAACAGGCTTATGCCAAAAATTTAGATAAAGCACCAGCAGTAGCTGAAACACCAGTTCAATCAGTAACACAAGTTACTCAAGCAACATATGAGCAACCAGTTCAACCAGTAACACCAGTTGCTCCTGTACAACAAACTGCTGTAGCACGAACAGCCGAAGACGAGTGCCCATTCTAAGATTAGATTAATAGATTAATCAATAATAATTTTAGAAAGGTGGCAGGGTATGTTAATTCCAAAGGAAAAAATAGACAAGGCAAAAGAATTATATGGCGATAGAGCCATGGCAGATATTGTGGCATACTTTGGTTTAGAGGGCTCTTACAATGAGACTAGTAAGAGCTGCTCTTGCCCATGGCACAAAGATAAAACCCCATCATTTATATGGAATCCAAAAAACAACTCTGCACATTGTTTCTCTTGTGGTCGCAATTATGGTATCATAGATTTATATTTAGCACAAGGAATGAGTTATTTAGAAGCAGTAGAAAAATTGTTTAAACAAGTGGATATAGAATATAACTTTAGCAATAAAGGTGTCCAAGATTTTTCTTATCGCTATCCTAAAAGAGAGCATTCAGATAGAACTAATGTAGAAAAATATTTGGGTCTTAGAGGTATAAGCACTAAAACTCTTGATTATGCTGATGTTCAAAGTGACATTCATGGCAATGTTGCATTTCACTATTATAATTCTAATGATACTTTAATGACAGTTAAATATCGTTTAGGCAGAAAGTTTAATAAAGAGAAAGACCATAGTAAATGTTGGTCTCAAAAAGATTCTGACTTTGCTCCTTTACTATTTAATATGAATAGAATAGACCCAGCCAAACCTCTCTTGGTTGTTGAGGGGGAAGTAGATTGCCTTTCAGCAATAGAAGCTGGTTATTCTAACGCCGTATCAATTCCAAATGGTTGTGCTAATTCGCAATGGATACAATATAATTGGGAATGGCTGGAACAATTCGACAAGATAATATTGTGGTTTGATAGCGATGCGGCTGGCATAAAAGCAAGAAATGATGTACTTTATCGTTTAGGGACTTGGAGAACCTATTATATAGAAATAAATCCAGAAGATACAACACCAAATGGAGCTAGACTTAAAGATGCCAACGAGGTATTGTATTTCAAAGGAAAAGATAGGGTTTTACAATACATAAACAAACCTTTAGAAATACCAGTTGAAAATGTATTAGATTTATCAAAAGCAGAAGATTTTGATATTGAACATGCAGAGGGTTTATATACAGGTATCAAGGAACTTGATGACAAAATATATAAACTAACTTTTGGAACCCTTAACATTATAACAGGAAAAAGTGGGGAAGGGAAGTCAGTTTTTGTAAATCAGGTTGCTATTTGCCAAGCTGTGCAACAAGGTTATGATGTTTTCGTTTTTAGTGGCGAATTGCCAGCCCCTATATTAAGGAACTGGGTTGAAACCAATATGATAGGCAGAGATAATATAACTATGAAAGATGGACATGTTCGTGTGTTCAATTCAGAAAAAAGAAAATTAATGCAGAATTGGTATTCTGGAAAAATATTAGTTTATGACAACGACCGCGATTCTACATCTACAGCAATTCTTAATAAAATGGAAGAGTTGGCTCGTAAATGTGGGACAAAAGTGTTTTTAATCGATAATTTAATGATGATTGATTTGGAATGTAACGAAGAGGGTCGCTTGCAAGCAGAAAAAGAATTTGTCAATAAATTAATCTTTTTTGCTAAAAAATATAATGTATTGGTATTTTTGGTAGCACATCCGCGTAAAACAGGGGAAATAAGAGTCACAAAAGAGGATATTGCTGGTAGTGGTAATATAGTAAATTTAGCTCATATGGTATTTAGTGTTCATAGATACACAGACAAAGAGAAAGAAGGAGAAACAAATACTAGAAATCAATATTTAAAAGGCAAAGAGCCAATACAGGAAGATTCGTGTGTAGAGGTTTTAAAAAATCGTATTACAGGCATCTTGCCCTTAGTAAAATTGTATTTTGATTATCCTAGTTATCGTTTTTACAAAACACCTTCTGAACTTTGGTTTAGATATGGTTGGAATAAGGATACCAGCCCTATAAGGACTGATGACCCAAACCCACATCAAGTAGTAGCAGAGGAGGTCTCTCCATTATGATATTTACAAGAAATCAAGAAGAAGAAACTCTAGTCAATAACTTTAAAGACCAACTAAAGGTGTTTGATAAATTTCATTTTGAAGAAGAACCACACATATATTGGTGGCTTGATAAAAATGGGAATAGATGTCAAGCACAAACGTCAATGACTGCACTCATTCACTCTCACTCTCAGCCATTTGATGCGGAAAAGATTGCTCCTTTTACAGCAAAAAAACTTGGTATTCCTATCCAAGATGTACTGGATATGTGGAAGTTAGATAACGACTTGGCAAAAATAAAGGGGACACATATTCATGCTTATAATGAATATATGTGGTCTAACAGAAATTATACTTATCCTAAAGACAAAGTTGTGGCACAGTTTGGATATGACATCTTAGAGTCATTATGGTCTAATTTGACAAAGATAGCTGATAGCTTTTACAATGCTTATAAAGACAGGATTATACCTATTGGGTTAGAATTGGTAGTTGGAGACGAAGAACTAGGAATATGTGGTAGTATAGATTTCCTGTGCTATTCCAGAAAACTTAACTCATTAGTTATACTGGATTATAAATCAAATAAAGAAATAAAGTTTGAGTCATATAAAGGACAAAAAATGACAGGTTGTCTATCCCATTTAGACGATTGTAATTATATTCAGTACAGTCTTCAATTAAATGGTTACCAATATATTTTAGAAAGAAATACTGGGTTAAAATTGCATAATGAGCATTATTTAATATGGATGAATGAAAATAATGATAACTATAAAATTTATAAGACCAAAGATTTGTATAAAGAGGCAAAAGATATGTTGTTGGAATGCAAAGCAAACAAACCAATAGAGCATACAGATTTGCCTATTACAAGAAAGGAAAATTTTGAATGAAGAAAAAATTGAGAGTTATCGAGCTATTTGCTGGTATTGGTGCCCCTAGAAAAGCCTTGATTAGGGGGGGGGTACAACTACGAAATAGTCGATGCTATAGAAATAGATAAATATGCAGTTAAATCCTACAATGCTATTTATGATGCTAACATAAAACCAAAAGATGTTTGTGAATATAAACCAAACAAAACTGATGTAGGGGAAATAGATTTGTTGTTTCATGGGAGCCCTTGTACTTCATTTAGTTCGGCTGGTAAGCAAGAAGGTGGGGATAAAGGTTCTGGGACACCATCTAGTTTGATGTATGAAACAATAAGAATTGTAGAGTTATTAAAACCCAAATATATAATTTGGGAAAATGTGAAAAACTTATTAAGTAAGAAACACAGACATAATTTTGATGCATATTTAGATGCCATGGAAAAATTAGGTTATAATAATTATTATCAGGTTTTGAATGCTAAAGATTATGGCATACCACAAAATAGAGAAAGAATATTCACCATTAGTATTAGAAAAAATGTTGATGCTCATTTTAATTTCCCAGAAAAACAAGAGCTCAAAATTACATTGAAAGATATTTTAGAGGATGCCGATAACAAATATTATATTAAAAATTATAATAAGTGTTTAACAGAAACTTTAAAAAGCAATGACATAAATGATAATGTTGCCTATATAGATGCTTATAATAGAAAAGTCAAAGAAGATAATTTGGCAGGCACTATAACTACAAGGGTTGATGCAAGTAATGGTACATTTTTAGCTATCAAAAAAGATGCTGTTGTGGACGACAAAATTAAACCAAGCGTGCGAGTTAATTTTGAGAGAGAAAAGGATAGCATAATAAATAGTAACCAAGATATTTATAGTTGTCAATGCACTAGTGGCTGGTGTGACAATCGAGTAGGATTAAGAGTTAGCCCCACTCTTAGAGCAGGTAATGATAGCACTTTTTGTCTAACTAATGATTTGTTAATTAGAAAGTTAACACCCAAGGAATGCTGGAGGCTTATGGGATTTGATGATATCGATTTTGAAAAGGCAGCTAAAGTTAATAAAAATACAGCACTATACAAACAGGCTGGCAATAGCATTGTAGTCAATGTAATAGAGGCAATATATAACAATTTGCTGGGAGAATATAGATAAAAAAGGAGAAGAAAAATGTTTGGAAACACTATTATACATAAACGTATGATGAAAAAAGAAGCTTTGCTTCAGGCTCTTGAAAAAGCCAAAGAAAAAGGTTCTGATTGGGAAATAAAACAAGCTGAAAGCAAACTTGCTTTACTCGAAAGAAAGAACTACCCTAAAACTATATGGGATAGTTCTAAAGGAACTTATAAAAAAATAAAAGAAAATAAGGAGATTTAATATGGATATAAATGAATTAAGTGGTTGGGGTATATCTCAACAAATTGCTCAGATAGTAGAGAATGGTTTTACTTTTGATGAAGAAACTGGAGAAGTATTTTTTACAACTGATGACCTAGATGCTTTAAACGAAGCATTAGATAATAAATTAGAGTCATTAGCTGGTATATATCAAATGTATGAATCAAAAGCAGATGCTCTTAAAACCCGTAGCAAAGAAATTTTGGAAAGAGCAAAATCTTTTGAAAACAAAGCTGATAAATTAAAAGATTATATTGATAGTTTAATGAAAGCTAACCAAAAAGAAAAATTAGAAGTCGGAGATAAGAAATTATCATACAGAAAAAGTTCAGCTGGTAATATAGTTGACGACTCTGAACTAAGAAAGTATATTAATTCTAAGGACGAATATAAGCAAAGATACTTCACATTTGAAGAACCTAAAATTTCTAAGAAAAATCTTAAAGATGATGTGTTAGCTTCAAAACAAGCAGATGGTAGTTATTCTTTAGTAATCCCTGGGTTTGAAATAGTTGAAAATAAGAATTTATCAATAAAGTAGGTATATTATGGATAATAAGATATCTAAAGATTATAAGGTTTCGTTGTGTTTATCTATTGAAGAAGCCGACATGGTTTTAAATGCATTAGCAGAAAAAGTTTTAAGAACTGAAAATTTGAGACAATTTATTTATGATAGTATAAATGAACAAGTTGATGTTTTTACCTCATATAAAGAAAAGGAAAATAAAAAAAAGGAAGGAAAAAGTAAGTAATGGAAAATATTAAATTAGTATGTAAAGATTGTAAGAAGGAATTTGATTTTACAGTAGGAGAACAAAGATTTTATGAAGAAAAAGGATTTGCTGCCCCAATTCGCTGTAAAGAATGTAGAGATGCAAAGAAAGCTCGTAATGTCGAAAGAGAACAAGCAAATGATAACAAGCATGATAATTTAGAAGATATGCTAAAGAAATTTCAGGCTAATACTATAAAGATTGAAAAGGAAAAGTCAAGATAGTGTCTTGACTTTTTTTTAATACTATGCTATCATTTATTTAAAGATAAAGGGAGGCATAGAAAGATGAATGATTTGACTAATAAGATATTTGACAGGCTTATAGTTATAGAGAAAAGCGGTCAATATATTGCTCCATCTGGTTGCAAGGAGCCAACCTGGCTGTGTGTTTGCGAGTGTGGCAATAAATGTATTATTAGAGGGTCACAATTACGTAGTGGAAATACAAAATCTTGTGGTTGTTTAAAGCGTGATGTGTTTTATAACACTATTACAAAACATAATTTTTGTGATAAAGAACGTTTATATAAGATATGGAACAATATGAGGTCTAGGTGCTTAGTAAAAAGTTCTTCACATTATGACTTGTATGGTGGAAGAAACATCACTATATGCAAAGAGTGGAATGATTATTTAAAATTTCGCAATTGGGCTTTAAATAATGGTTATAAAGAAGATTTATCTTTAGACCGTATAGATGTAAATGGAAATTATGAACCTAGTAATTGTAGATGGGTAACTATTAAACAACAACAGAATAATAAATCAACTAATCATTATTTAACGTATAATAATGAAACACATACAATGATGGAATGGTCTGAAATTAGAAAAATAAATTATTATACATTACGTAGTAGAATTAGGAGCGGTTGGAGTACAGGGAGGGCTTTAAATTATGAATAATAATTTTCAACATCAGTACGTTGCGTATCACGTTCATTCGGATTTTAGTTTACTTGATAGTTGTACTAAATTTGAAGATTATATAATAATGGCTGCCAGTTTAGGGCAAAAGGCAATATGTATAACTGAACACGGAAATATTATGCACTGGGTTGCTAAGAAGATGGCGTGTGATAAGGCTGGAATAAAATATCTTCACGGATGTGAGGTATATTTAACAGCACAATTGGAGCCAAAGGTTCGTGATAATTATCATACAATTTTGATTGCAAAAAATATGGACGGATTGAGAGAGTTAAATCAACTGGTTAGTACATCCAATACTAGTAGCCACTTTTATTTTAAACCCAGAATATCATTTAATGAGTTCTTAAATATAAGTGACAATGTAATTAAAATATCGGCTTGTTTAGCATCACCATTGGCACGATTAGAAGATGAAATAACTAATTTAACAATGAAAGATGATATTACAGATGAGGAAAGGCAAAGATTAGATTACTTGAAAGGTAGTTTCAATGATGTATTGCTGAAATATGATTATTATGAAATTCAACCACACATTAATAGTAAAGAACAAAAAATATACAACAAGAGGTTGTTTGAATGGGCTAAAAAGTATAATAAACCGTTAATTGCTGGAACAGACACTCATAGTCTTAATCAATATAAAGCAGAATGCCGTTCGATATTACAGCTAGCTAAAGGTATTGAATTTGCAAATGAAGACCAATTTGATTTAACATATAAGTCTTATGACGAATTGGTGCATATGTTTGAAGAACAAGATGCGTTGCCAAGAAGTGTCTATCTACAGGCTATTGAAAATACAAACATTATGGCAGACTCTTGTGAAGAAATTGTATTAGACAAGGAGTTCAAATATCCTAAAGTCTATGATGATGATATTGCAACCATAAAAAGTAGATTATGGGAGATGCTTAAAGAAAAAGTTGCTAGCGGGGCTATTCCTCAAGAGCAAATGCAATTATTCATAGATAATATTAAAACTGAACTTGCTGTATTTGAAAAGATTAATATGTGTGGTTTTATGTTATTTATGTCAGACTTAGTTAATTGGTGTCATAGTCACAATATACCAACAGGCTTTGCACGTGGTTCTTGTGGTGGTTCTTGTGTGGCATATGTTTTAGGTATTATTGATATTAATCCAATTAGATGGAAAACAGTATTCTCTCGTTTTGCTAATGAAGATAGAAAAGAAATAGGTGATATTGATGTTGACTTTGCACCTAATGACCGTGAGATGGTATATAATCATATGATTGAAGAGTTTGGTGAACAATACACAGCCTATATATTAGCAATTGGTACTGTTTCAGATAAAGGTTGTATCGATGAAATCGGTAGAGCATTACATAGAAAAACAAATAAAGATATATATTCTTTAGAAAACTTAAAGAAGATTAAGAAGGAATACGAGTCAAATCCAGAACAAGCAAAAGAAAAATATAGTGAATTATTTTACTATTTTGATGGTTTATTAAATACTAATATATCTCAATCTATGCACCCTTGTGGTATGGTTGTTAGTCCAATTACATTAGAAGACAATTATGGTACATTATATAAAGACGACAAAAAGATACTTCAAATTGATATGGAAGATGTACACGAAATATCACTAGTTAAGTATGATATTTTAGGGCTCAAAAATGTTGGAATTATAAAGGATGCCTGTGAGTATGCTAATATCCCTTATCCAAAATCTAATGAAATAAATTGGGATGACCAAAAAGTTTGGGATGATATGTTGAGATGTCCACAGGGTATAGACAAATTGTTTATGTACCCCTTAACAGTAATGTTGAGTAAAAAACTTGGCTAACTCGTTGATTACGAGGTGTCTAGTAAAAAACTAGGCTAACGGTTCAGAAATAGGGAACTATATTATGAGTAAGGGAACCTAAGTCCGAAAGGATATGGCAATACCGTGCTAAATTATATTGGTAGAAAAAGATAGGAGGCAATAATGAGTTATAATAATAGATTATACAATATTTATGCTAATATTCGATACAGATGTTATACGCCTACTTGTCAAGCATATGCAAGATATGGTGGTCGAGGCATAAAAATGTGTAAAGAGTGGTTCGATAGCTATCATACTTTTAGAGATTGGGCTATAGCCAATGGTTATAAAGATAATCTTTGTATAGATAGAATTGATAACGATGGCGATTATGAACCAAAAAATTGTAGATGGATAACAGTTGCTGAAAACACAGCAAGAGCAAACAAAATTCATCAACATAGACACGCAGACAGAGGCCGATATTATTATGCTATATCGCCAAATAACGAATTGTATGAATTTGAAAACGCAAATCAATTTGCCAAACTTCATAACCTTAATGCCAATGGTGTTCGTAGAGTAGCTAGAGGCGAAAGAACGAACTATAAAGGTTGGAAGTTCGGTTATAAAAATACCAATATATAAATGTGTATCGACTATTCCGTGAGGAAGTAGGGTGGAATTAATCACCACTCCAAAGACCAAGCCCCTATGTTATAGGGTGATAATATAGTCAGTGCTATATGAAAATATAGATAAAACGATTTCAATTTGAAGGAGCATACGCATTTCAAATGCTATGCGAATTTAAGCCAAAAAGTATATTTGATATGTCATTAGTAACAGCAGCATTAAGACCAGGTGGGGCATCGTATCGCGACTCACTGATGAAAAAGGATGTACATCATAATATATCACCAATGATAGATGATATGTTAAAAGATAACTATGGTTATCTGGTATATCAAGAAGATGTCTTAAAATTCTTACAACAAATATGTGGTTTAAGTGGAAGTGCCGCAGATAATGTTCGTAGAGCCATTGCTAGAAAGCAAATGGATAGGCTAGAACAAGCGTTACCATCAATTCAAGATGGATATGTTGAGAAATCAGGAAAACCTCGTGAAGAGGCTGTAAATGAGCTACAAGAGTATATTCAAATATTGATTGACTCTAGTTCATATATGTTTGGTTACAATCACTCAATAGCATATTGTATGGTTGGCTATCTATGTGCATATTTAAGATATTATTACACTCCATATTTTATAATGGCATATCTAAACAATGCACAAAATGAAGATGACATTGTTGGTGGTTTTGAAATGGCAAAATTATATGGTTATCAAATATTGCCACCTCGTTTTAGACATTCAACTAATAAATATATGTACGATGAGGAAAATCATCACATCTATAAAGGTGTTGCTAGTATAAAATATTTGAATGATGGTGCAGCAGAATATCTTTATTCATTGCGTCACAATCATTATGACAATTTTATTAGTTTGTTACAACAAATTGAAGAAGATAGACAAATTAATTCCAGACAAATGGAAATATTGATACAATTACAATATTTTGACGAATTTGGTAAAAACAAAAAACTATTAAACACTTATAAATATTTTAAATCTTTATATGGAAGAAAAACTTTAGCAAAAGATAAATTAGCAGACCAAGGTTTAATTTTGGACGACATTGTTGATTGCTACGAAAAAGAGACCGAAAAACAATATGTAAATATAGATTATATAAAAATATTATCTAATGTAGAAAAAAGAATACCAGATGAAATAGTGCCGATTTCAGAACAAGTATTGTTTGAGGCAGATGTTGTTGGTTATATAAGTATGATTTATGATGTAGATAAGAGATATTGTTTAGTAACTGATGTAGATACAAAATACAGCCCTAGGGTTACATTATATTCGTTGGGTTCGGGTAAAGAGGTTGCTTGTAAAATAAATAAATTATTGTTCAAAGAAGAGCCATTTAAAAAAGGGCAATTACTTAAATGTGGCAAGTTCTTTGAAAAGTATAAACAACGTAAGACAGAAAAAGGTTGGGAAAAAACCGACGTTAAGGAATGGTGGCTCAATGATTACGAACTGATAGATAATATAGAAGTGTAAAAAAAGGAGAAAAAATGAAAAAAAGATTAAAATTTGAAATATTAAGACTTATTAATTCTAACCAAAATTGGAGAGATATATTATCAGCTCCGCCATATAATTTATCATTTAGGGACTTTGATGATTATACTTTAGTTAAATATAACCAATTATTCTCTGATTTTAAAAAATCAATGGTTAAAGAGGCAAGAGGATTTATAATGAAAAAAAAGGGGCATAAATATGTATTGGTATGTGTTCCATTTACTAAATTCTTTTGTGTTGGAGACCCAAATGCTAAAAATGATTTAAAGAAACTTTATCATAGAAAAGAATGGTATGTTGAAGAAAAAATAGATGGTAGTTTGATTAAGGTATTTTATGATAATGGTTTATGGCATATAGCAACCAGCGGTACCCCTTGTGCTTTTAATGCACCTTTACAATTTCCGATGAATGGACTAAATAATTATGGGGAACTTTTTAATTATGCATCTAAAGGAAAAATCGAATATGACAAATTAGATAAAAGGTATACATATATGTTTGAACTGGTTGGTTTAGAAAATAAAGTAATTGTTCCATATGGAACAGAAGATGTTTATTATCTAGGACGCCGTGATAATTACACTTTATTAGAAATGCCATATTTTGAAGATGATTGTGCTGGTGTAAAAAAATGTAAACGTCCTAAGTGCAAGATTATTAAAATAGATAAGAACCCTAAAAAGATAATGAGAGAATTACAACAAGAAGTAGATGGATTTACTAAAGAGCATGAACATTTTGAGGGATATGTAATTTCCGATAAGAGTTTGAAAACCAGAGTTAAAATGAAATCGAGCCAATACATGGAATTGTTTTCTCAAAAGGGTAATGGAATTTTCTCATCACGAAAAATATTATTAATGATATTAGACCAAAAAGATGATGATATTTTATCGTCTTTTCCAGAATACAAATCACAATTTGATGAGGTAAGAAATGCTCTTTGTGTTTGGCTTGAAAAGGTCAAAAACGATTTGAGATATATGGATGCTCACATTTGGGATAATCAAAAACAATTTGCAGAATGGGCAAAGGGAACCATGTATCCTCCAATAATATTTAGTTCTTATAAAAGCAAAGATGCTTGGAGTGGAGAATGGCTAGAAAAACAAGTAAGAAATATTCAACCCTCTAATCTTGTTAAATATATAGGGCTCGAAGAAAGAAAGGAAGAAAATATTGATGTTTAAGAATTATAATAAGATGTTTATATTCGACACTGAAACAAGCAGCCTAACCCCTAAACCATTTGGTGAAATATTAGAGCTTGGTGGGATATTACTCACAAAAGAAGAGGGGGAAGAAAAATTTACACATAGAGAAGATATTGATGTGTTGGTTAAAAATGAATACCCCATTTTAAATAGCCATATTCACCACATAACAGAAGAAATGTGCCAAATTGATGGAATTACCAAGGAAGCATTATTTGAGCTCCTAAAGGGCATATTTGGGGATTATAATGACATATTAATTGTGGCATACAATTCGCCATTTGATATGAAGTTTGTAAAATCATTTATGAATGATATGTCCCCAGGTTATAAAATTACTAATCCAGTATTGGATATGTTGGAGGTTGCTAAAGATAGAACTGGTCTATATAAAGGTAATAAGTTGTGTGACATGATTGTAAGATATGATGTCAAAGGTGTACAAAATTCACATAGAGCCTTAGATGATTGTAATGCTTTGTTGGGGGTTATGAGGGCAATGTGGATTGAAAAATCGGATTTAGAAAATTATGTTAGGAGGTAATTATATGTCTAAACTTTATTTTAGGTATGGGGCAATGAGTAGCGGTAAAACATCTGCATTATTACAAGTTGCATACAACTACGAGCAAAAAGGGATGCATATTGTGTTAATCAAACCACAAATTGATACTAAAGGGAATAACAAAGTTGTTAGTAGAATTGGGTTAGATAGAGATGTGGATATTCTATTGGGTACCGATGATGTAATATTACAAAAAATGAAACCAATAAAGCCTGATGCTATAATTGTTGATGAAGCTCAATTCTTAACACCTAAACAAGTTAATGAATTGTATTATATCACAAAGGAATATGATGTGCCCGTTTTGTGCTATGGGTTGCGAGCAGACTTTAGAATGCAAGGGTTCCCTGGTTCTACAAGATTGTTAGAAATAGCAGATGATATTGAAGAATTAAAGACTGTTTGTAAATGTGGGGCTAAAGCAACTCAAAACTTGCGTCTACAAGATGATACCCCAGTATTTGATGGAGAACAGGTTGTAATAGATGGCACTACTTCGGTAAGATATGAAGGTGTTTGTGGTAAATGTTACCTCAAATTAAAAAGAAAAAAGACATTTTAAAATTTAATTAAGGAGGAATAACAATGGAAAAATATAATACTTCAGCAAAAATAACATATTTTAATGTAGATTGGCTTCGTATCAAGTCTGCTTGTATGACAACAATTAGTAAGCAGGCGAAACAAATGCCTGGCAAAGAATGGAGAAGAAAGCTTTTAATTTGTGAACACTCTCCAATCAGAAGAAGTGAAATAAGTTGGAAATGGGATTCTATTCCCTATGCTATCAGTACTCATTTTGCAAGACATCATCAAGGAATAGAAAAATACATTGGGACAGAAAGAACTGACCGCACAGGTATAAATCGAGAAGAAAGAAGCCAAATGAACCTGGTACCAATGGAAGCAGATGCCAATATACAAGCACTTATTAATATTAGTGCAAAAAGATTATGTACTTGTGCAGACCCTATTACTAGGAAATATTGGGAATCTTTATTAGAAGCAGTAGGAGAATATGACGAAGATATTTTCTGGGCATGTGTACCTCAATGTATCCGTTGTGGAGCATGTGTAGAACCATTTGGCAATTGCACATTTTACAAAAATTTCTCTAAAAATTTAACACCAGAGCAACAAACTGATATTATGGCAAGATACGATGCATATAATGAGTATCGTGATAAGATGTTGTCTTTGAAGAAAGGGAAATAATTATGACAGAGGAAGAAAGGAATAATCACATTAAGGATAGATTAAAAGCTCACTACGATTATATTACATCTTTGGGTTATGAGATAATAGGAATATTTTTACAAGGTAGTCAGAATTATAATTTAGACATCTATGAAGATGATTATGTGTCCGATGTTGATACTAAGTGTTTGGTAATTCCAAAACTAGACAATCTTATAAAAGGTTCTGCTATGGTATCAACTAAATACAATTTTGAAGGAGAACAAATCGATGTAAAAGATGTAAGAGTAATGATGGAGATGTGGAAGAAGCAAAACCAATCTTATATAGAAATACTATTTACTAAATATAAATTGATTAATCCTAAATACAAGTTGTATGTCGATGAAATTATTTCTATGCGAAATGATATAACTCAAATGAATTTACCACAATTAGCACGTTGTATTAGCGGTATGAGCAAAGAAAAAGTTTGTGCTTTAGAACATGAATATCCAGCAACAATAGAAAAGATTAAAAGATTTGGTTATGACCCTAAACAATTAGCTAGTATAATCAGATTAACACATTTGATAGAAAATCTATTTAAGAAGAATAAAAAGTTCGGAGATGCTATTATATACCACAACGGTGAACTTAGAAACTATATGATATATGTTAAAAAGGGCAAAATAGAATTAGAAGAAGCTAGAAAATTGGCTGAACTATATGATACTAAAACCAATGCAATAAAGAATGATATTGTAGAACAATATGGCAAAGATAATTTTAATTCAGAAATATGTGAGAAGTTAGAAACAACAATCTACAAGCTTGTTAGATTTGGCATTATTAGTGGTGTAATAGAAGCACAACAAAATGCTTTTAAAGAGTTATGTGGTATGATGGTTTCAAGTGATTGCGATGACACCGCAGATAAAGTTATAAAAGAATTATCAGTGGAACACAAGGAGAATTTCTTAGATTATTATAAATAGGAGGTTCTTTTATGAGAGAAATTACTAAAGAAATGATTAAAGAATACAGATTAATGAAGTTAGGTTATGATTTTATGGGCTATGAAATTAAAAACAAACAAGATTTAAGTTTTCATCATTTAATAGTTCCTAGAAGAAATTGTAAGGCTTTAGGTCTTGGAGAGGGCTATTTAAAATGGAATGGCTCTATTCTTAATCAAAATACGTCGCACGATTACTTACATTTGATTGAGGCAAAAGACTTAGATATGTTTATGGCTATTACTAGTGAAATGATAGACCAAAATATCAAAGGTTGTCTTGATATAGAGAATTTGAGAAGAATAAGAGATATATTAGAGTGCTTTGAAAGAGAACATTCGTCAGATAGAGGTAAAAAGGGCAGGTTGTTAATAAAGGATGACTATGTGAGACGTAGAAAATTTTAGTAAGTAAGGAGGAATTGACTATGAAGAAAAAAATATTTGCAGTATCGGACATCCACGGCGAATATGAAATATTAATTAAAGGATTAAAAGAGGCTGGTTTTGATGAAGACAATCCAGAGCATTTATTGGTTAGTGTTGGAGATGCTTTTGACCGTGGAGGAAATGTTTTGGCAGTCTATGAATATTTAAAAAGGCTATCTGATAAGGGAAGTGCGGTTGTGCTAAAAGGTAACCACACTGGGTTCTTTACAGGCTATTTAGATGGTACAATTCTGTCCCCATTTAATTATTATAATAATGGAGTAAACGAAACTATGGCTGACTTTTTACACGAGACAGCCCCATTCGAGATGTATTGTGTATTAAGAGAAATAGACCAGCCGACTTATGGGGATTTTGTAGATTGGCTTAGTGGAGCTAGGCAAGAAATAAATAAAGAGTTTCCAGAGTTGTTAGATTGGTTAAATACAAGACCATATTACCTAGAAACAGAGAACTATATATTTACTCATGGAGCAATAGATACAAATGCTAAAGATTGGCATGAGCCACATTGCAGTAGATATCATTTTACTGGTTGGGAAGCACTTATGTGGGACGATGGCAGTTTTTTTGAAAAGGAGATAAACAATACAAATAAAACTGTCGTAATTGGTCATTTTGGAACAGCCACTTTAAGAAAAATGTATGGCTATTCACCAAATAGAAATCCAAAAGGAAGTTTTGACATATTAAAAAGAAAGGACGGACGAGTTATTGCAATAGATGCAACAACCAATCTCTCTAAAAAGATTAATGTGTTAGTATTAGAAAATGAAGAGGTTATAGATAACGTATAATATCTTTACTACAATAATAAAGAAGGAGGGAATATTTATGAAAAATGATACAAAAAAGAAAGTAATGGAAATCCTAAATTGTTCAAATGTGCAAAATTCCAATGCTAATGTAGATGAATATTCATTTGGTGGCAGAAAGTTTGAGGCTGCTGGTGTCTTATTAAAAGAAGTTGCTAGAGATGAATTTATCGAACCAGATGTATGGAAAGCATTTCAAGATAACCGTATTTATATTCATGATATGGACAACTATGCAACGGGAATGCACAATTGTTTATTTATAGACTTTGCAAAGTTATTTAAAAATGGTTTTACAACTAGAAACGGCGATGTAAGACCACCTAGAAGTATTAGTACAGCAATGCAACAAGTGGCAGTAATATTTCAATGCCAAAGTCAGGTATGTTAAAGTGCCTCACTTACCTGTGAAGGTAAGAAGTAAAATTCGTGAACATATAAATATATGGTGTGCATTACACGTTTAGGAGCTATAGGAAATGATAGCTAGGTAATGTGCTAACAGGGGAAGGATTAATATTAACCACATTAATAATATCCTGTGCTAAGTTATTCTTTATAATCATAAAAAAGGAGATAAATATAGAAAATGGATGAAATAAGACAAAATAATAGTGGGGAGTTTTTTATTATAGAAGGAAAAAATCTAAAAAAATCTACTAGTACACATAGTTATTATGATATTAGATTTTTAAAGTCTGGATATACAGACACTGTCAGAGGTGATTCTATTAATAAAGGATGGGTAAAAGATAATTTATCTAAAAATTGCTGCGGTATTGGGGCTATAGGTTATGTAAATACCAGAGAACATTTGAAAGAGTATAGAATATGGAGAAATATAATATATAGGTGTTATTGTAAATTCGACAAATCCTATAAATATTATGGAGAACAAGGCGTAAAAGTATGTGATAGATGGCATAGATTTGATTATTTTCTCCAAGATATCAAATGCTTACCTGGGTATGATAGCAATTTGTTTAAAGCAGAAAAATTAAAACTAGATAAAGATATATTATCTAAAAATAAAAAAATTTATTCTCCCAAAACTTGTTTATGGGTGTCTGATTTAGAAAACCAAAAAAGAAGAGCATTTGAATATAATGAAAAACACCTTAAATATGCTATATTCCCAGATGGGCATATAGAACAAATATTTCATATTAGTGATTTTTGTAAGAAGCACAATTTGCATAGACAAAATGTGAATTTATGTTTGAGCGGTAAACAAAAATCTACAAAAGGTTTTAAATTTTATAAAGAATAAAAAAGTTAACAGACTATCCCTTTGGCGATTATGACACGCAACAGGAGTAGGGGTGGAGTGAAATTCTCCACTAGGTGAAAACCCTTTAAATCGAAGTGCGAATCTCTCAAAAAAATGAGAAGAAGATATAGTCGGAACTCTATATGTAACAAGCTATGCCTGCATATAGAGCTTGGCAATTTGGTGGCGTAGCAAGTGCTCATATTGATTTTGATTTAGCACCATTTGTAGCAATGTCTTTTAAAAAACATTTTAAAGATGGTTTGAAATATGTTTATGAAGAACCATTAAATTGCTATATACCGCCAGAAGAAGAATGGCATGTTGGAAATAAAGAATTACAAGAAAAATATTCAAAGGCATACAATTATGCTATTGATATGTTAGAAAGAGAAGGTATGCAAGCTGCTCAAGGTTTATATCACAACTTAAATACTTTAGAAAGTAGAGCGGGTAGTCAATTGCCATTTACATCTATCAATTTTGGTAGAGATACTAGTGAAGAGGGTAGAATGGTCAGTAGATGGCTATTAATGGCTAGTTTAGATGGTATTGGCAAATTTCATAGAACCAGTATATTCCCTATTGCTATATTTCAACATAAAAAAGGTGTTAATGCAAATCCAGGAGACCCTAATTATGATTTGAAACAACTAGCAATAAAATCATTATGTAAGAGAATTTATCCTAACTTTGTAAACTGCGACTTTAGTGGTAATGTTGAAGACCCAGAAAATCCTGATACTTACAACTGCACAATGGGTTGTAGAACCGCTATGTCATACGATAGACATGGTTTTGGTTATTCAAAGGTTGGACGTGGTAACGTAAGCCCCGTTACTATTAATTTACCAAAAATTGGTTTAAAACACGGAATTGCTTTAGGAACACGTAAAACAGCCGACATAAATGGCTTTTGGGAGGAACTAGATGAGGTATTGGCTATTGTGGAAAAAGCCCTAGTATCACGTTACAATCATATTTGTAATCAAAATCCAAAAGCTGCCCCATTTATGTATAAAAACGAAACTATCAGAGGTTTTGATGGTAAAAACATTGCTAGTGCTATGAGACACGGCTCGCAAGCAGTTGGCGTACTTGGTATCGCAGAAATGTGTCAAGCATTGTTTGGTAAGAACCATTTAGACCCAGAAGTACATCAATTTGTAACAAAACTAGTACAACATATTAGTGGCTTTTGCAAAGAAGCATCTGAAAGAAATGATTTAAACTTTGGTGTTTATTATACTCCAGCAGAATCTTGTTGCTATACTATATGCAAAAGAACACGTGATGAATTTGGAGAAATTCCTAATATTACAGACAAAGAGTTCTTTACCAATAGTATTCACGTTCCTGTGTGGGAAGAAATCGATGTCTTTAAGAAAATTGACATAGAGGCTCCTTTATGCAAATACGGAACTAGTGGTTGTATTACTTATACTGAATTTGAAAGCAAGGTTATGGACAATCCTGAAGCCGTAGAACAAATTATTAACTACGCAATGGATAATGATGTACCTTATTTTGCAATCAACTTCCCTATTGACACTTGTTTAAGTTGTGGTTATAGTGATGATATTGCTGATGAATGTCCAATTTGTCATAGTACAAATATTGAACATTTAGCTCGTGTCACAGGGTATTTAACAAGTGATGTATCTCATTTTAATAAAGGGAAACAAGAAGAAGTAAAATATAGATATAAACACACTAAAAAGACTTTTGGTGATGAAAATGACAAATATTAAAATTATGGGTGTTGCTCATAATAGTGTTGTTGATGGTGTAGGCATTCGTGATGTAATATTTACAGCAGGATGCCCTCATCATTGCTATGGTTGTCATAATCCTGAAACATGGAATATTAACAATGGCAAAGATTATACTATACAAGATATTATTAAAGAACTAAATACTCATTGCAATTTAACACTAAGTGGTGGAGAACCATTTATACAAGCAAAACAATTAACAGAATTGATATTAGAATACAAAAAGATTAAACCAGAGCTTAATGTATGGGTATATAGTGGCTATACTTATGAAGAAATAGTTAAAGACCCTATTAAATTAGAATTGCTAAGACAATGCAATGTACTGGTAGATGGTCATTTTGAATTAAATAAGAAAATTAGAGGTCTTAAATTTAGAGGTTCTGTAAATCAAAGAATTATAGATATACAAGCTAGTTTAAAGACTGGTAATGTTCGATTTTCACCAGAAAATACTATATAATGATATTTAGAGGTGAAAATAAGGCATATTTGCTCCAATAAATACACATTTTAGTGCACTATATGGAGAAAATAAAGTAAGAAAGGAAGATGATTATGAAAGAAGCAATAACAGAAGAATATGAAAAATTTGAAACTATTATGAAAGGGGCAGACAACCAATTATGTGCTTTAATACTAACCGATATCATGGCATCATTAACAAATGTTTATAAAAATGATAAAGGTGAAATTATTAAAGATTACAAGAAATTTGATGATATGGTTAAAAACATTAAAGAATTATTAGATAGTATTAGCAATATTCCAGCAATTAATTTAGTTACTGCAACACAAAACAATATTGACTCTATCAAAAACATAACAGATGAATGTAAATATTCTATGAGAACTTTATCATGGGTAAGAGATAGTTTATTAAACAAAGAAAACATTGAAGAGGGGGAAGAAAAAGATGCGTAAATTTGAAATTATTAGTGAAGAACAATGGGATAAAGATATTTCCTCATTAGATGCCCCTCAATGTGCCATTATTACCCATTTAAAGCCTCGTAGAGGCACAAAACGTAGTGCTGGATACGATTTTATTAGCCCAATAGAAATTGTTATCCCCGCTCATGGAATGGCTAAAATACCAACAGGCATAAAAGCACAAATGAACGAAGATGAGGTATTATACATATATTCAAGAAGCAGTATTGGATTTAAGACAGCAATAAGATTATCAAATGTTGTAGGGATTGTGGATTGCGATTATTATAACAATCCTGATAATGAAGGGCACATCTTCATTAAATTTTTTAATCCAACCGATAATGATTACAAAATAAATATCGGAGATAAGATTGCCCAGGGCATATTTGCTAAATATTTGATTGTAGACGAAGAGGAAGAAATAACAACAGAACGTATTGGTGGATTAGGCAGTACTGGAAAATAGTTGACAGATAAAACCACCCTGTGATATAATTATTGCAAGGAGGGCAGAAATTAATGGAAGAAGTAAAAATTATGTTAAGTTGTCTATTTTTGTTTTTAGCAATCATATTTATGATAATGATTATTGTCATTAGCATATGTTCTGAAGCAAGAACAAAAAAGATAAACGAGTTGACATTAAAACGTTTAAGTATGGAAATCGAAGCAATGGATTCTGATGCTTGCTGCGAATGTCCTTGTGAAAATAATGTACTAGATTACAAATCTATGAATGTTAAAGAACTTAAACGTATTGCTAAAGAAAGAGGCATAAGTGGATACTACAACTTAAAGAAAGATGGACTCATCAAAGCTTTAAGCAAATAAGAGGTTGTTCCTCTTTTTTTGTGGAATAATATTGACATACAAACAAAAGTATGATATAATATATAAAAATAAATAAGGAGGAATTAAAATGTTATCAAAAAAAGTAAAATATTGGTTGCAAAGAAAAACAAGAGGTTGGTCTGATGACGAGACCTGGAACTTAGATTATGAGTTTATCAAGTGGATTAACACTAGATTTAAAAAATATAAGGAACTGGCAACTGAGATTGTTGACCTAGAAGAGTATAAATTCAAATATAACGGGAAAACTTATACTCAATTACAAATCATCGATAGAATTATTGAAATAACAGATTATATGATAAAAAACGATTACTTTGAAATCACATGGTCAGAAGACGGATATCTTAATGATTTAAAAAATGAAATGTTTGACTTATTAAAAGCTGTTTTCCCTGCTATGTGGTGGTAAGATGTTATTATATTATGATGTTGTATAAGTTTTTTAATAAAATGATAACAAACAAGTAAAATAAATAATATTTTCTCGGAAATAATATTGACAAAATAATAATAAATATGATATACTTAATTTGTAATTCGATGAATTGCTATAAATAATATATGCTAAATTGTATAATTTATTAAGAAATTTAGTGCTGGAAATAATGTTTTTTTGTACACCTTTAACCAATCTGTAGTACATAAAATTACTATTATAGCATTTATGAATTACATTCCATTCAATATTTCCACAATAGTTCGATACGAATATTGTGGATATTGTCCTGATTCCCCTAGATGCATTCGATACCTCTAAATCGTTGATATAAGTAATATACTTTAATTTAATCTAGGGGAGTAGTCTTTGGTTATTATTATTTTTTCTACTAAAGTTTCTCCTAAGACACTTTGTGTACATCGACAAATTCCCCTTTGATTTTTGTCTTTTAAAAAATAACCAAGACTCTTCTTATGTTTATATGGCAGACTAATAATAAAAATACTTTCTATTTTTTTGCTAGTATTTTATAGATTTGTTGTATATCGGCTTTATATCGATACCATTGATACAAAGCCTTTTTTTATTGTTTTTTTTAGTTTGAAAACCCAATGCCTACTTAGGCTTGAAAATATGAGGTTTTTTTATTTTTTTCACAAAAATATTATTTATAGATAGGGAGAGCAGAAGATGCACTCTCTTATTTTGTTTTAGAAAGGAGGAAAATTTAAAATGATTACTAATGAAATAATCTTTTTTGAAAATCAAACCACCCCAAATTTAAGCAAAACATTGTACAATGTAAATGATGGGACATTGGTTTTAAAAGTTGAGGGAAAAACAACAGCATTAAATATAAATGTATATGGAAATCCCGAATTAACAGATGATAACTTTTCGTTATTAAGAGCGATTAATGCCACTACATATAAAATTTCAAACGATATTACAGAACCAGGTGTATATTGGATAGATATTAATGGAATCAGAAAAAGTTATGTACAAATTAATAGTATTAACGGGAGTGTAAATGTAGTTGGGCTAACTAAAAGTGGTTTAACTACAGACTTAGTTGCCAGAGCAATGGCTGCTGGTGCTGGTTCTGGTGGCACAAGCGATTATTCCCAATTATTGAATAAGCCATCTATAAATGGTGTAGAGCTTAATGGAAATAAAACTAATTCTGATTTAAAATTGGCTAGTGATAATGCAATATCAAATGCTAGTTATAACACATCAACTGGAGCATTAACTTTTGTCCGAGAAGATGGAGAAGAAATTACAATAAATTTACCATCAGGATTAGAAATTGACGGGGACACAATAGTTTTGAATGCAGAATCTAAGGCTGAAACAGTTGGAATAAAAGACATTCATGATAATGCCACTAATAAATTTTGGACAGGAACAAAAGCTGAATATGATGCTATAAAAACAAAAGATGAAAATGTTTTTTATGCTATTACTGACGAAACAGATTGTGGTTCATTTGCTATAACCCTTACTGAAAATGGAGATGGGACTTATACAAGTAATAAAACCTATGCTCAAATAAAAGACGCCTATGAAGCTAATTGTGTTTTAATAGCTTGTATTGGCAATAGTCAATTACCTCTTATGAATGGAGAAATTGGTTCCGACGGAGGCTTTGGACTTACATTTGGATATACAATAATAAAATCTGATGGGCAAGTGATTTATACCCGCTCTGTTCATTATTTACACACATCAACTCAAGAATCTTGGACTGAGGTTGATTTGAGTGGAGAATACCTAAGTAATGTCTTTTTCGATGTGACTTTAACAAAAGATGCAACTGCAGGGCTACTATCTAATAAAACATTAGCAGAAATAAAAACTGCTGTAGCTTCTGGATTGACAGTTAGAGCTATTTATAATAATTCTTTAATACCTTTAACATTTATGAGTAATAACACTCTAATATTTACTTTAATCTCAGATTCTCAATCAGTAACAATCACTTGTGATAACGATGTTTGGACAGAAACTGTAACAAAATTATTACCTCTATCTGGCGGAGCCATGGACGGTAATATTAATATGAGCGGAAATTCACTTTTAAATGTTCAAAAAATTCATGTAGATGGAGAAGCACCAATCTATTTAGGTTCAACAATAGAAACAGGTGTTACAAATGCGTCAAGAATAACTGGTATTGCTGGAGGCGGAGCTGCAGTAGTAAGAGCTAACACTCAAAATACTTATGACCCACTATTTGTTGCAGAACCTACAAATATAAATCATGCAGCTACAAAAGGCTATGTTGATAGTAAAATTACTTCAAATCAACTTGAACATAATACATTATATTTTGGTTTGATAGATGGAACAAATGATAATTGGTTCTCTAAAGAAAAGCTTCAACCTGTATTACAAGATGCTTATATAAACGGATATCACGATATTATGATAAAAACTACAACAGGTTCAAGATTTATAACTTGTTCTGGTGGCGATTTACAAAGTTTAAGTAAGGACACAACTACAAATTTACAATTCGTAAGTTTACAAAATATAACTGGAAGCACAACTGCTCCTACAACGATATTCTATGGATATTGCTATGCAAATGGTGTAAAACTTGATGAAAGTGGTAATGTCACTATTAGTGGTTCAGTTGGTAAGTCTGGTGGTTCTGTTAAAGCTATGAAAGATACTGCTTTTACAGAAATTGCGGGATATGATGCAACTAAAACTCAAGTATTAAAGAATATCAATGGAACCCTTACTTGGGTAAATGAAGGGTAGGTGAGAGAATATGAGTTTAAAAAAAGGAACAAAAAACATTTCTCTATTAACAAAAATACCGCCTAAACTTGCAAGCAAGACCATTACTGTAAATGGTACATACAAGGCAAGTAATGAGGATTTAGATGGCTATAGCGAAGTGAGTGTTGAAACTAGTGGTGTTGATATCAATGATTATTTTAATACATCTATTAATTCAACATACTACAATTCAGGAGTGTTAGATGCTATAAAAAAAATTCCAAAATTTACCTTCCGTGGAACTAGTACTAGGAACATGTTTGCTGGTTGTACGGGCATTACTGAAATCGACCTTGCTTTATTTGATACTAGCAAGACCACCGATTTTTCATATATGTTTCAAACATGTCGTCGTTGTCCCAAAATTTTAAACACAAATGGATTGGATACCTCCAAAGTAACTACGTTTTCGAGTATGTTTGCAACATGGAATGGGGTTGGTAGTTTTGATTTGGATTTAAGTTGGCTTAATATGGATTCCGCAACGGATATTAGTTATATGTTTAATACTAACTTTGCAAAAACTATTAATTTGAGTAATGCTAGTTTTGAAAAAGTGGTGTATATAACTGGCATGTTTTCTTTTGCTAATTCGTTAGTAAATCTAATTTTAAAATCTGATTACAATCTTGGCAAGGGGTATTCAACCACTGTTTCAGAAAACTATTATAACTATACATTTCAGCTTAATAGTTGTTCTAAATTAACCAAAGAAAGCTTAATGGGTATAATAAACGGGCTATATGATGTAAAAACAAAAGGAGTAAAAGCCCAACAATTAATCCTGGGTTCAACCAACATTGCAAAGCTTACATCTGAGGAAATAGCAATAGCTACAAATAAAGGATGGACAGTTTCATAAGGAGGTGAGACAATGTTTAAAATAGAAAATAACAAAATACACATAACTCGTGGTGATATTGGAACCATAGAGGTAACAGCATTAAATGATGATGGAAGTAACTATATCTTTAAAAAAGGTGAAATTGTGCGTCTTAACATTGTCAAAGCCAAACATTTTGAAGATATTGCATTTTATAAAGATGTAGTTGTGGAATCAGAAACAAATAGTGTACAAATTGCCCTTACTAGCCAAGATACTACTATTGGTGAACTAATTAATCAACCAAAAACATATTGGTTTGAAATCGTTCTGAACCCAGATACAGCAGACCAAACTATTGTGGGATATGATGAAAAAGGTGCAAAAGAATTTATATTATACCCAGAAGCTAAGGATGATGAGTTATAATGATTAATGCAATAGGTAACATAACAGGGGTTATAAACGCAAACCAAACAATCGATGGCAAGCTAAATAAATCTATAGAACACATCCCACCAGTGACACAAGAAAAGAGCATTGAACCAACTAAAGAAGTCCAAGTTGTGAAACCAGATGCTGGATATACGGGGTTATCTAAGGTTACTATTGAGGCAATATCTGATGAATATGATGATATTAAAAATTTTATTGATTCTAATGTTACAGGAGGTTCATCTGAGATAGGAAAAGGAAATTGGACAGCTGCGGTTAAAAAATTACCAACAATGGAATTTAGTGGCACTAATGCATCAAGTATGTTTAAAGGATTTAAAGGAACAACTATTGATTTATCAAAAATAAACACAGTCAATACCACTAATATGAGTTATATGTTTCATGATTGTTCAAATTTACAATCATTAGATTTAGATAATTTGACTACCACAAAAGTGCAAAATATGAGTTATATGTTCTATAATGTTTCTATAATGACCGAGTTAAATTTCAATAATTTTGATACATCAAGTGTTACTGACACAGGAAGTATGTTCTCTTATTTTAAATATCCTTTTGTTCTTGACATTAGCAATTTTAATACTGCAAAAATTAATAGCTCATATAATATGTTTGGTAATATCGAGGTGTCTAAGATAATACTACCGCGATTTGAATATTTAGGAGTTTCCTTTCAGTCTTTGTTTGGTGGACAAGGAAAATTAGAAGAAGTTGAGTGTGTTGCGAGTGATTTAGGTTCTCCAAAAAGTATTTATGGTTTATGTAACTATAATTCAACCATAAAAACTATTCCTAAAATTGATGGAAGCAATATAACCAATACTCGATATGCTTTCCAATACTGTAATAATTTAGTAAATATCGGTGGATTCGACAATCTCGGTCAAGCCTATGATATTAGCAAGCCAGCCAACTTTAACGAATACGAACTTCATTTTGGTTGGTCACAATTAAGTAGAGAAAGTATGCTTAATATAATTAATGGTGTATATGATATAAAATCTAAAGGGGTACAACCCCAAAGACTTAATTTATATGTTGGGTCGAAACTAACAGCCGAAGAAATAGCAATTGCAACCAACAAAGGTTGGAGCGTAAGTTAAAAAAAGGAGGTATAAAAATGACTTTAATAACACATACAGAACCTAAAGTTCTAATAGCAGAAAAAGGGAAACATATTAGAAGTAAAAATGATGTTTATGAACCTGAACATAAGGATGAAGATGGGAATATAATTCCTGAACATTTTCCTTATTACTCTACAATAATTTTTCCTGCTGCTCAAATTGACACATTAGAAAAAGCAGAAGAAATTTATGTTGAAGAAAATATAGAAAATTAAATCAAAAGACCCTACAATAGTAGGGTCTTTTTTTTACGCCTTGTCTAGCATAAATGATAGTTGTATTATTTGGTACAGGAAGTAGGACTTGAACCCACAACCGCACGGATATAAGCCGTGAGCTCTAACCATTGAGCTATTCCTGTATACGGAGCCGATGGGTGAGAATTTCACTCACTTAGTTGCCTAGGACTATTATACTCATCGACATATCTTTTTGTTTTTATTCTTTTTCTAGCAATACGGCGATACATCTTTTTACACTTTTTATCTATTTTATCTTTGCATTGTCCGTCATTACTAGCTAAAAAATAATTCTTGATTCCAATATTATGATATTCTTTATTATTCATAAAAATCACCTATAATGGTTACGGGGAGAGGATTTGAACCTCTGACCTTTGGGTTATGAGCCCAACAAGCTACCAAGCTGCTCCACCCCGTAATGTAAAGAGGTTATGTTTGGACACCAATCTTATGATTAGAGAGATGAGAAAGGAAATGTATAAAACCACTCATATTTTTGTACATCATAAGAAAGTAATATTTTTTTACAACCTCTTAGAAAAGAAAACTAGGTCGCCGACATAAATGTCGTCGACTACTCTTTACATCAGCAACCATGCAAAAGATAATTCTTTTTTCCCCTGAAACCAACTGAAAACCTACCTTACTCAGTCGGACTTTGCCTGACCCATAATAAACTATCAGACGTTCCAAATAACTTTACATTTCTAACAATCTTAACGCTTTTTGATAATCATATATAGTAAACCCTAATTGACAATCACATCTAACCAATAAAGGCAATAAATGGCACATATCAGAGTCATCATCAATGATTATAAATTTGTTTTTAAAATTGTTGTCATCAATCCATTTTTGTATTTCTAGTCCTCGAGCTTGATATAATATTGGTGTCATACCTATTACTTTAATGCCAGGATTAAACCCAGATTTAGTAACAAGGTCTTGTAATTGTTCTAATGTCATACCAATACGCCAAGAACTTGAAACAACTATATTATATGGTATCTTATTATATAATTCATTTAACCAACCAATTGCTTGTTTATTATTTAGCTCGTTACGACCAATTTTATGAACATTGAAAGACCAAGAACCATCTTTATCTTTTTCCCAGTATATAGTTTCTACAACGCCATCAAAATCTAAGAAAATGATTGGTTTTAAATTATTCATACATACCTCCATTTTATCCTTTTTGGTTTCCTCGCCAGGGCTCGAACCTGGAGAATGCATGAGCCAAAATCATGTGCGTTACCAATTTCGCCACGAGGAAATAATATTCTCCCAAGGCTTCTAAAGTTTCTTGGGATAGGACTTACATACAAGGCTTTAAAGAGTTTGTACAGCACTCAAAGTGTCTTGCAATGCCATAGAAAGGGGTAAAAAATTAGTGAAATATAAATATCTAGCACACCATCTAAGAGTTGAACTTAGTTCTTTCACAAAAGTGAATGCTTTACTTATAAGCTAATGGTGTATTAAGAGGGGAAGTTTAATTCCCGAATATGTTTATAAGAGTATCCTTGGTAATGCTATTTAAGGATAAATCTATATCAACAGGTTGAGTTGTTGTTGTAATTACTTTGTCACCATTTTCATCAAGACTTAAATTCACAACATCTATAGTGGGCTTATCTACAATTTGAGCTCCAGCATCTTTTAAAATGTCATTAAGTTTTATTTGCAAGTCATTATATGTTAGGAGATAATTATATGCTCCTTTTGTAATATTGTTTATTCTTGCTGTGCTATACCCGTATATATTACTATCTCCGCCGACATTAAATTCGCCAAAATAAAGTTTGATATTATCCTCAATAGTTATAAGCCCAAGTGTTTTTTGTCTTTCGCCTTTATCCATTTTGAAATTAATCTTTTCTATTATATTATTAGGGTCTACCATATAATTTTTTCTTATTTCTGATGAATTGGCTGATGCATTAGCAACCATAAATTCAAATGGAATATCGGCACTGTTTGGTGTATATAAATTTAGCATAATTAGAAATGCCCCTCGACCAAATTGTTTACCTACATAAAATAATTCTGTAGCCCCTTGTGGTAATGGTGCATTTGTAACATCTCCACTAAATAATACTGAGCCATTGTCGCTTCTGTATTTTGCATCCCAACCAAACATAGCATTTTCATTCATTGTTTTTAAGTCTAAATCAACTCTTTCTTCATCAGAACTTACTTCTCCATACCATGAATCAGATTTAGATTTCTTAGTGCGGGGCAGATTATTCCAATGAACACCATAAACAATATCATTTAATCTCGGCATTTCAACATATGAACCATTAGGAATATTGCCAACAAATTGTTTTTCGCTTGTTGGTGCTGCGTACACTACATTATTGGGGATACAAATTGTTTTGCCCCTAACTTTATCGGAAATTCTGTCGATTAAATGTTTTTCAATAGTAGTTTTAATAGTTTCTAGTCTCAAAACATAACTTGATGTTCTTGGTTTTAATGTAGAAACATAAGATTTACCATTTCGTATTTTGTAAACAATATCTTCTCTACCATATAACCTATATAAGATACCATTTAAAATTCTAATTTCTCTAAAAATAGTAGTATTATCTAATGCTTTTTTTAAATCTTCTAAATCGACTACAGCATTTGAATTTGTTAGATTGTCTAACAAATTTGCCCCCAATGGTTTATGGTTGGTTTGTGCAAACTTTCTTAATTTATTAATTAATGCATTTATCTCTTTTTGAATTTCTTTATCTTTTTTAGTGTGAACTTCATCATTTTTAACTTTTAATGAGAGAAACAGATTTTTGTTTCGTAAGAATATTGAAGATAAATATACATATCCAAATGCAGATGCATCAATATAAGATTTCAACATTTTTAATGCTTGAGCTTTATCGCTATTTCTAAGAGCTTTAATAGTCTCTTTATTTTGAATTTTCAATGTCATCTTAGTCAATTCAAACACTAGCAATCTTAAAAACTCTTCTGGGTTACGAGGCATGATATTATATTTGTGATATAAGGTAGTTTTTATTTCTCGATTTTTTATGTCATCAAATTTATCTTTTTCAATAAAATCTGACAACACTATAATATCTTGCACTGTTTGCTTAGATAGAGCAATACCGCTAAGAACAAGCTCCATTAATTTTGATGTTAGTTCTTCTTGTGTCAAAGGATTAATAGCAATTAATTCTATCTTGTCTACATCTAAATCTGGGATATCCAAGTTCTCTTTAGGAATATAAACCGAATTTGAATTGTATATGCCTAAGCTTTCAAAACCATAGGTTGTGATATAATGCATTATTTGCTGAATAATCAAATCTTCGATTGGGGCATTTTTAACTATTTCAAAATCCTTATGAAAAGTTTGATTCCATTTTGCACCATCTTTACCATACATTTCAATTGCATCGTCAATAATCTTTTTGCTGGCACTATCTGGTATTAATAAGCCATACTTTAGACCTCTTTCTGAAATACTATCAGACTTGTCGCCTAAATAACCTTTGAACAATCTCAATATTTCCTTTTCCATTTCTCTCATTTTCTCCTTTTTTACTGATTGGCGAAGAGTAATATAACGTTGCTCTACCCAATTGAGCTAATCATCATTAATGATGATGTAGGACTCGAACCTACAACCTACGGCTTAAAATGCTTTTTTAATAGGAACTCTTTATGCCAAAAATAGTGATTAATAATAGACGAGGGCTAATGTTGGTATAGAGACCAACCTCTCAGCTCTTTTAAAAATTCATTAAAGGAAGCCCATCTGTCTACCAAGTCATGAGGCGAAGAGTAATCTCACGTAACCATTTACCTTAAATCCTAATCAAGGAACTCTTTATGCCTCATATTGTATTATTAATTGGTCGGAGAAATTGGATTTACACCAATAAGGTAGTTATTCCCACGTTTTCTCTCCTATATGTAGCTATCTTCAATAACCCAATAACATAGGACGAGTTGTCGTATTACCTACGCCCTGCCTCCAGGGTCATACTAGTAATTATATGAATATTCTCCGATATAAATTATCTTTTACATTAAATAATTTATAATTTTATCAATAGTTATCAAGGAATTATTAATACAATAATCTAATAAATCTATTATTGTGATATCATTTTCCTCCATTATTTTAACAATATTATCTACATTTGCAATAATTTGTATCTCATCGATATCTCCCAAAAATATTTTATCTATATTCATTTTTTTATTCCTTTCACATTATTTTGGTAGAAGCCCAAGTTACTTGGGCATATCCTTAAAGGATTATCTTCTATTTTGTGTTTAACCTTATAGGTCGCCGAAGCTAGGCTGGGACTACCAACTCCCGTCAATGAATAGGCAGCTATTTTATGTATCTTTATCTTAATCCTCTTTATTTGTTTGCGACCATCATACACATTTGACCAAACAATTCCTATTCGCATAAGCCCCTCTTTAGTATGAAATTAGATACGGGGGGGGATATTTTTTATTCTATAATAATAGATTTGTTTTCAATATATTCTATTGCAGATTCAAGAACTTCTTTATAGAAATCCTCTCCCATACACTCAGTGGCAACTAGAAAACTTTTTGTTTCTCCTTCCTCACCTTTTTCGTATGGGTCTTCTTTGTTTGCGTAAATATCTAATTCTCCAAACCCTGGTTTGCCATGCCACATACATTTTAGATGTCCATCATTAATAACAACGCCATCAACCTCAATTTTCTTTTTGGCTGGTTCATTATCATTTAAGATATCATCAATATTTTGTTTTAACTCTTCTATGGCATCGGTTAGTTCGTCGCACACTATCTGATTAATTTCTACATATCTTTGTGCTCGTTTTAATTCTCTGCGAATCTCACTACGAACTTGAGTTAACATTTTTTTGCGGGCTCTTTTATAACTTATTTTAGCCCCTATATCAGCATCAAATATATCTTCTGGGGAACATTTTGCAACACCAACAAATTTTAAATCTTTATTATCAACACCTAATAATAATGTGGTAACCGTTTTTCTTGGCTCATCTATTATTACTTTCTTTGTTGTTCTTGGTAATTTGACTTTCATAATTCCTCCTTTATTAATTTAATGGTCGAGATGGCAGGATTTGAACCTACGACCTCTAGTTCCCAAAACTAGCGTTCTAACCAAACTGAACTACATCTCGATATTATTTGGTGGAGAATGTGGGACTCGAACCCACAACCTACTGCGTGCAAGGCAGTCGCTCTAGCCAATTAGAGCTAATTCCCCAACATGGCAGGGAGAGTAGGATTTGAACCCACACTTAACGGGTTGGAGCCGTTTTGTCTACCATTAACTATCTCCCTATACCATGATAACCAAATTGTATCATAGAAAATCGAATATGTCAAGCTGTTTTTGAATTTTTTCTTTATTTTTTTTATTTATTGTCCCGTCTTGATATTCGTTGTACAATTGAATTGCCGAAAGTGTCTTTATTATATTGTCAACATTTGTGATATTATTATATTTCATTAAGCTAAGCATTTCATAGAAATTATACATAAATTCATTATCAAATATTTCAGCAAAAGTCATTAAATAATTCCGAATATTTTTTGTTTCTTGCCCGATTTGATTTAAACAATCAACACAAGCAAATTTACCACAATCAAGTTGAATATTTGTAGTATTACCACATTGAATACATTCTCCACTATACTTCAAAATCTTCATCTTCTAGTGCCTCCTCACCCATCTCTATTAATTTTTGCATACATTTATTATACATATCAATTATTTCATTTGGTGTACATTTCTTGTTTATAGTGCAACCGCGACCCAAATATTTATACCATGAAATCTCTATATCCCCACACTTGAAATTATATGGTTGGCATATATTGTCATCCCAATTATAAGCGTGTACCTCAAATGTATCACAAACAAAATTGTTGCCAGTATTATCAAAAGGGCTATCATATTCTTCTTGATTTTTATTCCACATTATTGTGCTTAATTTGTATGATATGTCATTTAATAAAGCTATAACATAATCTGGGCAATCATATGCCTGTATTTCATTTGGGGAACAACATAGTTGTCCAATTTCTATATTACTAGGTTTTTCCATTAAATCTGTCCTTTCTTTTTCTTATGTTTTTCAAATTTATCATAAACACTTTTTCTCATCTTAACATGATGCCAATGTTCTCCATCTTGGAATATTATTGTATATAATTTATCATCTTGAAGAATATCTAATACATCTTCTATGTCAAAATATATTTTTTCATTGCCAACTATTGCTAGCTCCATTTTAACAGATGCCATATTTTTCCTCCAATTCGCCTATTGTTAATGGTTTTTTATTAATAATAACAACTAAACTTTCATCATTATTACGAATATATTCTGTGTAAAAGGTGTTTTGCAATTTATTAACAAACTCATTTCCATCTTTATTTTCCCATGGGACTTCAATATAACTATTCGAGCCATCTTCATAAATAATATCAAAATGAGTAATATCTTTGCATTTTAACCTATCTTCTAGTGTCATATTGTCTATATCGTCTTTTAATTGCATACCATTTTTGTTGATTGAAAGCAGAACATCTTGACAAGATAGACTACTATGAACCTCCCCATTTTCAAATTGGAATAAATTAATTCCAATATTTTCACTCACATTACTAATATAAAATGTATCTATCATATCTGGGGTGAGGATATAAACTTCGCAATTTTCAAAAATTATATCTAATGTTTTTATTTTTTTATTTTTCATATTTCATCTCCTATAGCATTTTCATTTCTTCCCCATTGGTCTGCATCATGTAATAATTCTAATAAATAGTATAAATTATCATCGTTAAACATCTCTTTAATCGGAGTCATGTCTTCTCTGCAATACCATTCCATATGATTTAATATTAGAGCTCCAATTTGATATGGATGGTTACATAAACGAGCCCTATTTAGGTCATCAATCATACTTTGTTTTCTTGTGTGACACATAAACAGATAAGCAGAAACTTTGTCATGTCCATAATATGTAAAGTATTTTTTCTTATCATTAAATGTTTTAGTATATAGTTTGCCAAAATCATGGTAGCGAGCCGCTTGTCTTAAAATTTCAGCATCAGCATGCGATTTTAAATCTTTCCCCAATTCTTCTGCTTTCTTTACGACTGCTTTTATATGTTCTTCTAGTGTTTCAAAATGATGTGGATTATCTTGTTTATAGCCTACACAGTCGCCTATCAAGAAATTATAATCGTATACATCATTATACATACCACCATCTATTAAATATATGTTGTCAAAACCTTCATAGTACATTGGTGATTCTATACTCTGTATCATTTGAACTAATTTATCCCAAGGTATTTGCCTTTCGCATCTTGTAATATTTCTTTCTAATATTATATTTATAGGAGTACAACATAAATAAGCATTAATTTCAGCACCACACATTTTAGCCCTCTTTATTATGTCGCTCCTACGTTTTTTATTAAGATTTGTAGCATCATATACAACGTCAAAGCCATTTTGTAGTGCCATTAAAGTTTCTTTTTTCATTCTGTCAAAAACCTCTGTATTATGAGTTTGGTCTTCAAAACCGAACATGGCAACCCTTATGTCATCACTAGATAAATATATGGTGTTTTTGCTTAATAATTTAGTTTTTGCATACCTAGTTTTCCCACACCCTGGTATGCCTATCATCATGTTAAATTTTACCATTTCATATTTCTCCTCTTATCATTAAATTCATTATACTAAAAAAATATAACATAGTCAATATGTTTTTAAATAAAAAAAAGACGCTTTATTAATAAGCGGTCTTATATATCTATTCCCATATTGAATAAGCGGGTATATTTTCAGATAAAGATTCTTTACAAGAAAGACATAAACAATCTTTTATATATGGTTTAATTTCTCTACCACAACAATCACAAATGTGCCCCATTCCAAACTCTCCACAAAGCCTTTTAGAGGCTCTACAAGCTGCATTTCCTTGTAACACACCCAAATCATCATGTATTATGTAAAAATCGTCTGTAGGGGCTTTAAATCTATCAAAAAGGGCTTCTATATTCAAATTTTTCTTTGGGTTACTCAATATGTTAAGATTCACAGATGAAGTTACAACCCTTGTCGATTTTATACGAAAATCCCTAGCTTCAGTTAAATCAACATTCTCTTTCATTTTTTAAATATTTTGCTTAATATGCCCCATCTGTGTTTAAGAAGAAACCTTTTATTGCCATGTGTTTTGCCAAATTCTTTATCGTTCATTCTTCTTAAATTGTCATCCAATCTATCCAGCTCACTCTTTATTTCGTCTGTATTAGTAGGGAGAGTTATGTTTTGTAATTTTTCTTGCCCAACTTCTTTTAAAAACTTATCCATAGTCAAATCACAATATTCATCTTCCCAATCTCCTAAGAAATAGAAACGGTCGTTTAATACGACACCACCATTCTGAGTGTCCGTGCGACGTTTTTGAAATGTCCCAAACAACATTGGGTCTTTTTCTTTTCTTTCTTTGGCAACCTCTTTTTCAGCCTTTCCAGTATAATCAGTAAAGACAACATACATTTTGTCGAATATATCTTTTGTTTTAGCAATAACTCGAACAATATTATCTGGAATATCTCTGGGATAATTTTCTAATTCGATAATCTTTACTACATTTTTAGAAATATTATCAATATAATCTTCGACATCATCTCTGTATACGAATGAATTAACACCTAAGTCAACCACTTTCATTTCTTTTTCAATATTATCGGCTAAAAATCTTATTTTTTCAACAACACGTTTTTGACCAGTTATACTATACTTTTCTACTAATGATAAGTAGCCGTTGTATAAATTTTCTAGGTCTTTATCAGTTATTGTTTGCACCTTTTTCTTTAAATAGTCAAAATATTGAGTAGCATTTAACTCGTCAGTATTGGTTTCGGCTACCTTTCTTTTGTTTGCCATCTTTCTTCACTTCCTTTTATTATTTTGAACATGTCGTTAATATTATCTAGTAGTGGATAACGTTCCACAGATGTAGATGTTTTTGCAAATTGCTTATTAACTAAATCAACATACATTGTGTGTGTGCCATCATCACCTTGATAAAATGCAGTCCATTGCTCATCAGTTAAAATATTTTTAACATCTAATTGTTCTATTGCTAAATTATCAAATGAAATTACTTTAAATCTACCTAACAAGTCTGATAGATTATTTTTTAACCACTCTATTTGTGTTTGTATAATTGGAGCAGCCTTATTCAAAAGAATATGCCCTCTACCAAAATCTTTATATCCTAATATTAATACTTTCGCATTTTTTTCTGCTAAATAATTAAATACATCGCCAGCATGAATACCAGCAATAAGATGTACAACTAAATTCGGGTTGTTCTTAATTACATTATCCCAGAACTCGTTATCAAATGATGTAAATGATACACCTAAGCCATAAATTAATTTTTCTTCTACTAATCTATTTACTAAATCAAAGTTGTCTTTGTATTCTCTTTGATTTACTGTAATACTAGGTATAACACCTATTGACTTTAATTTTTCTAAAAATGGAATAAGGTCTGGATGACCAGTAACGGCTCCCCCACCTATTGCTATTTCAATTCCTGGGCGAAGCTTGTTGATAAATTCTGCATTCATAATGTCGCCGTGTTGACCATCTGGTGTTGACTTCTCGTGGCACATGGCACAGCCGTATGGGCAGTTGTTCGTAATTTTGCAATCCATTGATTCTGCAAATTCAGGTGTCAAATTGTCTAAGTCATTATATCTTACTTTTGTGCCGTCTTCATATAAATCAACAAAATAATTTCCATTTTTATAATGTGCTATTCTTTTCATTTAGGTTCCTCCTTAATTTTTAATAATTTGCTCCAAAGTAACCAAAGGCAACTACATCTTCTCCATTTGGTGTACTATATTCCTCAACATACGTTTCATATTCTATGTAATCATAATCAGTAAATTCTTCATATGTGTAAAATGTTTTGTCATCATCATTCAAGTATTCTTTAAGTTTTTTCTCGAAATTTGGGTCGTCTATGCTGATTCTTGGATTTTCTTTCATGAAATAATCTTCAACTTTTTCTCTAGGAACCAATTCATTGTTCCATCTATTCCAGTACATTTCACCACGTTTCCACTTATAAAAGTCGCTAGACATACACATGGTTATTGAATGTACACTACTGCTGTTTGTTTCAAATGTTCCTATTCTGATAGTTTTCATATTACCATCTCTCTGTTCTATAAATACTCATGATAATATTATCGCCAAGTTCTTTTTGTTCTACCTCAGCATAATTATCAATGTATTCTTTAGAGGCATTACTGTCATCAATTACATCATAATATTCACTTTCCATAAAATCATATTCACTATCAAAATGTTCGCCATTATAATCAATAGAGCCATCTGTGTTTCTGATAATCTTTTTGTCTTCTTCTGTAAGCTCTTGTGCTTCTCCAGAGAAAAGGTTTAATGTTTTTTCATTGTTTTTCCAAGCTTTGTAATCTTCTTTAGATAAAATTACCAAAGCATGTGTACTTGAACTATTTGTTTCAAATGTATTTTGTCTTATTTTTTTCATAATTAATCTCTCCCAAATTCTATAATTGTATCTGTTCTTAATACTTCTTCTAATAAATCACGATTATGGTTTACTAAGCTTGATAATAACTCATCTAGGTCAGAATATTGAATTTGATGATTTATATTTACTATATCTCCTAAATCATTGTATTCTTCCCCATCTTCGTCTGTATACTTATAAACTTTGTGATTTTTTGGTAAGACAACATTTTTATTATATTTTTCTTTTACAAATGACACTATACGTTGAAAGTCCCAATCGTGTTCTACTTGTTCCTTTAAATCTTCATAATCGTAAACGTCCCATTTGTATTTATTTACAATTTGAGATACTAGGTACGAAACCTTTTCTTTTAGTGTACATAAAGTGCCACAATCATCTGTGTCTATAAATTCTACTACTAATGTACTGCTAGGTGATAAATAATCGCTTTGACTCCCTTCTGTTATGCTTAGTGCATGTGTACTGCTACTATTTGTTTCAAAAACATCTTTTCTTACTTTTTTCATATTAGTTCAGCCTCCTCATAATTTTCACTAATATATTCATTTATGTCTATATTTTCTTCTTTCAAATCATCTTCTTCATAGCCAACCCAATTATCAACTCCGTTACATATTAATCGATTTAATTCCCAACTGTCTTCTATTAATCTTTTTAGTTCTTTTTCGTCAATTATATATTTTTTCATAATTAATTGCCTTTCAAATACACATCATTATCTTTTTCATATTCTTTTAACTTTTTCCAGAAAACTCGATTTTCATATGGATATTCTTCATAATACCTATCAAAATATTCGTCTTTTATCATGTCTTTTTCGTCAAACCAATCTTCTGGTGGTTCCTCACCATTCTCATTTACGCAATGATTACCTCTGTCATAATCATATTCAAAACCAATGGTTTTTATGTTATATCCACGATATTCATCTCCCCCAATAGTTATATAACTATTCCTATTGAAGATAAATCTCTTAACAAACTCTTTGTCGTTTATTAATCTATTAAGAATGTCTTTGTTTTCCAAATCACAAGAATGGTCTATATAATTTCCATATCTTGCCTTCAGTACTAAAAAACCATCTTTTCCAGTTAAATCCCCGTCAGAACCATCTCTGTCAATATAACCGAATACATCTTTTGGGGTTGGTGTATAATCTTTATTTCCAAATAACTTTTCCCACACTTCTATTACTTGTTTTTTAAAGGTTTCAAGTTCTGCCACATTGTTATCTATTAGTAACATATAAGCATAAGCTAATTTTTCATCCCAACTATCACATAGACGGCACTCTTCTCTGCCAAACGCATAATCGTGGTCTAAACTATCATATAAGTCATATTCCTCACTATTAGCTTGTTTAGGTACCACAATTGCGTGTGTACTTGAACTATTTGTTTCAAAGCTTCCATATCTAATCTTTCTCATTACTATCACTTCCTTCTATTTTCCTAAAGAAATAAGTATTGCATCCCATAGCACCATTAGCATATATATAATTCCCATTATCTAAAACATTGTTAAGGCATTTATTACATAAATTTAATTTTTCGTTACATAAATAAGGCTTACAACACAAACCTTCATTTTGTTCAGTAGTAAAAATTACTTGTATGTCAATTTTTTCATCGCTTGTTTCTTTACCACAAACATCACAAATTGTTTTAATTATTTCCATTACTATCACTTCCTTTTAATTTCTTTTTTAAATTTGTTAATTCAACACTTTTAAATGCAATATCATATTTTAATTTCAAATATTTCAATTCATCTTGGTTCATAGTAGATAATATATCCACTATCTCTTTTACTAAATCAAATATCTTAATTGCTTTATTATTCATTTTTATCACTTCCTTGTTCTAATTCTTGCATTTTAATTAGCAATTCAGAATAAGCATTATATCCTTTCCATTCACAATTATGTTTTTTATCCCACTCTAAGTTTTCTTTTCTAGTATTTTTTAAAAATTTTTTTAACTTATTCCAATTATCTTCACATTTTAATAATTCGTCTATATTGTATTGCTTAACAGAAGTTATCTTAAAACCTCTACCATTTTCTTTATTAAGCATTTCATATTCCTTATTTATTATTTTTAAATGTCTATTTTCTTGTTGTAAATTTTCTATACAGTCATTATGATAATATTTATAGTTTATACATTGACTATCTCTTAATATTTCTTTTCCACATATTTCACACTTCATTCTGACACCTCTTTATTTTCATAAAAACTATTATCCAATAATGCCCTTACACATTCTAATTTTGTTTTTTGTATTTTTTCCAACTTTGCTTTTGTCAACTTTTCTTCTATTAGCAACCTTTTTATTTGTTTCATACACTTTTCAAAAGCTTGTTTTTCTTGCTTATCCATTTTGTTCTCCCTTTAATATATCTAATAATTGTTTTAAATCTCTTATAACTTCATCTTCTTGACACCATTCTGTTTGATATTTAATAGTCCAATTTATTGCTTTATTAATAACTTCTTTCTGTTTTTTACGTTGTTGTTCTGATTCTTTGTTATTCTGTTGCAACTCTTTTATGTATGATACTAATAAATTACTTTCCGTAGGTGTGAGAAAATAGTCGAATATACCGATACAGTTCTCTAAATTAGCAATTATTTTATTTATTTCTTTATTCACTTAGATATTTCCTTTCTTTCCGTTAACCTTTCAATTTCAAGATTTAATTTTTCAATCTCTTGCCTTAAATTGTTAATTTCTATTTCCATAGACCCACCATCTAACCAATGATGTAAATACCCCTCATCAAACTCTCTTTTATCTATTACCGATTGTCCAAACAAATCACATGCACTAGATAATAATCGTTGCAATTTACAAGCTTGTTCTTGATTAAGCTTGCTATATTCTTTGTCCTTATATATTCTAGCACACAAATCTTTATCATAATAGCAAACCATATCATAACTGATTTCTCTAATCATTTTTAATATTTCTTGTAATGTCAAGGTGCTAATAACATACCCCAATACCTCATTCATTCTGTCTAAATTTAGTTCTTTTGCATAGAAGTCTTTACGTGGCTGTATATTCTTTATGTTTTCATTATACATTATCATTTCCGCCCTCTATATAAGAACTATTACTTAATAGAAAAGTTAATAATGTATCATCATCTTTATATATATCCTCTATTTCTTCTTGATACCAATCTTCGTGGTCTACATAACCGCTCATATATTCTCCATAAGTAGGTAATTCAAAATCAATTCCTAAATTATGTAATCTTTCTTGAATTGGTTTTATTTTATCTTGCAAATTCTTTTCATTAAAGTCGTAGCACACTAGACATCTAATCATATATGCCAACTTTTCTTCTATGGTGCCCCAAGTTTCAAATTGCCAACCAAACTCCCCGTACCAATCTGGGTTGACTGTTATAGGAAGAATATCACAATCCCAGCTCTTATTTTCGCAAACTGTTATAGAATGTGTAGAACTGCTATTAGTTTCAAACACATTATTTCTTATTTTTTTCATTTCCCATTTGCCTTTCTATTACCTTTTATTTTTGGTTTTTCTTCTAAAGCTCGTATTTCAGCTTTTAATTCTGCGTTTTCTTTTTTTAGTTTTTTAATTGTGTTATAAGCATCTGCATATAAATCATGATAATAAATATATTGGTCAAAACCCTTTCCTTTTTCTTCCAATAACTCGATATATTTTTTAACCATCTCGTTATGTTCTTCTTGTAATTCTTGAATGTCTATTTTATCATGTTCTCGTTTTTTTCTCAACTGCTCATTCTCATCAAGTATAGCCTCGATATCTTTTTTAAAAATTCCACTAAATAATTTCATATTTCCTTCCTCTCGTTTTTTTATTTCAGCAAGCTTTTAATTTCTTCTTCTGCAAGCTTTTTTCTTTCTTGTGTGTCTTCTGCATTTATACCAAATCTGCGATATCTATATTGTTGATTAAGTTTTTTTGCCGTCTTATGTATCTCCATTAAGAAAAATTGCCTTTGCGATTCTATAGATAATTTGTTTCTATGTGTGTTATAAGTTTTCTTAATTTCATAATCATTGCATAGATTTCTTCTTATTAAACGCTTTTGTTGAATTAATTTTATCATTTTTGTACATTGTCTTGGAGTTAATTCGTTATTCTCAACGTAATGGTACAAATCACTTAATTCTTCATCAACCTCTGATTGTAGGTTTGGCAAATCATTAAAATAATCGTCAATATTTTTTAATATTTCTTCTGCATTTAATATTTGTGTTATTATAGGGGAACAAAATTCCTCTGTAGAATTTTCTCCTTGTTCGTCTGTTTCTTCTAATTCATATGATAATGTTTCTAAATCTGAGTTTTCCATTTATTGCCTCCTTGTATTATTCTTCCCCCAACATAGCTTTTCGCATTGCTTCTTTATCTGAGTGTGCATAAGTGTTTGTTGTTTCTATGCTTGAATGTCCAACCATATCTCTTACTTGATGTACTGGCACTCCTTTATTCAATTGTTCTGTGATAAATCCGTGTCTAAATTTATGTGGAGATACTTCATTCCCCCAATATAGTCCAATTCTTTTTGCACAATCCTTTAAACTTCTTGATAGACTTTGTCTTGTCCATGGTTGCCCCGTATTACTGATAAATAATAAGTCGGTTTCTACATTAGTTTTTTTTATGATTTTTTTTCTTTGTTTGTTTATCCAAATATTGCATAATACGGCACAATCTGGACGAAACCATATTTCTCTTTCTTTATTTCCTTTACCAACTACAATAGCATATCCGCGTTCAATATCTGCACATGTAAGATTTAACATTTCTTGACAACGAACACCAGTATATTCTAGCACTGCAATGGCGGCTTTTAATCTATCATTATGAGCCATTGCTATCATTTGCTCAGCTATCATTCTATTGGCACACTTTTGTTCTTTATGTGCCGTTTTTGCCAAGGGGATACCCCTTATATGCCTATCCACTGGTATATCCTTGTTATATTCCAAATAAGAATATAATTCCTTTATGGCACTTAGTTTGTTATTTCTTGTGCTAGCTTTATTTCCTCCTTCTGCTTGTTTACACAACCATTCTTCAATGGTTTGAGCTTTAACATTTATAAGGTTATTATAGTCTTTTATACCCATGTCATTACAAAACTCTCTTATACGATTGTTATATTGAGTTAAAGTATTTTTGCTTGCTCCTCTAACATTTATTTTAAAATTACTAAACTCTTTAAGCACCGTGTCAATATCCATTTTTTTCATTTTGTTTTTTTTCTCCTCTCTATCTTTATTAATATAATACTATATTTTTATTGATTTGTCAAATTATATCTGCTAATTTCTTCTAAATCTAACTTATATAAGGGGTAATTGCAAAAACCACTAGCCTTGTATTCCCCAGTTGGTAACCCAAAATCATTGTCTATTAAAAAATCTTCTGCCCAAGGACAATTATTTGTATCAATATAAGCCATATTGTTTTCCAACAAGTCCTCAAGATTCTTTGTTATAATAGCCAATGGTACACCATCTTCGCACACTAGTTCTAGTGCTGTGTTATTATTACTCGAATAATTTCTTATATTTATTTCCTTAATATCATAATTTCTTACTCTTAACATCATTTTCCTCCTTAACCAATGCAATTTTATAGAAAGTCCCATCAAAACTAACATCAACTTTTTTATTTATCATTTGTTTTACTGCATCAACTTGTTCTTGAAAAAACACATAGGCGTTACCCTCGTCCTCTAATTCGTCAACTGCATCTTTTACTATATTTTTAAAATATGTATCTTCTTCAATCATTTGCTATCTCGCTCCTCTTTTTTTTATTTAATTATATAATTTTCTTTGTTTCTAAACTTACCATTGATAATACCATTAATTGTTGAATGACTTACCCCATATATTTCTGCAAGCTTGCGACAACTTATCTTTTTATTCGGGTTATTTTTTTGTAAATATATATCTTCAGATTGTAAATATATGGATTTAATTTCTTCAACTTCTTTATCGGTTAATTTAGCCGACACACTATGTTCCCCTTGCTTTATCATTTGTATTCCTAGTGGTTCTAGGTTACTAAGATTAAAATCGTTTTTATCTCCATTAATTTGTCTTATAATTATGAGATTGTTATCGACATCAAAATCTCTATTAAAAGCATAATATACAAATCGTGCATAACTTATTGTCTTATTTGTATGGGTATCTGCCCTTTTTACAACAATTTGTCTTTTAGGAGCTATTTCTTTACCACGTAACCCCACAATAACACCATTTTCATATATTTTATAACCCCATAAAGTTGTTTCTTTCATTATTCTTTTATTCCCCCTTATTTTCTATATAATCATTTATTCTGTCAATTCCTAAAGTAAATATCGTTGCAAAATCTAAACATGTATTATGCCCATTTGATTTATAAAACACGACATTGTTTTTGTGTTTGTTAATTTTATACCCACCAATTTTTTTCATTGTCTTGGCTACTGCCAAATCTTGCGGAATATCTTTACATATTATATAAAATTCAAACTTCCCATATTTTCTTATAAAATCAACATTTTTCACGATTACCTTTCCTTTCTTGTTTTTTTTATTCTGATTCAATTGTTGCTAAAGCAACCATAACTTCATTTAATTCTTTCTTAAAAGCATTTAAGTCATAATCACATAGTTTTATTTTGTTTTCCAATTCTATTTTCTTACGTTCTAATTCAGCTTTATTGTTATGTATTATACTTTCTATTCTAGGAAAACCCTCTTTTAAATATTTGTCTAGGGTGGGTCTTGATATACCTAATGCTTTTGCTAGAGAACTTTTTGTTAATTTTTCATTTCCCATTTATCTCACCCCTTAATTTTCTAATTCGTCGCCCATTGTTAATTCTACTTTTTCAACAAATCTCGCCATAAACTCTATTAGCATGTTCAAATCGTTGTTTGTTATATCTTCTTTGAATTTGCTTTCATAATCAAAGTCTAGTTCATTAATAAATTCATTTTGTATAGCATATAACAAATCTTTTATTTTTTCTTTTGTTATTTTCTTATCTTTAAACATTTTAACTTTCCTCCATATTCTCTAGTTCTTCTAATTCTGCTACTAATTCTTCTTCTTCGCCTTTGCAACCAAAAGTACAACAAACCTTATTTCTTTCTTCAATATACTTTAATTGTTCTTCGATTTCTTTTATTCTTTCTTCAATTTTGCTTTCTTTCATTCTCTTTACACCCCCACATAGTCATAACAATCACAAGGTATCTCAAACCAATCAAATTCATTTAATCTTTCGTCTGCTAATATATCGTGAACTTGCCAGTCTAATTCTCCCTTGTCAAAATATTTATTCTTTACTTCGTTAATTGCTTGTTGAAATTCCTTTATAGTATGTTTATTATTTAACATAATCACACCATAACTTACATTTTCGTCCTCACAATCATTGATTCTAACTGCTCTATAATCTTCTATATTCATAATTCCCTCCTTAATTATAACACATTTTTGGCTCTAATGGTCTATTTAATTCCATTAATCTCAAAATTATTTCGTCAATACTATCAATATAATATTCTACACTCTTTATTTTTTCTACAAATCTACCATTTCTATAAATGTTATTACCTACTGCATAATAATATTCTTGTTCGTCGTATGGATGCAAAGCATACACATAAATTTTGCCTTCTTCTGTGATATTCATGTTATATTTATTATAATCAAACATATTCACTACAACAAAATTTGATTTATCGTTGTTGTCCCAAACTTTTACATCTCCTAACACTACTAAACTATCTTCTTTTTGTTGTATAGTAGCACAAATGCTTTTATAATTTATATCTATCAACCCCTCGTTCTCTCTTAGGTCGTTTGTTATATTATATCTGGCATTATCATAAATTAATTCTGCTAATGTGTTTATATCAGTTACACCATTAATTGTTGTTCTTAATTCATTAAAATCTTCTAAACTCTTTTGAATACTTATCATTTTTTTATTTTTCTACCTCCGATTCCATTTTTGTATAATCTAAATTTAATAAATCGGCTTGCAATACTAAATGTTTTCCATATTTATATACATCTAGGGTATTAGTATCTAAATTGATAACATATCCATATTCACAAAATAAATCATCCTCTAAAAAGTCATTTCCATTAATCATATATTTTAAGCCATTCAAATACATATCTAATCTACCTTGACAATTTCTAAATAAACAGTACATATCTTTTGTTGTCTGATAACTAACATTCCCGTCATATAAATTATTCTTTAGTGCATATTCAATCATTTCTAATGTAGGTTCGTCATTTACATTGACTAAAATAATATTGTCATAAGTTTCATTTAATTTGTTTATTCTATCTTTTTTTGGAATACTATTTAAAGTTTCTATAATATTTTTACCTAGCCCACTAAAATAGCTGTCAAAGTGGTTATATTGTCCTTTTAATTCTCCTTTTTTCTTTAACCCCATATAGCCTCTTGTACTCATTTTAATTCCTCCTTTAACATTTGATAATCATTATAATAAAATTCATAAATACATACTGGTATGCTCCCTGAATCATGTTCTCCATAAAAAGTAATAACATAATTATCATACTCTTTTATAAATTTTAATAATTCTTCTTTGTCTAAATCTTCTAATCTTTTTAGATGTTTGTCATAATATGTATCTGCACAATTGCTATCTTTCTCACATTTATTGCCTAATATTGCTGAAGTATCAACATCATTTAATGCTCTTAAAAAGTCGCTCATAAATACAATTGTTTCAAATAAATTCTCTTTATCAATCTTGTTTAAGTTAATATCTCCTTCAATATAATATTGTTCTCCAAAAGACTTGAACAAGTTATCAATAAACTTATAATGAATATCATATACTTTTGCAAAATCTTTGCTTGTGCCGTTTCCTAGATTCCAGCCATATTCTTTCATTTTTTCAAATATTTTATTCTTCATTTTCTACCTCTATTTTTTCACAACTTACTAGATATTTTGTGTTATTAATTTCAATTTTAAGAACTTGTTCCCCTAGTAAATTTGTATATTCCACAACTTTAGCGTTGTTAGTGTTATAACTATTTAATAAATCATAAATAGTATCAATTATCATATCTTTAGTTTCGTCATATTCCATTCTTATCTCTCCTTTTGTCTTATCTCTCTAATTTCATAATCGGTTAAACATATTCCATAAGTCCAAACTTGTTTACCATTTCTGTGTTCCTTAATAACAACTTTACCCATTAAACTTGCTTTTTCTTCTTCAATACATTTATCTATACAGTCCATAGCACTTTCCCTTGTATTAAATTCTTGTTCTATCAAGTCGTTATAATAACCACCGTCAGTATCAGTACATAACATAGTTACCACAAATTTAGTCATAATTTACCTCGTAACTTTTATGCACTTCTTCTAATATATCGTATGCTTGTTTTAATTTGTCATAATCTTGTTTTTCGTTATCATTATTTATACATACACGACACCAGTCCATAAGTCCACTCAAACAAGTCATAGCCGTTTCCAATTGTTCTTTTTCTCCACATGCATTCGTAAGTTCCCAACAAAATTTACAAGTATCCATTTGCATAGCCGTAAAATCTTTTCTAACATAATTAATAGAATCTTTATAACAAGTTTCTTTATTAGAAGATTGTCTTAGTTCCTTTTTAAAACTTTCTAGTTCTTCATGAAAACCTACTAACCATTCTTCTTCCCATTTATTGTCTATTTTGTACTTTATAGCTATATTATAAAGTCCATAGCCATAACTTAAATCTTCTTCGTCTTGCCACTCATTTTCATCCCTAAAATAATCTATGGCTCTACCAACAATTCTATTTATTAATTCACTAAATGTTTTGTAGTCCTCGTCCTCTACAAACCTATCTAATTGTCTATCTAATATGTTAAACCCAGTACCAGTATCAACGGGCAACCACTCATAAAAATCACAAAATTCTTCTATTAATTCTAAATCTTCGCCCCCACTTAATTTGTGTAGGTCAACCATTTTATATTGTTCTGTAAACATTTTTATTCCTCCTTATTTTTCTAAAAATTTCTCGTCGTCATACCAAATATAACATAGGTCGGCAACAGTCATACATTTATTCCCAACTTCATAATCTCCGTCAACGCACCTATTTATATACACTTTATTTCCGTTAGTTCTATTTTCTAATTGTTTTACCCTCAAATCTTCTTTGTCTGGTGTGTTATAGAAATTGTAATAAACATCTTCAATATCATTCATAGCACTTTTTAGGCTATCAATGTTTGGCGTTCCTTCTTCACTATTACAGTCTATACAACCATTTTCAAGTATGTCATTCAAATACTCATAACTTCTTTTTAATTCTGCCAATATTTTTTTGTCTGTCATTTTTTACCACCTTTTCCCTATTTTAAATATCTTCCTCAATCATACTATTGTCAAGTTCTATATTATTTCCTATTTCGTCTATAACATTATGCCCTATAAAATCTAAAGAGTACCATTCTTCGCCCTCATGTTTACAAGTCAGACATTTCCACGGGAAATAACACATTTCTCCCTCAAATACAACTGTCCCATATTCTAAATTATTTTCTCCGCAAAAAGGACAATACCCCGCATTATTACTTTTTACTTTCATACTATCTCTCCTCTAACCATTTTGTTAAATTCTCTAGGTCTTTATGGTCTACATATTCAAAACCTATGAATGGACAAGGCTCACAATAATAAATGTGTGTACCATTATACTCTTTATAATTCAATTCCTCGCCACATAAAGGACACTTTATAGCATATTCTTGATTAAGTTTATCAACTATTTCTTGTATCAATTCATTACATTTTGCTACACTTTCGTCTTGATTTTTTAATTCATCTTCAATGTCCTTAATTAAATCTTCTGCATTTATTTTTCTTGCTTCAGTTTCTTTCTTTAATATCTCTAAAGTTTCTTCTTGTGTTAATATAGTTTCAAACTTACCAAAATCATTTGTTATTAGCTCC
>ERZ1034873.103-NODE-103-length-51458-cov-16.323697_pt1 | contig 51458 bp, 65 predicted proteins | sample MGYA00520689_ERZ1034873 | MGnify/ENA primary metagenome ERZ1034873 (study PRJEB33766, sample SAMN09781722) | gut metagenome | biome: gut microbiome | host: Homo sapiens | place: Madagascar | study: EMG produced TPA metagenomics assembly of the PRJNA485056 data...
TTTTAAAATATGCAATAGATGGGAGAGGGTATAGTTTTGTTGTATTATGTAAAAATGGTGAAACTAAACTATTTAGAATTCATAGATTAGTTGGTGAATATTTTATTCCTAATCCTAATAATTATTTATGTATTAACCATAAAGATGAAAATAAAACTAACAATGAAGTTAGTAACTTAGAATGGTGTACGCATAAATATAATGCTAATTATGGCACAAAAACGCAGCGGTTAAAAAAATCACTACATGAAAGTACGAAAAATAAAAAATGTGTCACACAATATGACTTACAAGGAAATCTTGTCGCTCTTTATAATGGCATTCGCGAAGCAGGAAGAGTAACAAATACAGAAAGCTCGTCTATCTCTGAGGTATGTCAAGGCAAAAAAATAACAGCAAATGGATATATATGGAGATATCAAGAAGATAGTTTTGATAAATTTGTTTGTAGTTTTACTAATAAAATCGAAGTTTATCAATATGATAAAGCGTGGAACTTTATTAAAAAATTTGATTCAATAACACAAGCATCTAACGAAACGAAATGCGATAAGGCTTGTATCATCAAATGTTGTAAAGGCAAACAAGAAACATCGCTTGGCTATAGGTGGAGTTATTATGATAGGTACGCAGACTCTTAAAGAAAGGCTTACCCCAGATGATATTATTACAATAGTCGAAAGTATGGGTGGTGAAGTAAGAAATAGTGGCAATAATTATATTGTTTTCACTTGTGTTTGTTGTAAATTACACCCAGAAGAACATAAAGCAAAACTATATTATTATATTGATTCTAAGCGTTTTTTTTGTTATAAAGAAGGATGTTCATTTGATATCTTCTCCCTCATTGAAGAAGTTTGGAATTTGCGTGATATTGAGTTTTACTTTGGTGATATAGTCAATTTTATAACAAGCACCCTTGGTCTCTCACAATCAGACTTTAATCCAAAGCAAAACCTATCATGGAGAGATGACTTGCGCTTATTCACTACCACCAAAACTATGGCAAAACATGCACAAATCTACCCTCTAAGCGACTTAAATCGTTTTGTCGATAAATTACCCTATGCGTGGATAAAAGAGGGTATAAGCGTGGATACAATGCGAAAATACCACATTGGTTACTATCCGCTACTTGATTGCACGACTATACCTGTATTCGATAAAGAAGGTGAATTGCTAGGTATAAGGGGTAGGTTTTGGAGAGAAGAGGATATTGAGCTTGGTAAATATCGACCGATATGGACGCTTGAGAGGGATTATAAGTTGCCGACAGGAAATTTATTGTATGGGTTATACCAAAACCAAGAGATAATCAAGGCAACACATGAGGTTAAACTTTTTGAGGGCGAAAAGTCTGTAATGCAAATGGAGAGCATACTTGAACAGAATAATGCGGTAGCTATGTTTGGATGTAATTTGAGTAAAATGCAGCTCCAACAGCTTATTGAACTAGAAGTTGAAAGGTATGTTGTGTGCTTAGATAAGTGGGGGAGTGAGGACGATAAAGTAAGGTGGCAAAAGGATGTTGATAAGATTGTAAAAATGTGCAAGTCTTATGGGGAGGTTGTTATCATAGAAGATAACGGAATGTTAGATTGGAAAGATTCCCCTAGCGATAAGGGAAAGGAAGTATGGGAGGAATTATATAAAAATTCTCTTGACAATCCACATAAAATTTGATATAATATACACATAGAAAGGAGAAAATATGATGTATATTATATCAAATTTAGATGAAACAAAATTTATTACCCTTGACCAAAACGGCAAGTTCACATGGACTACAAGTAAGTCTAAGGCTAATCGGTATGAAGAACACAAAGCACAAAATGTAATCAATAATTGTCTTGCAAAACCCACAAGTGATTATAAGCTGGTGCAGTATCTAGGCGATTTTAAGGAAAATGCAGAAACCCCTATTGACTTAATCGAAAATCACACACAAAAGCGAATTGAGCCATGCGATTGGGATAAGGGGCTTGGATTTGATGTGGTGGATACGGCAATCAAACATAAGGAGATGTTGAAAGACCTTGAAAACGAAAAGGTGTTGCTAAATAATCAACTTATTATCTTATCGAGAGCCATGGTGGATTTATACCATTATAAGGAACAACACCCTAAAATATCCGCGGTAAGCATTTGTCGAATGTATAAGTTCGAGGTTGGTGTGCTACAAAAGCGTAGAGAATGTAAGGAAAAATTGTTCTTTGTAGATAGATTGATTGAAGAACTTAGAGGTGAAGATGTTAAAGAACAAATTGATACATTTATGGAATCTAAACATATGTATAGGGTAAGAATACTTGAGAGACTTTTTGAAAGTGGCACAATTGGAGAATTTGACGATTGGTACAATGAAGTATTAGAAGGGAGAGGGCATGAAAGTAAAACAGTTAGTACCGCAACTGAATAAAGACACATTCGTTGACGATTACTTTCGAGCGTGTGGGGTTGAGGATGTTGAAGAGTTCAAAGAGCCTGTTGGAAAGTATGTTGGCAATGTACAAGAATATAGTGCAATACAAAGAAAAGTTAAGTTGTTTAAGGAACGTTTAGAGGAGGTGATAAATACACAGTCTAAGATAATAATTATCCAAGACTGTGATTGAGTGATGTAGACGGAATATGCTCTGCCACACTTACTTATAATATATTAAGATGGTATGGCGTTAAACATCATAATATTATCACATTTTTTCATTCAGACAAGACGCACGGATTGACTAGTGGAATTGTACAACAAATCGTTGCACAAAATGATATATCTATGGTAATTGTTCCAGACGCAGGAAGTAATGATGTTAAACAAATCCAAAAATTAATAAGCGAAAATACAATGGTAGTAGTTCTCGACCACCATGAAGTTGATAAGTCAAACTTGGGCAAATTGGATTCACTTCAAAGACAACCAAACTTTATCATTTTAAACAACCAACTCGAAAATAGAACAAATAAAGATCTATGTGGAACAGGGGTTGTATTTAAGTTTTGGCAAGCACTATGTATGGATTTTAATGATACTGAATACTCATACTATCTTGACCTTGTAGCCCTTGCAAACATAGCTGATGTTATGGATATGAGGAATCTTGAAAACATTGTGTTTAATAAGTGGGGGTTATGGAAAGGTGTAACGAACCCATTCTTGCGAGCTTTGTGTGAAAAGTATTGTAAGAAAACCAATGGCATTACACCGGAAGATATTGCATGGAATATTGCACCAAAACTCAACGCTGTATGTAGGTCAAGCGAGCAAGAAACCAAAGCCATGGTATTTGAAGCATTTTGTGAGATGCGAGAGGACTATGAGGAAGTAATTAAAACAATCGAGCGTTGTTATAGATATCAACGAGAAACTGTAAAGAAAATGTACGAAAAGCTCATCTCGGAGCAACATCCACAAGATAGATATGGAAAAGTTGTTATTAAATTTTGTGAGAATACTCCATATACAGGGCTAGTTGCCAATAAACTTATGGAATATTATAATAAGCCTGTCTTATTTGTACATGAAGATGAGGATAAATACACAGGCTCATGCCGTAGCCCTATTCCCATTCGTGAACAAGTTGAAGCTTTCCCCGATATTGTATTTGCTCAAGGACACGAACACGCATTTGGTGTATGTTGGAAAAGAGATAATACTGAGGTATTAGTTGATTATTTAGAACAACTTGACCTCAACATATGCATAGAACAAGTTGTGGCTTCAACTCTCGACCCATCACATATACCAACATGGTTATTTTACATTACAGAACAATATAAGCGTTGTTGGGGAACAGGAGTTGAAATACCAAAATTCTATATACCACGCATTAGAATCAATAGTTCCGATATTAAGCCACTTGGTAATGGCACAACACTTAAATTTACTTACAAGGATGTAGAATATGTAAAGTTCTTCGCCTCTAATCGAGATAAAGAATTACTATCAATTGGTTCTAAAAAGCCGTTAATCATAGATTTACTCGGTTCTCTTGGGGTTAATCACTATAATGGTAAGGAAAGGCTCCAAGTTAAAATAGACAAGTTTGAGATTTTAGAAGAAAGGTGGGAGGATATATGGTAGATTTTCCAAGATTCGCAAGTTGTATGGAGAAAATTCAAAATTGTAGTGATTGGATGGATGAGTTATATAAACTCAAGATAAATTTACTTGAAACACCAGTAGACGATATATTGAGTAATTTTGTCGATTTCCTAGCAAGGGAGATGCACGATACGAATGAATGGATAAGTTGGTATTGTTGGGAAACTGATTTCGGAAGAGATAAAAATATGAATCAGATTGAGGTTGATGGTGATACAATAACAATCGACAATTTTAAAGCACTATATGAATTCATAACAGAGGAGGGCAAGTAATGAAAGAAAACATAAATGGCACTTATAGCATAAGCTATTTTGATTTCGAACGAATTATAAGAAACATCCAAGCGTTTAACAATGTTATTGATGATATTGAAAGATGCGGATTGAGTTTTGATGCAAGAGAGTTCAGGAGCCCAACTACCGACTTAATGCTTTTATTGTCGGATATCATGGTGGATAAAACCGACTTGATTCCTAAGTATTGCTATCGAACAGATGAAATGCTCGAAGGTGTAGAAATTCAAGACTTGTGGCAAATTTTAACGGAGGGCAATGATGGAGAATAAAAGACTTGTAAAATTCCTTATAGATAGCATAGATAAAGACTTAGAGGTTGGAGTATGTACTGAGGGAGTGGTTGAAAAGGTTGAAGTAAACGATGATTGTTTGTGGCTTTGGAGATGGTGTGCGAAGAACAATGAGGAAATGCTTTACTTATTGCCACTTACAGAAGAAAATAAGATGTTTATATTTATTGATAACGAAGAGGATAAATAATGGATACTAAAACTCTTAAAAGGGGTTACATTGAATTTTGTGGGCAAAGTGCAACAGAAGTTACGGGGTCGAGCTATTTAGTTCGATTCCTTAACTATCATGTACTTATAGACTATGGTATGAGACAAACAAGTAACGATGAGGCAGATTATATTATAAACCTTAAACGCCATAAATCAATCAAGCCAAAGAAACTCGATGCAATAATCTTGACCCATTGTCATATAGACCATAGTGGATTGATACCAAAGTTATATGCAGAGGGTGCAGATTGCTCTCTCTATATCCCACATGGCTCGAAGGGATTGTTGACCCTAATGTGGCAAGATAGTGTAAAGATTTTCACTCAAGAATATGAGAAATATGGTAGGGTTCCGCTCTATACACAAGACGATATAGATATGGCATTGAGCCATGTTGTGGAGTGCGATTTGTATGAGAACATAAATATTTCTACCCATATTTCTTTTATGTATATAAATGCCCAACATATTGTATGTGCAAGACAAGTCATGCTAAACTTAAAAAATTCAACCAACATTCAAAAAATAGGCTTTACTGGCGATATTAGCAACTATAAATATCGATATTGGCTCGAAGATAGGGATAATTTACTTCCTTGCGATATAATTGTGGGCGAATGTACTTATTCTAATTCTAAGCGAATACATAAATCAAGAGATAGGCAAACAGACTTGAATAAAATAGATAATGCAATAGCCTACGCCTTGGAACATAAGTCTAAAGTAATCTTACCTACTTTTTCCCTTAATCGGTTGCAAGATGTGCTTGCTATGTTATATGAACATTTCGACGGTAAAAGCCCAATCAAAATCTTAGTTGACTCACCTCTCGGCAAGTCAATTTGTGGAATTTGGAGCAATTTAATTGATAGAGATTTTAACCTATGGAACAATATCCGTGAGTGGAAAGATGTATATATGATTGAGGATTTTAAGGATAGTGTTCACTTTAGCAAGGTTCAAGAGCCAATGTTAATTCTTGCCGGTGGTGGTATGTTGAGTGGTGGTAGGGCTAGATTTTGGTGTAAGGAATGTTTATCTAATAAGGATGACTACCTTATCTTTACAGGATACTCCACCCCAGAATCTCCTGCTGGGCAAATTAAATCTGGTAAGATAAAAGAACTCAAATTGGATGGGGTGAATATAAAAGTTAAAGCAAAGTCTACCTCACTCAATTCCCTTAGTTCTCATTGCGATTATCAAGAGTTGCTTGATTATTATTCTACTTTGCGTTATAATAAACTCTACTTAGTGCATAGCAATCAAGAAGATAAAGTGCAATTTGCTAATGATTTAAGGGCTAAACTGGTGAAACAAAATAAAACTTGTAAAGTAATTGCTACAACTAACGACACCAAAGCCCATCTATAGGAGGTAATATGTTTGGATTTGGTTTTGCTTGTGGGATTATTGTGGCTCTCATAGCTTTTTATGTGGTATTCCCAGACGATGATGCTATGTAAAAAAAATTAAAAAAATAGGGAAGTTTTTTCAACTTCCCTATTGACATATATATACCCATGTGTTATATTGTATATAGAAAAACAAAGTACAAGGAGGTAAAATATGAATATTCTAAAGATAGCCGTATGGTTTATTGTGTTGGTTGTGCTGATTGGTTCGGGAATAGAAACAGATAGTGCAATAGTAGCTATGTTGGCAGCAGGACTTGTAATGATAGTCGTATATGCAATTGCTTCTTATGAAAGCACAAAGTTTGAAGAAGAGATGAAAGCACAAGAAGAAAAATCGGATTTTGTAAACAATGAAAAATTTACCTTATAGGAGGAAGAAAAATGAACAAACAAGAAAGATTAATAAGAGAAAAGGCGATTGACGAGATACTTGAAATGTTGTGGAAAATGGACTTGGATTATTTTGACAAGCAGCTTAAGGCAATAAGAGGAAATCATACCCCACTAGAGGAAGAGTTCCGATACAAGTGTGAGGCAATCGACAAAGTTAGGTTTCAAGTAGAAGAAATGAAGTAGTTCAAAGACAATTCGCATAGAGGAGGAGAAAATGGCACGGTATGAAATTGTAGCAATTACAACCTTAGAAGGTGAACCTAAGACCGACATTGCGACCAAAGGCAGGATAGGAATGGTAGGAAAACCTAAATTTTATAACATGTCAGATAATAATGTACACATGTGTTTTATGAGCGAAAAACACTTTAAGGGGTTTATAACAAGTAGGATTGTAAATGATAGAGAAGAGGTTGACGGGAATATTACCAAAAGAGTAATCACAACACGAAATAGTATATATGTCTTGAAAGAACTCAAGGAGGTATAAAATGCGATTAAGATTTAAAGGGTCGAAAGGTTGGCGAGATGTAAAGGGCGGTGTTAAGACTGTACGAGAAGCTTCCAAACTAATCAATATTGACCTAAGAAAAAATTACCCACATTTTACCAGTTACTATAAACGAGTATGGATGGAAGATGGGCGATTAAAGTTTGATGTAGGAGATTATAGTTGTTTTTATTATTTGGAACTTGAGGAGGGAGAAGAATGGGAAGGAAAAGTGCAGGAATCGTTGTTGAAATAAAAAGACCGTTTATCAATGATAGTAGTATTGCCAGTATGTCATATTACAGAATAGGAAGATTGTTCGAACAATACGCAAGATTTGATGTGTGTAACTTTTACAGTGTAGATTTAGTCGAAGATATGTTATCAAGACTTATCAGGTATAAAGATGACTATGTTGTATCAAGCAAGGTTAATGAGCCGAATACAGTACGATTAAATAAAGACGATATTGCATGGATTATTGATGCTTTATTTGAAAGTTTGATGCCGGAAGCTGGTTATGTAGTAACAGATGAAATATTTCGAGTTACTAAAAGACAAATTACTACACTTGTATATATAGAAAGTTTAATGAATCAAGGTTTGGTTGAGGTAAAATGGTATGATTGGTTGTAAAATTAAACAAATTATTCCAACTCTTTCATTTGAATTTCCTTATAGTGCAGATGAATGGTCGCAATCTTTACTCATAGAAAACTATCATTCACATACAGGATTTTCAAATACAACAATTATGGATTCTCCTGTAAGTGTGCAAGATTATGTTAATCGTATCCATGAATTTGGTGGCAAGTGCTTGTTTAGTGGTGAACATGGTTCACAAGGCAATCATATCGAAGTGTATGATATTGCATTAAAGAGTAATTTAAAGTATGTTCACTCAACAGAAGCGTATTGGGTCAAAGATAGACATGAACAAGATAATACAAATTGCCATATTTGCATTATTGCACTTAATGCCGAGGCAAGACAAGAGTTAAATTATATTTTATCTATTGCCAATGAAGATGGTTATTATTATAGACCACGTTTAGATTTAGAGTTGATACTTGGATTGAACCCAAAAGATTTTATTGTGACGAGTGCGTGTGTCGCAGGGTGGAGCTATGAAGATGCAGATAAGATTTGGTTAAAAATAGCTAAACATTTTGGTGAAAACTTTTTCTTTGAAGTACAAAACCACAATACAACCAAGCAAAAAGAGTTGAACCAACACATTCTATCACTTGCGAAAGAACATAATATTAATATTATATGCGGTCTTGACAGTCATTATATTTATGAAGAAGAATCCATTAAGCGTGATTGTATTGTCAAATTTAAGAAAAGCGAGAATGAAGATGAGTTAGGTTGGTATATGGATTATCCAAGTGGCAAAGAAGTTTATCGTAGATTTGTTGAGCAAGGTATTCTTACTGAAGAACAAATTTTACGAGCCATGATGAACACTAACGTGTTTGTTGTTAAGTGTCAAGAAATTGTTCTTGACAAACATTTTAAGATTCCTATATATTATAAGGGAACAACTTATGATGAAAGAGTAGGAATTTTTAAGAGCTTATTAAATGAACGATACCAAGAAGAAAAACTTAAATCACAAGATAAAATTAAGGGTATACAATATGAAGCTGAACAGGTTATTGATAGCCATGTAGTAGACTATTTCTTAACAAATTACCATATCGTTAAAGATGCTGTTGAAAAAGAAGGAGGTGTTTTGACCCCTACATCTCGTGGTAGTGCTGCTTCATTCATTATAAATAAACTTTTAGGTTTTACAACAATGGATAGATACAATTCAGAAATTCCTATCTATCCCGAACGATTCCTTACAAAAGAACGTGTTCAAGCAGGTCAGATGCCAGATATTGACCTTAATATTGCAAAACAAGAGCCTTTTGTTCGAGCATCAAGAAATATTTTAGGTGAACATGGTTGTTATCCTTTAATGGCAATCGGTTACATGAAAGAAAAGGCTGCGTGGCAACTATATTCAAAAGTCAATGGAACTGACCCACAAACAGCAAATGATATATCTAAATACATTGATAAATATAACGATGCTCTTAAATATGCAGAAGATGATGAAAAGGATTTTATCAAAGTGGAAGATTATATCTCAAGCGAGTATGTTGGTTTATACAATGAAAGCAAAGAATATCAATCTATTATTGATGGATTAAAGTGCCATGCTTGTGGGCACTTGATATTTGATGGTGACATTCGTAGAGAAATTGGACTTATCAGCGCAGTTTCTAAAGCATCTGGGAAGAGAACATTAGTGGCTTGTGTAGAAGGCAAGTATCTTGATGATTATGGATATGTAAAGGATGATTTTCTTATTGTGGATTCTGTTGCGTTAATGAATGAATGTTTTGAGGCAATAGGAGAAAAAGTTCCATCGTTTGACGAACTTAGAGAAATGGTACAAAATGATAAATTGACATGGGATATTTACGAAAAAGGAATTACTTGTTGTGTAAATCAGATTGAAAAAGATTCTACCGCTCAAAAAGCTATGTCTTATAAACCAAAAAATCTTGCTGAACTCGCTGCTTTTATTGCGGGCATTCGCCCCGGATTTGCTTCATTGTTGCCAACATTTTTAAAGCGGGGATCATATTCAACTGGAGAGCCAAGAATTGATGAATTACTGGAAGATAGTTATCATTTTATGCTTTATCAAGAATCGATTATGAAAATACTATCATTTTTAGATGTTCCAATGGGCGATAGTTATGGAGTCATAAAGAGTATAAGCAAGAAAAAACTAAAAGGAGAAAAGAAAGAAAATCTTAAAAAGCAACTTATCCAAGCATGGAAAGAACATTTTGGTAACACAGATAAATTTGACGAAGTATGGAATGTAATTGAAGATTCTGCTCGATATAGCTTCAATGCCCCACATGCTTTAGCGATGGCAGGAGATAGTGCTTATTTAGCATGGTTCAAGGCTCATCATACATCTGTATTCTATGAAGTTGCAATTAACCACTATTTAAATAAGGGCAATAAAAAGAAAATGAATGCTTTAACTGATGAAGCTAAAGAAAAGTATGGATATAAAATTGCAACATATCAATATGGTGATGATAACACAAAAACCAATGTCTCAGATGAAAAAAAACTTATTTATCCATCAATGAGTTTAATTAAGGGAATGCAAGCATCAGCACCTTATACACTGTTAAAAATAAAAGAGCAGAATCCTCAAGATGTAGTTGAACTAATGAAAGTGATTGGTGAAACTAAAACAATGTCAACCAAGAAAGAAGAAAAATTAAATGACTCATCATTAACCAAACTAATCCGTATCGGATATTTCAACCAATTTGGTACGATCAACGAGCTGTTAATCGCCAAGGAAATCTATAACACATACGGTACAAAGAAAACACTCAAAAAACCATGTGAGTTCGATGTTGATGGGTGTTTTGGCAAGGAGACAGAAAAACAATACTTGCATCTTGACAATTTAGCCCTTTGTCGCAAGATATTCACTCAACATACTATCCCAAGCGACAACGAATATACCCTTATCCAAAACCAAATTGAGATTATGGGATACACAATGCTCACAATACCAAACGCACCAATGAACTATTTTGCCCTACAAGGCGTTGAAGTGAACAAGTATGGCACACCATTCGTTAAACTTTATAGGCTCTACGATGGTGGTGTGATCGAGTGTAAGATGGATAAGAAATACTTTGAAGAGCATCCGTTTAATAAGGACAATAGTGGCAAGTTTATGGCAGGACAAATTATGAAGTGTGCCTTTAAGAACAAAGAGAAACGTAAAAAGGTTGATGGTAATTGGGTACTTAGTGGCGAATTTGAGTATGTACTTAGTGCTTATGTAGATGTGGAGGAAGAATAAATGTGGATTGAAAGAAAGATGAAAGAGGAGAACAAAATGAATTATAATTTAGTAAATTTTTGTGAATTTGATAAGTATGCAGTAAAGAGTTATTGTGCAATTCACGATACAGATGAGAGTTTGAATTTGGGTGATATTACAAAAGTTGATATTGAGAGGTTACCTGTCGATGTTGATTTGATTACCTCGGGCAGCCCTTGTCAGAGTTTTTCTGTGGCGGGTAAGCAACATGGTGGTGAAAAGGGTTCCGGCACAAGGTCAAGCTTACTTTGGAATCATGTAGAAGTCGTTAGGCACTGCAAGCCAAAATTTGTCATTTGGGAAAATGTTAAAAATGTTTTATCTAAAAAACACAAACCAGTATTCGATGCTTATGTTGATGAAATGAAAAATATGGGGTATAATACTTATTATCAAGTGTTAAATGCAAAAAATTATGGTATTCCGCAGAATAGGGAGCGTATTTATGCCATTTCTGTTCGTGAAGATATAGACAATAACCCTAATTACACAGGTCATATTGACCATAATAAGTATTATGATAAATTTAACAAGAGTTTGTTCCCAGAACCATTTGATAATGGATTAAGATTGAGAGATTTTCTTGAAGATGAAGTTGAGGAAAAGTATTATTTGAAAGATGAATATGTTGAGAGGTTTAAAAAAAGCCAAGAAAGTGGTAAGTATCCATTTGGGAATAAATATAACGTGCTAGGCACAACCGTTGGCACAGGACGTGGAACAAATTCTAGGCACTGGGTATATGATGTAAATGATAACATAAGCACATTAGATGCAACAATGTATAAACAACCAAAACAAATATTAGAGCACACAAATATAAAAGGAAATGAGCAAGTACATAGAAATCACTTATTACTAACATTTGATACAATGGAAGGTGTGAATAGGCAACCTAAAGTATTGGTACGAGAGGCTACAAAAAAGGGCTATGCCGAGACTTATGATGGTGATTCGATTAACCTTGAGCAACCCAACAACACAACAAGAAGGGGAAGAGTTGGAAAACAATGCGCTCAGACACTAACCACAAGTCCGCAACAAGCAACTTTACAAAATATGAGCATACGCAAATTAACCCCTAAAGAGTGTTACAGACTTATGGGGTTTAGTGATGAAGATTTTGAAAAAGCAAAGGCAACTGGAAACAGTTCGTCTCAGCTCTACAAGCAAGCAGGAAACTCAATCGTTGTAAATGTGATTGAAGAAATCTACAAATGTCTACATAGTGCTTACCCTAATGACTTCACAAAAGGTATGAATGTAATAAGTTTATTTAGTGGGATTGGTGCGTTTGAAAAAGCATTAGAAAGAGTTGATTTTGATTAAATTAACACTTGACATCACCCCAAACCTATGCTATACTATCCATATAAGGAGGTAGAATATGAAAACAAAAATTCATTGTAAAGTCGTTCGTAATGTCTTTACAAACAATGATGGTACATTCTCAATATATGGGTGTGTGCCATCAACCAACGATTTAGATAAAATCCACCTCAATAAGTATGGAAATTTCACACTTAAAGGAAATTTGAGCCTACTTGAAGTTGGAGAGGACTATACTGTTGAGGTAGAAGAAAAAAGTGGCTCATACGGCTATGAGTATTGGCTAGTAGGCTTTCCGGAAATAGAAGATTTTGACGTATCTGACGTTAAAGAAATCACTGATGACCAAGAAGCAGAAATGCTCAAATTTTTTATGACTCTTAGCCAAGCAAAATACGTTCACGAAGCCTATCCGAACTTTATTCGTTTAGTGCTTATGGGTGAACAAGACAAGATTGATTACAAAAATATTCACAATGTAGCCGAAATTCGACTCAAAGGTTATATCAACAAAGTCAACGAAAGGTTCAAGTATTATAAACTTCATCTTGATAATCCACAATATGAATTATCCATAGGCGATTGTGGGACGCTTTGTTCAACGTATTCGACTATACAAGAATCAAACTTGGCACTTGCGACCAAGCCTTATGAAGTGCTTATTGATGTGCTTGATAGGGGTTTTCAAGAAGCCGACAGAATGATATGTGAATACGATAACAAGTGGGAAGATTCCGAAGCAAGGTGCTTATACTTAACTTGTTATTTGCTTGAGTGCAATGAAGAAGATGGCAACACAAGAATAAATGGGGTACAAATTGCCAATGTAATCAACCAATACAATCCCCAGCTTAACAAACACATAGTTGAGCTAGTGGAGAAAAGCGGCAAAATTTATTATGATAATCAAACAAAAGATTTATCGTTAATGAGAACATACCTTGCAGAGTGCAACATTGCACAAACCATTAAACAAAAAGTAGCCCATTCAGCTAAGTGGAACATAGATATTGAGAAATATAGAAACAATGAAAGCATTACACTTACTGATGAACAGTCAAAAATTCTTGATCTTGTTTGTAATTACGATTTTGGAATGTTAATTGGTTCAGCAGGATGTGTAGACACAGAAACAGAATTTTTTAATGGAACACAATGGAAAAAAATAAGTGAATATGAACAAGGTGATAAAGTATTGCAATATAACCAAGATGGAACAGCAGAACTCGTTTATCCAGAAAGATATATTAAAGAGCCTTGCAATGAAATGTATCATTTTGAAACTAAATATGGGCTCAATCAAACACTAACACGAGACCATAGGATTATATATTATTCGAAAAAAGGAGTATTGCATAATGAATCATTAGAGGAAATTATGAAGATTCATAATACTAATTCATGGGGATTTCATGGAAAGTTTATGACAACTTTTAAATATGATGGACAAGGTATAGATTTAACGGATGATGAAATTCGTATTATGTGTGCCGTTATTGCAAATGGCTCATTTTATAGCATTGCAAAACCACATCAACCATCTTATCATACTTGCAGATTTCACATTAAAAAAGAAAGGAAGAAAGAGAGATTAAGATTATTATTCGATAGTGCAAAGATTAAATATAAAGAAATATCATCAAAAAATGAAGGATACACAGATTTCTATATTATACCACCAAGAAGGGAAAAAGAATTTACTTCATATTGGTACAACTGTACCAATGAACAATTAAACATAATTTGTGATGAAATTATGTTTTGGGATGGGTCTGTTGGAGCAACAAAGAATGGTGTTGAACGAAAAAGATTTAGTACATCAATTAAACAGAGTGCAGAATTTGTTCAATTTGCTTTTTCTGCTTGTGGATATAGAGCATCTTTATCTGAAAAGAACAGAATCGGTAGAACATATATTACGGGCGGGAAAGAGTATATTAGAAAGTCAAAAGAATATAATGTAACTGTGACAAAAAGAAATTTGGTCGGATTATATAAAGGAAATAATAAAGATTTATTCCAAAAAGTTGTGCCATCTGATGGTTATAAATATTGTTTTACTGTTCCAAGTCATATGTTAGTACTACGAAGAAAAAATCAAATATTTATAACAGGAAATAGTGGTAAAAGTTCATCTGTCAAAGCCCTTATCAATTTGCTTGAAGACAATCAAAAAACCTATACCCTTCTTGCACCAAGTGGAATTGCAGCCAAACGTCTTCGTGAAACAACGGGGCGTGAAGCAAGCACAATTCATCGTAAACTCATGTCGAGCAATGAAATTGATAGTAATGTGGTAGTGGTAGATGAAGTATCTATGGTTGATGTGCATTTGTTCTCAACCTTGCTTAACCAAATCGCAGATTACACAAAGATTATTCTTGTATTCGATTCTGCACAACTTGCCTCAATCCAATGTGGCAATTTGGTACAAGATATGATGGATTCCCATGTTGTGCCAAATGCCCAACTAACCAAAGTATTTCGTTATGGGGTTGGAGGAATTGCTACGGTTGGAGCAGATGCTCGTAATGGTAAGGAATATCTAACAAGCACAGGCGAGTTAAATTGCGAAAATGCAAGTAAAATTAAGGACTACAAGTTTATCCAAGTAAATGATAACCCACTTGAACAAGTCTTGGCAGAGTACGATAAACTCAAGCAAAAGTATAATACTAAGGACATCCTAATCCTTACCCCATACAATAAGGGCGAGTTTGGAACTTATGCAATCAATCAAGCAATTCAAGAAAAATATAATCCTGCAAACCCAATGGATAATATTGTGAGCCGTAAACTCCCACCATCTCTTCGTGTGCCAATGGAATGCCTTAATTACCATATCGGGGATAAGGTTATTAACAAGAAGAATAACTATCATGCAATGACGGAAGAGGGGTTTAATTACTATACAACCACAATGCAAATGCAAGCCGATATTGATAAATTAAAGGTTCAATTTGGTGCAAATGATGAAAGGGTGCTTGAAGCGGAGGATAAGCTCATGGCACTCAATATGGAGAGAGTAGAAGAGACTACGGTCTACAATGGAGACATTGGATTTATTCAAAATATCGACGCAAAGGGCAATGTATGGGTACAATTTGACGAGGAGATGGTTGTATATCGTAAAAGCGACCTTGAGAATTTGCTCCTTGCATATGCTTGCACAAGTCATGCAAGCCAAGGTTGTGAGGCTAAAGGTGTTATATTCTTGACCCATCCTAGCCAAAAGCGTATGTTGTCAAGGAATTTATGTTATATGTCGCTCACAAGAGCAAAAGAAATGTTGGTTGAAATTGGCGATGTATCCACAATCAATAGTGCCTTAAGAGTCAACGAAACAAGGCTTAGGGATACTTGGCTTAAAGAATTATTGAAGGAGGGTTCCGATGTTAAACGATAAAAAGAGGGAAATTATAGAAAACAATATAGGGATTGTTTATGCTTATATTCACAAACATAATATAACCGATGAGGATGAGCAAGCAGAGTGCCTTTGTGAGTTTTGCAATATTATTGATAGTGGAAAGTATGATGAGAATATCGCCGCTTTATCCACCTTTGTTTGGTGGTCTTTAGACAATTACAGGAAACGCAAATGGAGAACGAAAACGACAATAAAACGAACATTGCTTAAGGATGGGGTGGTGGTATCACTTAACACCCCACTTAATACCGATAATGACAAAGAAAATAATGAACTTATGGATATCGTGCCTAACAACCATGATTATTTTGGCGAGATTGAGTTAAAGGATACCATTATTGAACTAAGCAAAATGATAAAAGATAATGCACCAAAAGATAATGTGCAACGAAAAATCACCCAAGAGCAAGTATTCAACAATATTATTTATGCTTACCTATATAAGAATGGTAAGTTGAATGGTGCAGAATTAGCCCTCAAATATCATACCTCTCGTCAGTCAGTCAACCAATGTTTAAGTAAGGTTCGGAAAATTATAGAGGAATATTTAGAATTATGAGAATGAATAACGAGCAAAGAAAATTCGCTGAGGACAATATTAAATTGGTATATAAATATGCCTACAAACATAATTTAGACCCTAATCAAGATGAGGATTTGATTGGTGATTTACTTGAAGAATATTGCAAGGCAATATGCCGTTTTGATAGGGATAAAAACAATAAATTTAGCACATTTCTTTATGTTTTGCTTGACAGAAAGATGATAGATGTATATAATTATAAGCATAGAAAGTGTCGATATTATGGTGCCGAACCCTTATCCCTAAACTATTTCCTATCTAAAGATGACAACGAGGAAAATGATGGCGATTTAAGTGTAGGTACTATTGATAAAGGCTTGGCGAATATAGCACAAGAGGAGATTTACAAGAATATTGCATATGGTCTAAAGCGACAAGATGATAAGAGTAAGCGAAAAAAGGTGGAAATTACCACCGTTTTCAACTTGCTTCTTAAAGGATATTCTAAGAGAGAAATATGCAAAATTTGCGAAATATCTCCGCAAACACTTTCTAAAAAAATTAAAGAAATAAAACATATTTGGGAAAAAGAATTGGAGGGATGTTGATGAGAGTAGAAGAATGGCTCGGTAAAGACAATAAGATTGGACTAGATATTTGGCATAAAAAATATCAGCATGACAACGAAACATTCGATGAGTGGCTTGACAGAGTAAGTGGGGGTGATAATGACCTAAGGGAACTTATTAGAACTAAAAAATTCTTATTTGGTGGCAGAGTGCTTGCGAATAGAGGTATACCAAATAGCGGAAATTTCTATAATTGTTTCTCCGCTGGATATGTAAAAGATGATTATGCAGATATTATGGATGTGTTAAAAGAAGTTGGCATTACCTTCAAGTATCAAGGCGGTCAAGGTATCTCCATGTCGAAACTTCGTCCAAAAGGCACAAAGATTGGTAACAATTATGAATCCGATGGTATTGTTCCGTTTATTGAAATGTTCAATACCGTTACTAAGGGAACTTCACAAGGTGGGGCTAGAAAAGGTGCTTTGATGATTAGCTTGGATATTAATCACAAAGAAGCTGAAACATTTATCAAGCTTAAAACCGACCTTGATGCTGTAACAAAAGCTAACCTCTCTATGGAAATAGATGATGAGTTTATGACTGCTGTGCAAGAGTTCTACTATGATGGAACGATAAAAATATTGCATAAGAGATACAACTATAATGGGCATATTGTAGAATATGATATTGTGCCGATTGAATTGTATAAATTGATGATGGAAGTTGTGTGGGATTATGGGGAGCCTGGATGTATCTTTGTTGATGAATTTAGAAATAACAATTTCTTAGAGTTTGACGACGAGTATCAAATAGAAACTTGCAATCCGTCGACCAATAAAACTGTGCGGATGTAAAACCTCTTCTGATTGACTTGGACGGTGAAACACACACCTACAGGGCGCAAGCGTAAAGGTAGCGTGAGAGACTAAGCGAAGAGGCTCGAAAGAGATGCGATAGTCCAGACCACAAGTGGAAAGTGTTTGAAACCACTAGCGGTAGGCGGTGAACAACCATTAAAAGCAAAGACTTGCTGTAATTTAGGGTCTTTAAATCTATACGAATTTGTCGTTGATAAATTTACTCCAAATGCTCATTTTGATTTTGCAAGTTTCAAAGAAGCGATTGGCATTGCATCAAATGCTCTTGATAACATCATAGAAGAAAATGCTCCAAGACTTCCTAAAGAGTTAGAGCAATATAAACAAAACGCTTATGATTGGAGAAATATTGGGCTTGGTGTATTCAACTATGCTCATATGCTAATGGCTATGGGGCTTAAATATGGTAGCGAAGAAGCTTTACTTTTCACTGACGATTTATTCTATGCTATGATGGTAGAAGCTATTGTATCAAATGATAAAAGGGGCAAAGAGAAGGGTAACTATCCAAAGTTCAAAGGTGGGTTGGTGCAAAAATCCACGATGTTTAGAAATCATACCACCGAAGAACTCTTACAAATCGGCGCATTACATGCTAGAAATTGTACATTGTTGTCTATTGCGCCAACTGGATTAACACAATAGGTTCAGTATAAACTATTTTAATTGCTGGAAACCCCTTAGAGCTACTTAAACTACAACATAGGTATGAAATAAAACCAAGTGTGAATGTTTGAAAATTAAGTAGATTGGGCAATCAGCAGCTAAGACTCGAATAGAGTAAAGTTCAACGACTATCCCGTAAGGGAGTACACAATAAGCAAGAAATGATTGTGGAAAAGGATAGATACTATTTATGAAATTAACCATATCTAAAGAAGATTTATATAAAGATTATGTAGAAATTGGCATGTCTACAAGAGATATAGCAAAAAAGTATCATTCTTCTCAAAGTCAAGTTAGAAGAATGATGAAATACTACGGTATCCCAACTAGAGACAATAAGGTTCGCACAGATTACCATAAAAATAAAATGCAACCATATTGGGATGAATTAAAAGTAACCAATCGAAAATGGCATACAAAAGTTTGTGAATGGTGCAATAAAGAGTTTGAAATTGATTACACTACTAAAAATAATAAGTTTTGTTCTCCAGAATGTAGAAAGCAACATCAACTGCAATCAAAAAAGAAACAAAAATATTATTGCCAACAATGTGGTAAGGAGATAACTTATAAGGATAGAGTATACCCTCGTAAATATTGTGATGATTGCTATATAGAAGCACGTATCAAAAGTCAAACTAAACGAATTACAACATATTGCGCATATTGTGGTAAAGAGCTGTCAATTATTCCTGCGGTATATAAAAAACATAAAAATCATTATTGTGATAAAATTTGTATGGCTAAATATTATTCCGAACATTACACAGGAGAAAATAGCCCCACTTGGAAGGGTGGTAAAAAACACTATGCAGGGAAATGGTTTGATGCAAGGGATAATGCAAGAGAACGTGATAAATTTACATGCCAAAGATGTGGGATAACAGAAAATGAATACGGAAAAGAACTGAGTGTTCATCATATTAAAAGTTATAAATCTTTTGAAGACAAAATTGAAGCCAACAATTTAGATAATTTAATATGTTTATGTGAACCATGTCACAGATTTGTTCACTCTAATAGTAACAAAGAAAATCTTTTTATAGATAGAAATTCATTTATAGTATAAGATATAGTCTATTCTTATAGGAAACTATAAGCAGTTGTATAACGGCAAATGTTTTGCGAACATTTGTGAATGTAAAAACTATTGCAACGATGGTAAACGGTTCCGGAGGAGCGGAGCCTGAGTTCGCCTTATCTTATACTCGTAGGACAGACAACTTAGACAAATCGTACAAAATTGAATCGAACATCGTAAAAGAATATCGTAGAATTACAGGCAATACAGGTGAGCTTCCAGACTATTTTGTATCAAGCGCGGATATTCATTGGAGAGATAGGGTTAAGACACAATCCGTCATTCAACAGCATATTGACACCGCAATTAGCTCAACCGTCAACTTGCCAAAGGAAACTACCAAGGAAGAAATAGAGGAACTATACCTCTACGCTTGGAGTTGTGGATTAAAAGGTATTACAATCTTTAGAGATGGGTGTAAAAGACTTGGTATTCTCACTACACAAGAGGATAAGGTTGAACAAGGCGAAAAGCCTAAATCAGAACTTACTCGTGGCACTATTTTATCAGTTTCTGATGACCTCATTGGTGCAAAACGCAAACTTCAAACAGGATGCGGGTCAGTTCATTTTGAAACATATTTCGATGAGCTAAATGGTGAACCAATGGAAACATTTATCAATGTGGGTTCTAGTGGCTCATGCGAAAGAAATCTCCAACTTATTTCTCGTCTTATGTCGTTGGCATTAAGAGCAGGAGTATCTGTTGAGGATATTATCGACCAATGCAAGTCAATTAAACCGTGTCCTGCATATGTGTCTAGGACTAATAAAAAACATGATACAAGCAAGGGGTCAAGTTGCCCTAGTGCTATTGGATATGCATTAGAGGATTTGTATGACAAAATTAAAGAACGCTGCTTTGCAGATTTTGATTTAGAAGATGGCTATGTTGAACCATTGACAATCAGCTCACCTGCAATCAAAGAAGAAGATAAGATTGTAAAAACTGGTGCAGATGGTCAAATGATTACTAAAAACTCTGACTGTATATGTCCTGAATGTGGTGAGTCGTTAGTATTTGAGGGTGGATGCAATGTTTGCAAATCTTGCGGATATAGTAAGTGCGATTAAGGAGAAAATATAAATGATTATCAATAACAAAAGAGCATTAGCATATACTGCTCGATGTGGGAAAATTGAAAAAATCACTGGGGCAGATAATATTGAGTTAATGTCAGTTCTTGGTTGGAAAGTAATCACAAAAATTGATGAATTCCAAGAAGGGGATTTGTGTGTTTACTTTGAAATTGACTCCAAACTTCCGGAAAAAGAATGGTCAGAATTTATGGCTAAAAAGGGCTATAAAGTAAAAACTATGAAGCTCGGTAAATTCGGGGTAATTTCCCAAGGATTAGCATTGCCAATAAATGTATTTGATGTAGAGATTCCAACAGAAGAGGGGATTGATGTTACTGACTTACTTGGTGTTACTTATGCAGTTGCAGAAGATAATATACGGAAAAAATCTGACCCAAATGCAAAATATAAAAGAATGAGCGCAAAACATCCAAAATTGTTCTCGACACGAATTGTTAGATGGCTTATGCGTAGACAATGGGGCATGCAGCTTATGTTTTTCTTCTTTGGGAAGAAACGAGATACGCCACTTTCTTTTCCAAGCTTTGTATCGAAAACAGACGAAGAACGATGTGAAAATCAGCCTTGGAGGCTCGATGATGGTCAAACATATATTGCTACAGAAAAGCTCTAAGGCACATCTTGCACATATGCCTTAGAGCGCAAAAGACACAATCAATTTGAATTTTATGTATGTTCAAGAAATGTACGACAGAGAAACGAAAATCAGAAAACATACCATGACCACAATATCTATTGGGATTTAGCTTTTAAGTATAATATTGAAGCACACCTTAAACAATTTCTTGTAGACAACCCTAAGTGCGATTGGGTTTGTATTCAAGGCGAAGGTGTTGGTTCAGTTCAAAAGAACCATCTTAAACTCAAAGAAGATGATTTATATGTATTCAACATTATCGATTCTATCAACGGACGATGGGGTTCATATGAGGGCAAAGAGATTGTTGAAATATGGAATATGAAATGGGTTCCAATTCTTGGCGAAGTACAAATGCCTAAAACGATGGAAGAATTAAAGCAACTCGCTACAGACAAATCCGCTGTTAATCCTAAGGTACTCAGAGAAGGTCTTGTATATAGGTCGCTAGACGGAAAAGATTCGTTTAAAAATGTGTCAAGAGAATATTTATTAAAGCATAATGAGTAGGAGAAATAATGAGAGTAACGAACATTAACTTAAAGGGTTCGTGGAGCGAGGTCTTAAATGACTCTCGCTTCACCGTATCCAAACCATCACTTGACAAAGAGCCGAGCGAAAAATTCAAAAAATCCATCATCACAGCCGAACATTCACCAATCCGTGATTTAATCATTCGTGTAGATTTTGAAGATATTCCAACATGGGTAGCAACACACCTTGTTCGCCACAAGTGGGAAAAATTTGTACAAACACAACGCACCGACAGGACTGGAGTAGACAGACACACCTTACCACAAGATGTACCCGTATCTATGCGTTGTGAACTCAATGCACAACACCTTATCGACACAAGTAGAAAACGTCTTTGCTATCAAGCAAGCAAAGAAACTAGGAAACTTTGGGAAGAATTTAAGTATGAGCTACACAAGGTTGAGCCAATTCTTGCCGATATGATGGTTCCAAATTGTGTTTATCGGTGTGGATGTCCAGAATTAAATTGTTGTGGAATGATAGAAAAGTGGTTACCATTTGCTAAAATTGACTTGACAAACATTCAAGAGCGGTATAAAATATATAATGAGTGGCTATATAATAAATGGAAGGAAAAGAAAGGAGAGTAAATGGGTGAATATATGGATAGAGCAAATTTACTCTCTAATTTGCTCAAATGGAACCAAATTGGAAAGGAGAATAAAATGCCAACAAAATATAATATGAAAAGCTATAAGTATTATGCGGTGAACGAAGATGGGAGTTACGGTGGAGAGTTAATTCAACTTAAAATGTCATGCATAACAACGCTGGACCTTATTACGGAAGACAGACCAAAAGTCTATATTACCAAAGTTCTCTATAACAATCCTGCTACAATCGTATTTTGGAGCGATGGCACACAAACTCGTAATGTATGCCCTAAGAATACGCTCTATAACCCCGATAGCGGCTTAGCCTTTTGTGTGTTAAAGAAATTTATGGGTGGAAATGAAATGGCTAAATTGTTCAATGATTGGGAGCTTGAAGATTACCGTAGAGATAAGAACAACTACATTGAATTCAAAGATGTTCGCAAGAAACACAAGAAAGAGGCAAATAATGAGTTATAGCAGCAATAGACGAAAGAAAAACGAATCCTTGATGTGTAATACTTTTGATGAATTTTGCACATCAAGGGGGCGTAAAACCCCTATCATTATGAGTAGAGATGAATATAACCAAGAGATGAGATATTGGTTGAGTTACAAGCACACCTACGAAATGGAATTAACGAAAGAGGAAAAGATGTGGGCTTTGAAAAATTCGCCATTCAAGGAGGAAGAGAATGTATTGGAATAAGTTCACAAGGGAAATTGTGCATAAACAAAATTTCGTTGACCCCAATATGCTTGTTCTATTAGTGGGAAAATCGGGAAGTGGAAAGACAACACTTGAAAAGGAGTTAGTGAATAACTTTGGGTTTAAGAGCGTAAAATCCTATACAACTCGACCTAAAAGAGTTGCAAATGAAGAAAGTCATCAATTCGTAAGCAAAGAGGAATTCGATACCCTCGAAAACAAGGTTGCGTACACCTGCTTTAATGGTTATGAATATTGTGCTACAAAGGAGCAACTTGATAATGCAACAATTTATGTGATTGACCCCGATGGAATTGAATATTTAAGACAAAATTATAGTAGAAATTTCTTTATTGTATATATCGACACCGACAACAAGGTATGCGAAAATCGTATGCATAAAAGAGGCGATGATTATAATGTTGTGAAGTCTAGGATTTTTAATGACGAGATAGAATTCGAGAATTTTGCAAATGTTGCAGATGTTGTTATCAATGGCAATAAGGGAACTCAATATGTGCTTGAAGACTTTCTCAATGCTTATGTACTTGCTAGGTTAAATAATCGCATAAATGAACTTGAAAAGGAGATAAGAGAGTGGAAAAAATTGAAACAAAGATTACCATAATGGTAGATATTGACGATGTTCTATTACCGTTAGTTGAGCATTGGATTGATAACTATAAAATGCTTATGAAAGATTATGATTATTTAGCCTACAATTCGCATGATAAACACCTTAACAAATCTATGGTAGTTTCATGGAATATCATATCTTGTCTCAAGCCAACTGATACAGATATGTTTTGGAATGTGCTAGATAGTCCTGACTTTTGGCAAGATATGACAGTTGACACCAACACGGTCAATGCACTAAAAGCCATCAACGATAACCCAAACATCGACCTTATCATTTGCACCGATACCTACTATAAGTCAGCAACCGCAAAGCTCACACAATTCTTTGAGTTGTTCCCATTCATTGAACCTAGCCAAGTTATCTGTGCGAAAGAAAAATGGAGAATCGATGCAGATATTGTAATTGACGATAAACCCGAAACGCTCGAAAAATTTATGCTTAAATATAACCCACCATTCGCCGTTATCAAAATTTCGCAGCCATGGAATACAACAGCGATTTGCGATTATTCATGGAACGAATTCGATGATGGGTTGGCAAGATTTTGTATTGACGCAGCTGAAGCATATGCTGACACGATGCGAGAAATAAGACAAGAACAGGAGGATAACGAAACTTATGAGAGATGCTACTACAATTAAATTCGCCAAGTTGATAGAAACAGCTACAATTCCAAATGGGAGAGATGAGGATTTAGGAATTGATTTTTACTATGTTGACAAAAATCGCTTAACCTATACGCTCAAGCCACACACGGTAGAAAAATTGCCGACCGGAATTATCATGGCTATGGACGAAGGCTATGGCATGATTCTCAAAGAACGCAGTTCGCTTGGCTCAAAGGGTATTGCCCTAAGAGCAGGGGTAATTGATAGTGGATATAGGGGTGAAGTTGTTATCTGCTTAGAAAACACCACAGATAAACCATATAATCTTGACCTTACTAAAGCGATTGCTCAAGGGGTGTTTATTCCGAACCCTAAAAAAGTGATTGAGGAATATACGATGGACGAAATTATGGCGATTGATAGCGAGAGAGGGGTTGGGGGCTTTGGAAGTACGAATTAAATCTAACGCTATACTTGGTAGACAATGTCCGTTATGTAAAGGGCGAAATAATCACATGATGGGTAGGCAAAGAAAGTGAATAAAATCCGAAAAAGGACAGAGTTTTCTCTGTCCTTAATTCTTTACATCACAAAAGGGATTCACCCTCTTTTTCGCCATAAGTATAATTTGCATCTTCGACATCAATCGCTTCAGCGTATTCAATACCTGTTTCATTTTGAATAATCGGAAGTCCAATGTCTGAATAAGTTCTTTTTAACCGAACACCATCTTTTCTCGTCATGTAATATTCCGTTCTAATCATATTCAACCCCCCAATTCTGATATTGGTTTAATTTGGTCGCCAATCGCACTCCAATTAGTAGCACTCTTGTATGAATCAAGTAAATCATCTGGTACATACACATACCCCGTGCCTTGAGCAATAGGGGTATCCAAAAATGTATCTGCAGCCACTTTGGCTACTACATTTTTTGGAAGCACTAATTTTTTTAGTCCGCTACCACGAAATACATATCTTGTAAAAATTTCAGCCATCGGCAATGTTAATTCTTCCAGTACAGAACAAGCAGCAAAGCACCAGTCATTGAAATTTTCTACTAACGGCAATGATACATTTTGTATTGATGTGCAGCCTGAAAAGCAACTGTGTGGTATGATAGTTGTCAATGGTGCGTTTACAGATGTAATTAGTTTATTATTATTAAACGCATAAGTTCCTTTTGATGAATTTAACTTGCATAGAGGCAGATTGAGTTCTCCAGTTAAATTACAACCTTGAAAAGCATAGTTATTTATAGTGATTACTTTATCAAAACCAAAAGATGTTAAGTTTTTGCAATTGTTAAATGCATAAGCCCCGATTGAAGTAACATTTGGAAATTCCACAGTTTGCATTACTTCATTATTCGCAAAAGCATAATCACGAACAGCAATTATTTCTATGCTTACAAGATTAGCTTCCAACCACCCATCTTCTGCATACTCCTTTAGTGTCATACCCGTTTTTATATTTATTGAATTTATCATATTGCCCATTAGCTCACCACCCGCTCTTTTTTAATATTTGCAGTCAATTCCATTGTTGGTCTAATGGAGCAATGGAATGTAATTTGGTTAGGTGCTGTAATATCATCTGCATATATTACGGCTTCGCACCACTCTTTGTATTGCGAAGAATTTGGATATACAGTATAAATATATCCGGTTATAGGAGCATTTTCTATTGTAATTGTTTGTTTAAAACTTCCCGTACTACCATCCGCTACCCATCCATCTATGGTTAGAGTTGTAACAAGATGGACTATTGCATCATCAACATAACTTTTCTGCACAGGGGTAAGTGTTTTCTCTCCAAGTATAATAGTTTCATTTTCAATTTTAGCATCAGTAATTCCATAACCTTGAAGAGTGGTCGGTGTGTTTTGCACCTTGCTCCAATCAACAGTGTCAACTGTACCGCCACCTCCAGTTTGTAAGGCTTTGGCAGCCATCCCGCGTGCTATAATGTCTGTAGCCATGCTATTCACCTACCTTGCCTGAAACATTGATTGCCCCATCTGTATTGTTTATAACAGCTTTAATTCGTCCTATTCCATCAATACCCACAAAATAATTGCCTTTACTTGTCATGGTTGTGCTTACAGAAAAATCCTTAGCACTAATTGTAGCCAACTCTGTCCATTGGTCGATTGGTTTTAATGCACTTTGTCCTAGAATTGAAACGGAGAAATTCGCCGCCTCGCCATCAATAGATACAACCATTTGTGAACCATTGGTTAAAAATATAGCACTTTCACTTGGACTTGTGGTGGATGTAAAAAATTGTTTTGCATCTAAAAGTTTCATATATCACACCCCCTAAAATTCTACCTTAAGATTATATGTTCCACTATTTTCCGCATAAACTGTTGGTGTTTGTGTTCCATATTTATAGATTGCGAATGGATACTTTGTGAAACTTGGATTGCTTACAACTGCTCCAAAGGTTGCATCGGTCGCAACATTGATTGTATCGCCCGTAGTTTCGCCAATATAAACACCCTTATATTGACCCATAACTTCTTTTGCTACAAGTTGATAAGATTGACCGTTCCAATTTACGATATAGTTTTCGCCTACTTGTAAATCCATGTCAAGTCCTGCACCGCCTACATAAAACTTATCGCTATATCCTTTATCAACGACTACATTATTGTCATAGATTATCGTAATCTCATCTAAATCAACTTGGATAGTTTGGCTCTTATCGTTCTTAATTGTTCTTGTCTTACCCGTATGCCCCTCAAGTGTAACCGTAACACTATAATTCCCATCAAGATTTGGTAATACAAATGTTCCATCTGTCTGTGCTTGAACTTGCTTACCATCCTCACCGATAACGGATACATTTGCATTTTCGGGGGTAGTTACAACCGTAAGCACATAACCGTTGGTTGCAACCATTTCACCCTTGTTGTCTTTTCTAAAGAAGTCTGCATCAAGCCCAACCCCACAATTACCAGCCACAAGTTCTACATTGTGTCCATTATCTTTAAGGGTAACACATGGTCTATAACCATCAACCATTACAATTTTAAAGCTATCACCATCCCACATTTGACCGCAACCAGTTACAGCTTTGCTTGGGTCAACATTGGCTTCTTCAGTTTCTGCTAAGCATAAAATTCCTTTTACTAATTTGAGGCTTGAGTCAAACTTAAAGCCTCCGCAAAATTTTGCCATTATATTACCTCCCTATTTAAAATTCCGTGAAGTATTCTCCCTCTGCCAATTCCGTCGGATTGCCAGATTTAACGCAAACATACCTTTTCACCCCATCAGTATAATAATAATTTTCCCAAACCGCCATGCCAGCTACGAATTTAATCGGTTTGTCTGCTGTTCCTTTTGCGTTTGGGTCAATTTTCTCTATCCATGTGATAGAGCCTTTTGCTGTGGTCTGCGTTGGAACCCATTTATATCCCGGTCTTGGCGTTGCGATTGACGGCTTTTCTTCGATTGTAATACCAACCTCTTTTACGGTTGCGATAAATTGATTCTTTTCAATTATATCATTAATGAGGGTTATTTGCTTTTTAGTTAATGCCATTTGCCACACCTCCATTGATTTCATCTACAACCGCATCCCTTTGTGCATCTGTTAAATACACTTGGGGTGGCTGTGCGGGATATTCGCCCGTGATATAATAATATTCTTCACTTGTAATGTCAGATTTATTGTAAATATTAACAATCTCCTCAAAAGATATCCTATTATTGTCATAAAGCCGCTTTAAGCTCTTTGCTAACATGCTCATTTACAGCACCCCACTTTCCATAAGTGATAAGGTGTATTGGTCATTTGCATCATCAGCAAGCAATTGAGCGATTTCTGCGTGCTTTTCTTTGTATTCCTCATATGTGTATTGACGCTCGGTATATTGATACTCATTTCTATCTTCTTCGCCCTCTTTAGGTACAGCTTTACGGATATTTGTATGCACATATATAGTGTCTACATTCATAATAAGCGGGGCAGATGCAATTTCTGAACCTGTAACATTTTCAATATATTTCATTTGTTATTCCCCCTTTTCGTTTTGTTTGGGTAAAAATGTTTAATTTTATATTTTGTTTTTAAGAAATGGTTTTATAAGTACATCAGGCGGGAACCGACGTTATTACGCGCACTTGAAGCGCTGGTAGCCACCTCACAATAGAATACCCCTGCATGGTTACTATCGTTCCAATAACCGCCGACAACAGCAAAACGAAAAGCTACGAGGTAAGAGTAGTCGGAGTAATATGTTGTTGAGCTACCATTTTCAACTTTTATTACAAAACCACCGTTATTTGTTCCTTGTGATTTTGATATATACCCGACAACATCACTTGTAACACCGCTACTAACATTATATTCCCATGAGCTCACACTTATGTCTACACCAAAATTATCAGTTGTTGTAAGAAGATTTCTATTATTACTACTATATAAACCACTGATAGCTTGGTATACATTCCCCCACAAATCCTCAAGTCCAAACAGCTTCATTCTATCAGTGTCACTATTCGGATTACCATAACACATACCTTGTGTATTGGTTGTACCAGTAATTTGAGCTGAAGAACCTTTTGTATATCCTTTACCAAGAGCTACTTGTGAGTTCAAATTACCATATTTCATTACATATAATGCTTGCACATAAGTCCATTGATAAAAAGCCATAATTTCATAGCCAGAACCACGATTATGTGCATAATTGATAAAATCAGTGAGTGATGCATTTACAAGTGGTGCAAACCCACTATTACTACCTAACTTACTACTTGAGCCTGTGGCATTATAGGCACCCAGATAAAAGTAATCTTTTTGCACATTGCCACGCTTATGAGCAAGATATTGGAAATTACTATCATTAGGATTGTCGGTTAAGCTCACAGTTACAATGTCGCCACTTGTGCTAATATTTAATCCCCGTCTTGGGAATTCAATCATTACATCGTAGTTAGTATCTGTGATTGGTGCAGGTGTTCCATTCTCATATTTTGTAAAATCGTTAGGATTCAAATACCCTTGTACAACACCATCTTTCATAACACAAGGTTTGTAACCAAATATATCATCCCACTCACTTGACCCCTTTGTCATTCCCACTGCAGAATCCGCATAGGTACAACAAGTTAATGGATTTGAATTACTTTGGTCTATTTTAACAGTCCAAGTATTAAAGCTCTTAGGTGTGCATTCTACAATTTGACTTGCATCCGTGTTGATTCCACCACTTTCACTCTTAGGAAACACGGATATATAATAAGTCGTTCCATTTGTTAAATTATCAATTGTAAGAGCGTTGCTTTGATATTGATTGTGTGTTGTTTCAATGGTTGCAACTGTACCATCTGTTGCACTTGTAGGGGGCGAACCTGCTTTATAACGAACGGTTGTATTTTTCCACACAATATCAACACCGTAAATTGTTTCGCTCTGTGGAGGGTCAGTCCAAGTTAAAATTGCTTTACCATCTCCAGCCAAAACCGCTATATTTGTACAAGGACTTGTTGGTATACCAAGCCCTCCACCGCAACTACTACTATTTGTATCGCCTTTAGCCATTTATATCCACCCCCTTCATTAATACTATATTAGGTATTGTAAAATCCCCACTTGGAATTTCTTTTGCCCAAATTGTAACAACATTCGTAGCACTTTCCGAACCTACAAAATTACCATTTACTTGTTCTGTGGCTGCAAAGTTTACTAAAGGTACCATATCGCTCGTAACCCCTTGTATATACAAATCTGCTTTATATGGATAATCTTCATAAGTTTTGGCACTATCTGTAGTCCATTGAGCCACGGGGCAACTTACATTCGTCGAAATGCTCATCATTGAATTAAGTGTTTGTAATTTGCCATTGATAATTGTAATATCACTAACCACACCATTTACTTGTGTGTCAAGATTATCAACGACCTCACTATTATTAGCATAACTTGTTCCAAGAGCATTAAGTTTGGTTCTTACGCTATTCGCAACTTCGTTATTGCTAATGTCTGTCCAATTAAAAGCCATCTAATCACGCTCCCTTCTATTTATTCTCCCATTTTGGCAATAATAAAGCCGTTACCTATATTGCCGTTAATGGCTTCGATTATGACAGCATCTCCAACTGCAAGGTTTGAATTGCTTTTATTTTTTATTCCTGTATATATTTGTGTGCCTCCCGTAAGCAAGACAGAATAATTATTCCCATCTATTTCCGTTATAGTAGCATATACATTGTGCCCTACATTACATTGCTTCATTATAGCCTTGCATTCAGAGGCAGAGATATTTTTGATTATCTCTATTAAGATATTCATATCATTTTGATTCATGTTGCCCTCCTGTTATGATGGATAATATGGCAACGAGGCGATATTAGTACATTCAATACTTATTGTGCTATTCGGATTTAATGGAATGCCAATTGATTGAATGATGAATCTATTATCATAATAATCAAAGAACTCATCATTAAGAGCAATACAACTATTTACATCTAAGTGTATCATAAATGTACTCTCAATGGAGATTGTTTGTTGCAAGATAGATAGCTTATTCAATTCGTATTCGGCTCTTTGTTGAGCCAATTCATCAGAATATATATTGCTGTCCTCCAAGTAATATTGCCTTACTCCTATCAATGCTATTTGTGTTGGAGATTGTGGGTTGGTATTTTCTGCCGTTTTAACACATAATGTTTCAGAGTTTATATTTGCCCCACACACTGTAACACGATTTTTTACCTTTGTGAAATCATAAGTAGTAACATTAGATATGTATTCCCATTCCTTATCACTATAAGTCCATAATGTAGGTTTATTAACTTGAGATATATCCCTAATGCCGCTTCTTACAATCAAATTACCATCCACACCATAATAAATATCACAACTTATCATGTCTGCCAACTCTATGAGTAATGCCCCAAAAGAATCGTTGGGCGATTTGGAAAGGGTATATTGTGTTTTACTATTTACTAATGCACTATCGAAAATAATTGGCTTTAAATCAATCGGATAACCATTACCGTTATCTTGCAATAAAGATTCTTGTATTACCTTATAAATTTGTTCACCTACATTGACTTGATAAGTTCCTTCAAGCACACCGCCTAAAGTACCATCCAACATGGCAAATTTATCATAGCATTGCACCTCGACAATCCGTTCTCCGCCTTGCCTAGTTGCATTTGGTTGCCCTACCACAAATATTCCTGCATTATTCCATACTATATCACCATTAGAAAATTCCATGCCTAGCTCAAGTCTAAACTTGCTATCGAGCCACAAAACCCCTTGTATTCCATTTGGCGTAAATTTTCCAGTTGAGTTATCGAGGGAAAAACTTAGAGACCGTCTTTGTCCTTGCTGGTAGGTAATATTTAGCCTACCACTACCCTCAATTATGTATTCGCTTATATCCTCTTTAAAGTTCTCATTAGGGTATAACATAGAGAGCCTAAATCTTGGTCTTACTTGTTGTGCTTTTACTAAATCAATATAGGTGCTAGGTGGGATTTGGTTAAAATTATAATTAGCCATATTAACCCCCTATAATATTCATTACATTAAAATCGTTGATTTGAGTAAAATTAAATGAAACGCTAGTGATTTGCTCCACGCTTTCATCTATATATTGCATACTATTGTTAATGGTGGCAACAATCCACCCATTACCCTTTCTGTCTCTAAGCAACTTAGGGTTTTCGTCAGCAATAAACTCAATGAACTTGTTATACATCTCCACACTGTCTTTATATGCCCCATTATTCGGATTATTAAGAAATGCAGTTATGCTACCAGATAAATAATTCTTAATTCCACTTGAAATCTTAGGATAACGAGTAAAATTCTCAATCGTATATTTATCCATATTTTGTTCCATAGCACCTGATTTTAATTCAGTATTGAAAGTCCATATATTATTTGTATCGGCATAATAAAGGTTGCTAGAATTGCTAGATGATGTAAGCCCCACTAAAGACCAATTCCACAAGGTTACATTCGTAAAGCCACTTTGTTGTAATGGTGCAGATATATACTCTTCCGTTTCGGCGAATAGGATATATTGGTAAGACTTTGTATTCAACACAGAAAAATCGTATACAGAATATTGACTTGCGGGAATTTTTGCCACAAAATGTAATGTAGCATCGTCCTCTTTTCTTTTATATATCTGCCAATATAATATTCTATCGCCCACAGAAGCTATATTACCGCCATTTAATGTATTGTTGAAATTAGCCAATAAAAATGTATTTGCATCCCATTCAGGTTCATAAGTGAGACTCAAGGTGGAGTTTATTTCTTCTTGGGTGTCAACTTTATTTTTTACCCATATATAGTCTACTAAAGATTTGCCATATAATGTTGCTTTATTGTACGAAAACATTTAAACTCCTCCTTTCTAATTATTATCAATCGGTATAGCAACAACTTGAATTTCTGTAGGTAATAATGTAATCTTAAACCAAAACTTATTAACATAAGATTCTGTACTTTCAGTCCAATATAAACTATCATCCCACTTAGCTTTATCTATCCAAGCGTAGGTTTGTTGAGGGTCTACATTTTGTGGTTGAAGCAACCATAAGGTTTGAATATCTGCAATTTTTACACTTCCACTCTTTATAAAATCACCGTTTGAGATTGTATAGGTAAAAGCCCCTGCAGAATATGAAATTGTATAACTAGGCGGTTGGTATGTGGTTGATTCAAGAGTTGTGCCATTATAAACATATAATATATCAGTAGCCCCATTTTTATACATAATGTTGGTTGATGGCTCTTCGCCCGTAGTTACCCATGTATTAACCCCAATAGCCGTATAGATATATCCCGTTGAGGTATTATAGTATTTGTCTCCAATTTGAGCCGTATTGGGTGCAATGGGGCTAATTGCTACTAATTCAATCGGCACACCTTCTTGTTTATAAAGCACCCCATTGAACCCCGAGTCGGGTGTATGCCAATGGATATATGTAGTGCTTTCATAATCAAAGAACACTGGGGCACCTTCCGAGCCTATATCCCATGTAATATCGCACCCACTATTGATGTTTACGCTTACAGCACTATCATAAGGTTCATTATATACATAACTATATTTTTGTTCACTACTACCCTCTGCTACCCCATTATTTATTAACAACGGTGTCCAATAAACCCTCATTGCATTTTTGTCGCAATCTACTTGTGAAAGTGGTGAAGAAAATATTTCGGGGCTTTGATATTCCACTTTAAAATATTGTGGTGGAACACTAATTATAGTTCCATCTTGATTTTCAAGCACCAATCCAATACCATAAGTAGAACCATTTACGAATCCATCAAATGTATATTCAATATTTCCCGTAGTAACTTCACCTGTGGTAGTCAATGGATTTTGCAATTCGTCATACAAAGTCCATGTGAAATATTTATAATTTATCCCTTGCTCTTGAGTATATTCACCCGTAAAAGTATAAGATTTTGCCCCTACTACTTGTGGTACATTATCAATACTTAAAGTTGCCGAACTTCTTGCCGAGAATAAATAATCAACACTTTTTACATTATCGCTATAAATATTATAAGCAGCTCCTACACTTGGCACACTAGTTAATGCATTTGCAAGAGTGGCAATACCTGTAGTAGAATCATAGGTTGTTATTTTGACCTTTTGATTGTCAATTACTATCCAATCTCCACTTGATACAAGCCAATTCTTTCTCAATACAAGTTGAGTTGTGGTATTTTCGCCATTTTGAATTGTGCCAAAAGCCACCCATATATCCGCATTAGATTCTACAAGTTTAATGTTCCAAACATAATCTTGCCCATTCACCATTCCACTCGTATTTGGAACACTTACATATAGCACTTGTTGGGAGTACAATGGGGTAGCAAGAATTTGATTGTTTGTTGTGTAAATTTGATTACCAGATAAATCGTTAATTGTTAAGGTGTAAGCCTTTACAGTCGTTCCACCTTCCGCATTTATGTAACAATAGAAGGTATTACTTTCTGTCGCATCAATATCCGACAAATAAGGGTACGGATATGAAGGTTGATATAACATTCTGTACCTCCTTATATAATAAGATAGGGGTTGCGATTAACAACCCCCTTAAATTTTTATTTCTTTAAAATTGCAAGATTTTGTAATTGTCTTACGAAGTCTTGAGCATCATTCGTTTGAACCGTCATATTTTGTATTGTTATTGAGTGGTCATTGCTTATCATGCTTGGTTGTCCACCAATGAAGTTTTTCGGGTTAAATTTACCCCAATCCATGAGATTTTTTGTAAGGTTAGCAGGGATAATACCTGTTCCCTTTTTAAGAAAATCATAGTTACCAGTTGGCGGTATCATAAGCTCATCTCCAAGCTCATTGACATTATAGATACCTGTGGACGGAAGAGAAATAGAGCCAGATGCCTTTTTCTTCTTTTTCGATGGGGTCTTTTTAGTTTTTGATTTAGAAGTGATGGTATTTTTAAGGCTTGTTGCAGTTTCTGCTTTAACATTAGCCTTAGAGGTCGGTGTGCTAGTTGCCTTATAGTGTAAATTACCCTTATCATCCTTCCAAGTGTTTACTTTATACCCTTCGTCTTGCCTTTGCTCAACATTAGCAGAAACAGCAGCATTTCTACGCTCTTGTGCAGTCATATCACTTGTATAAGTGTAGCCGGCACCTAGAGTTTGGGTCTCCCCATAAAGTATTTCTGGCACAGTTATGGCATTTGCTGCATCGAGAGCGGATTGCGCACTTGATAGGGCTTTAGTAGCAGCTATTACCTCATTTGTGCCACCAATATAAGCACTTTTCCAATTTGTAAAGTTTTGAGTTCGATTTTGGAAAATGGCTTGCTCAATCTTCATACCAAGCTCTGCTTCAATATTATATCGTTCTAATGCCTTGCTTTGGGTGTCAATTACATCTTGGTATGCTTGCTTTTCTTGTTCTTTTTTCTTAATGAGAGCTTCAAGGGCATTAATTTGGTTTTGAATTGCTTGCTTCTCTTGCTCCCGTTTTCTTTCGGTGTCAAAATCTTCGAGGGCAGTTTGAGCGTCCTTTACTTTTCTCGGGTCAGCAGTCCATCAATCTGTTACTTTTATGACCTATAAAAATAGGCGAGCTGGCATTTCTACCAACTTCTCACATTTCATTATTTGATTATAGTGTGAGTTCGGACTATATATTAAATCTGTCTAAACAGATTAACAACTTCAATATATATGTTACCATATATATCCTGTAGTCTCTACGGATTTTAAATGTTAATAAAAAAGTACAAAACACTCATATCCACAATATTTTAACTTTTTCATAACATTTAATCTTTCCTCGGTCTGCACTATCTCTAGTCTTTAACCGATATAGTTGTTTTATTCGATATATGTCGCCATATAAAGGGGCATCTTAGTCTACCCATCCTAAACTGCTGTCATATACCCTAACCGTCTTTTCTTTCTTGGCATCCTCAAGTGCATTGACCAATTTAATTCTTTCGGCTTGCTTGTCGAGAGCGTCATTTTGCTTATCAAGCAAATCCATTTTCTCATTGAGTTTATCAATTTCGTCATTATATCCATCAATAACCTTATCGATAGCACTCATTTGTTCATCAGCATAGAATTGTAATGCACTTATGAATACATTGGCTTTTGCCAATCTCTTTTCGGCTGCATCGACTGCCGCTTCGGCTGCCTTAATCGCTGCCTCTTTTAAAGCTTTGGCTACTTCATTTTTAGCTGATGCTGCCGCCTTTACAAGAGCATTTCGTGTTTCTCGAACAGTAGAGCCACTTATGCTACCTGATTTTACTGCTTTGCTAATTGAACTATTTGCAGAAGCCTGTGCTTTCTTGACTTTTGACATATATTGTTCGGCTGTAATTTGTCCGCTTTCATATTGCTTCTTAATTCCATCGAACATCCCCTCGTAACCATTCTTAATATACTTACGATAGGTATCAAAGTCTATTTTACCATTCTTGTAGAATTTCTTCGCATACTTCCAAATTTCGCTATAGTATTTTTGCCCGTCAATAATTCCTTCTTTGTACCTATATTCGAGTTCGTCAAATATTGAGTTTACAACGGTAGAGTTGGTTTTTCTATAATCATCGCCCATTTCTTTGAGCTTTTGATAATAACTTCTCCCCTTTTTCTCTACTCTCGAATAGTATTCACTAGCACTAATTTCGCCTCGTTTATACAAATCCTCTTGGGCTTTTTGATACTTCTCAAGTCTTTTCTTGTATTTATTGAGTTCGTCTTTGTCTTTGTCCGAGTCGCTTTTTGAACCACTTTTTCCTTTTGAGCCACTTCCACCAATTCCACCCAAACTATTAGACACACCTATTTTATTGATTTTGTCAAGTGTCTTTTGAAGTTCATAATAACGAGAAACTAATTTACCCGAGCTGCTAGACATGAAACTGCCCGCAGCTGTTGGAGAAGCTTTAGATAAAACACCCTGAGAAAATTCCTCCATTGCACCAAACTCAGAAAGCCTAGCCGACATACGGGCATCTATTTGCTTAAGCACTTGCTTAGTGAGTTCAATTTCGGTTTTAAGTTGGTCTTGTGCTGCCTTCTTAGCCCCCTCTGATACAAATTGATACTTGTCTCCTACAAGTTTCAACGAATCACCAAATAAATCAGTAACATAAATTGCTTCTTCTGTATTTGGTGAAATTTTCTTTAAGGCTTTCGCATAGCCACTTGAAGCCCCTTCGGCATTAACCCATGCAACTTTTAAATCTACAAGGGTTTCGTAATTTTGTTTGTCTTGTTCGTTAAGTTCACCACCAGAGCGAATAACCTCTAAATATGAATCATAAACTGTATTAAGTTGGTCTTTGAGTTCGCTTGTTCTATCGTTATAATCACTTAAAGTAATTTCGCCTTTTTCGTATTGCTCTGTGGCTTTCGCAATCGAACTAGCCATCATGTCAAATGCCTTTTGACCTTTGATAACTTCCTTAGTATCAATAACGGCACTGTCTTGACCTTTACGAACTGTCTTAGTTCCAACCTTAGTATATTCTAATGCTCCCACCGTGCTTGTGGCAACATTTGCTAATTGTTGTTTCTCTTGTTGCTCAAGTTCTTTGGTTTGTTCTTTTAGTAATTCTAACCTCTTCTTCTCTGCTTGGTTGAGGTCTTTTCCTTGTCTAACTAAATCCTTTTGTCTTGCAAGTAATGCCTCATATTCGTCAGTAATTTCCTTGTATTTATTTCGGGTTTCTTTGAGAGTTTCTTTGTCTCTTTCAAGTCTTTCGCCCGGTAACTGTTGATATTTTTTATATAAAGCAACTGCTCCCACTATGGCGGTAACTATTCCCAATATAATACCCAATGGACCCGCAAGACTCGACAAAGCGGCAGTTAAACCACCTACCGCCGTTGTTCCTGTCGCAACATTAGAAGCAACGGCTGCCGCTCCTTCAGCTAGAGTTTTGAATTCAAAGAATGTTTTAAACCCCTTAAGGGCTTTAAATAAACCATTAACAGCAGCAGTAAGTGATATGGTTTTTATTAAAAACGCACCCATGTCGCTTCCTGCAACTTGGGTTAGTTTTGTTCCAAAATCAATTATTGCTTTAATTAAATCTGAATTTATAACTTTTAATGCAAGTTCTTGCAAAGCGGCTTTGAGATTATTGATTTTTGCCTCAAAGCTATCCATATACGCCGCATTTTCCCTTGTGGCTGAACCAGCCGAATCAAGAGCAAGTTGGTGCGCATTAAGAACTTGGTCATAATTTTCAAGTAATGCTGCCAAATTTTGAGTTTGATTTGCTCCAGCTTGGGTATTTAAGTAATACAGCTTTTCGTTTTTACTTAAACTATCCCATATTTGAGCAACATCACCTGCTATATCGTATAAACTTCGTAATTGCCCCTCTTGGTCGTATATGGCAATGTTATGTTGTTTATACCAATTTGTTAATTTTTCACCTGTAGATGAGGATTCATCTGTAATTTGGTTTAGTCGAGATTGAATCGATATAAGTCAATATTATTTACTAAGTTCGTTACACTTAATGAGAGAAATAAAATGTTCAATCTCTTTTATAAATATTTCTCTCCTTATACTTTCATATAAGATTAGACTATTTCTTCACCCTCTATAGAGGGGTCTACCTTTTCCATTTAAGGGAATCTCACCCGCTCACTTGAGCCGTACTCTTATTGCGATTAAGTCGCCTTGAGATAGTCGTTTGACACATTCCTATTCGGAACTTCGCGCCCAAACATCCATTATTAAAGCACTTAGGATTTTGTCCATATGCCATCCTTATCGTTTTTAACACTTTCGCACATTCACACTTGCCAATCTTTCAAGGCTATGTTGTAGTGATAAGGCTTTAGGAGTTACTGGGTTTAGGTAGATATTATAGTTCATGTTACCATAAACTTAGGGACTCATTTTCCCCTACTTGCTTTGGCACCATTGCGAGTTATCTCCACTATGCCAGTCATAAGCATTTAATTTATTGAGATTTTATTAAATCATCAATAATAGTTATATATTTGCCATTATTAACATCCCAATATGGAATTCTTATCAATTTTATATTATGCTTTTTACAATAATTATTTTTAATTTCGTCATTTATCTTAGTTTTTACAAATGTTTCAATTGCATGTTCCCTAGAACAATTATTAAAATAACATAGAGAATAATGTCCTTCTCCATCTACCTCCACAAGTATATTATAATCACATAAATAAAAATCAAAAGGCAACGATAATTTATTTTTACATTCTGCAATTCTATATTGGCTAATGTATTTAACTTTATATAAGTCTAGTAAATCTTGTATTTTCCTTTCATAAAAAGAAATACTTTTTGAACAACTATCACATTTTTGTTTTCCTGCGAAAAATGATACATATGACGTGCTAAATTCTTTTCCACATACACATCTACATTTTATCCCTTGTCTTACCCATAAGTTATTGTCATCTACATCTAATATAATAGTATCTACATTATTTAATATAGCCCATTGATTTAAGTTATAGATAAAATATTTGGGGTTTGATTTAATATTAAATCTACTTATGTCTTTTCCTGCTTTAATAGATGCATATGAAGAGAATCCTTTATACCCATTTTCATCTTGACATTCTAATTTACTCTCGTTTCCTTCATACTTTGATATGTCTAAGACATTAAAACCTTTATTTTTGAATGTATTCAAAACAACTTTTTTCTCTACTCTTTGTGTTACCCCTCTTTTTTGAATAGCACATTTATTGCATACAGTATAAGTAGATTTATGCATATTTATCCATTTTTTCTTAAAAATTTGCCCACATGAACACAAAAATTCTAATTCCCCATTATTACCTTGAAAATCTTTAGATAAAATTCTTACACCTTCATTCTTTATATCTAAATATGTTTGTATATTACTTATTGTATAAATGTTCAATTTAGAAAAATAATTAGGTTTTTTATTTAATTTTAAATTTGAAACAGTTATTTGTGCTTTATACCCATCTTGTGTTATAAAGTCCAACTTTTGATTGTTCCTATAATAATTAGAAGTCAACAAGGTTAGATTTCTTTTATCAAATTCCTCTTTAACTTCTTCGAATGTTAATTTATTTGGCATATATACTCCTATTTTTTATCGACTATATCTTCACCCATTTACATGGGGTAGGGCACTTCCAACTCACTTGAGTTGTACTCTACTCACTTCGTCTACATTTGTAGCTTATTCTATATCTTATTATTATACAAGATATAGTTACATTTGTCAAGTATTTTACTTGATTGCTTTCGATAGTCTGTGAACCTTCTTCTGTATTTCAACAAAAACTTGGCTGCGGATTATCCAATCTTTAATGATTTTACCATACCAAAAGCCATTATGCTTTGCCACTATAATATCGCTATTATAGTTTGGTTATTAAAGCTCTAAGGAAGTTCCCGCAATTCACCCTATTTTAATTGACCCTTATGTTAAGCCAATGATTCTTCATAAGTATTGTTCCCAACTGCCAATGCAGCCGATGCTTTTCCGATGTTTGTCGCAATATCGGCTGATGAAACGGCGGTGTTGTTTGAAACCTCATTAACTGCATTAATAATATGCTCTGAATCTTGAGCCGTTAAATTAAATGCCTTCATCTGGCTAATAATAAAGTTAGCCGCTTCTCCTGCATCGAGTTCTTCGTCTGCAATATTTTGGTATAAGCTTGCAACCCTTGCCAATTCTGCAGAATCAGCTTCTGAATATCCAGATTTAACGAACTCGGTTGATGCTTCAATCATCTCGGCTCTCGTCCTTGCCACCTCTCGACCCATGTTGCCTAATTTTTTAGAATAAGAATCAAGAGAGCCACCTGACAATTCGGAAACTTTACGGAATTCTGTCAACGCTTTGTCTACGCTACTAATTGCCTCAGCCGTGTTGCTCACTACAGCGTTTAATGCGCCATAAGCAGCTGTAAATAATACGGCACTTTTTAGCGTTGCTTTAAAGCTACTTGCAAGCCCATCGGCTCTTTTTGCTTGTGCCGTTAAAGTTTCGTTAAGTTGTCCTGTTTTTTTATCAAGTTTAACCGTTTGTGTATATAATCTACCTTGAGCATCTACTAATTGATTAGTTTCCTGTGAGGCTTTTACAACCCCTTTAGAATCTACTGTAATTTTAGAAGTCTTACTAACTTGCTTTAATTGCTCTTTTAGTTGCTTAAAATCACCTTTTACTTGAGCGGTAACTACATAAGCACTCATATTAACTACCCCTCCTTTCTAATTGATTAGAGGTTATTTAATTTATTCATAATATCTTCAAAATCTCTTAAATCGTATTTGTAATTGTCAAATATCTTGCTTGCCACAATGTTAATTGCATCTGCAATATCATCATCATTTTGCTTAGACCCAAAACTTTTCCACCTTAATTCAAGCCCAAAATAACGATTAACAAGGTCTATACTCATTTTCTTTTCATAAGCCTTAACTTTACCTTTAAGAGATTCTAAATCCTTTTTATTCCCTTTTAAGTCCTTTTTAACCCTATTATATTCCTTGCTATGGGAAAGATTGATATTAAGTTTATTTTTCCATGTTTCTACAGGTATAAATTCAATCGGAACGGTATACACACCCGTAACCCCCAAAACAATCCCTTGTAAAGCGCCAAGTGTTTTAACCGTTTGAGAATTGTTAATAATTGGCGGCACATCTTCGATATATACCTTGCCAAATTCGTATTGACCCATAAGTTCCCCAAGCTGATTTGCCATATACTTAATTCTAACTCGCCAATCCTTTTCTTGCGTACTCAACATTTCAAAACAACCATAATCAATAAGCTTATTATTTTCAAAGATGGCGTACCCTGTCTTTTGTGTACTCATATCCAATCCTAAAATATACATTCCCTATTCCTTTCTTATCCTACCTCATATACAAAAGTACCACCTTGTATTGGAACTCCAATTTTTCTACATTCTTGGTAAAAAGTGTTAGCCAACTCTTTATCGCACCATTTGATAAAATCATCCCAAAATGGTCTTGATTCAATAGCGGGAAAATTAAAGTGCGATTTTTTAAGTCCATCATTGATAATTCCACTTAAATTATCACTATTTAATTTTCCTTTTTTATAATCGGAGCCATGTATAAAAGGGGAAATATGCTCAAGAACCTTATCTTGCATGATTTGAGCATTGGCAAACGAACCCAACGAATTATATACAATCTCGGTCTTTGTGCTATTCCATGAATTCAAAAAGTCTCTAGTTCTTCCTTCATCTCCATCGGAACCGTTCGTCCATGTTGCAGGATAAGAATATACATCCTTTTCAATGTAATCTAAAAGAACATTTAGAGCTATTTTCATGGTGTTATCAAGTGCTATCTTAATATCACTCGATAATTTAATGGCTAATTGGCTCTCGTTTGTTATCATTGCTCATCAATTCCTTAACCTTATTGATAGTTTCAAGAGTTTCGGGCGATTGAATAAATGATTCTATATTCTTCACTATCTCCTTAATGGAGAATGATAAAGAATCATAATATTCTACACCTTTAAGTATTAAATCAATATATGTCTGCAATATTGATTTAATATCAAACCATGCACCCGATGCAAGTAACGCATTGATGTCTGTACCCACGGGTATATCTTCACAAGCAAACGATACAACTCCGGAAATAAGTCTTGCTTGGCGTTCAAAGTAGTTGCTAGTTTCTACCATTTGTTGGCAAATTGTTGCCATTTCTTCAAGTTCTAAATATTTCTTTACTGTAATATCAAACTCATCAAGATAAACACTTTTAGGATATTCTATTCCTTTCATTCCTTTACTCCTCCTTTAATAAATCTTGGAAATTATTCATAAAGGCTTCCAAGATATTTTTTCTATCTTGTTCCTTGAGTGTGCCGAGCCTCTTTTGCACTTGTTGGCTTACATCAATCGTGCAAACTTGTTCACAAAGCACAACATTCTCTTCGCAATCAAAGAACGAATAATCTTTTTTATGTAACATATAATGTGGCGGCATATTGGATTTTTTTACTTTACTCGTAATAGGCAGACAAATGCTCGTGGGGCTACAAGCATTACCTATTGCATTCTGTATAATTACACAAGGGCGAACCCCATGTTGTACAGAGCCACCCTTGCACCCTAAATCAACAATATATATATCCCATTGATTTACGAATTTTCGCATTATATTACAAACCCACCAATAATCGCCCCAACGATTGCAGATACAACACAACCTATAACACCCTTTTTAATGCTATCCCACACTTCAACAGGTTGCATTTCAAGAGTTCTTATTCGTGTTTCTTCTTTTTCTTGTGTATCGGCTAATCTTTGTTGTTCTTTAAGCATTTGTTCCATATTGGTAGCCATTACCTCGACAGAAGTTGCCAAACGATTTACATTTTCGCTTAATTCTTCGAGTTTATCCATGCGATGTTCAAGGCTCTTTACATCCTTCTTTAATCCAGTTACAGTAACCTCTATACTTTCCATATTGACTACCTCCTACTAAACAAATTTAGATGTAGAAAGAGTTCCATCATCAGCAACTTTGATTTGATATACCGTTCCATTTGGCGATGTAATATAATGGGAATCAACATACCCTTTATTTGCCGCCTCGTTTAAATCACTTGGAATTGGGATAACAATACTATCTGTAACATCTAAATGGTTAATTACAGCATCGCCATCAACCTTAATGTTCTTAAATGAGACAGCGTTTTCTGTCCCTTTGTTCATGGTTAATTCGCCATTTTCGTTGATATCAAAGGCATCTGGGTCAATAGGAATTTGACCTCCGCAATTTCCCTTAACATTCATAACTATTCTTCCTTTCTGTTAAAAGGTTTTTTCTTCTTATCTTCTTGTTTCTCCACGGAGTTTTTTTTATTTATCCCTTCTTTCTTTGGCTCAAACCCTTTTACCCACCATACCCCATCAACATTGATAATTTCAACAAATTGTGGAGTATAATCATAAGGATTTTTTATTGCATAAACAAAATCGCCATCTTCGACATATAGTTCTCCATGAAGTTCAAATCTTACTTTATTCAAACCCTTTGGCACAATAATCTCATCCTTTCTTGCTTTGCACTTATCCATAGAATCAAGCGGCTTCCAACAATGGTCGGTTATACACCTACGCATAAACGGGCAAACCTCGCCACTCTTGCTACAAGTGCAAAATTCCTCATATTTTCCTATGTTGCAATATTTACATAGCATCCAATCACCCCTATCTAAAAAGGGGTGAACAAATAGATGTTCACCCTAAATTAGTTATGATTAAGATACTGTAATGCTCGCATATCCTTCAATCGGATTTGCAAGGTTAGCAGTATCAGTAGCCACAATCTTAATTGTAGCAGTACCAGCTTGGTTAGCAGTAACTACACCAGCAGCAGATACACTAGCTGTAGCAGTAGGAGTTACCGTGTAGGTCATTTTAGTATTGTCTAAAGGCTTTGTGGATAATGAAGCACCATCAGAATATACACCCCAAAGTCTTAAAGTAGTAGTCTTGGTTGCTTCAAGTCTGATATCAGCATTATCAACAGCAATAGTAGTTAAATTATCATACCAATTTGCCCCATCAATAATTTCCGTAAAGATAGCATAGTTACCACCATCGTTTTGACAACCTGTGCTTGGCTTATAAGGTAAAGCTGTACCTGAGAATGGAACAGTGGAAGCACCGCTCGATGTAAGCGATAAGTCAATAGATGGGTCTGGTAAGAATCTAGGAATCTTAACTTCGAGTGTGCCAACACGATAAGAAGTTGTAAGATTTGTTGTTCCCGCTCTAAACAGAGGGTATTGTAAAATCATTGTAACTTCTTTTGGAATAATGTTGGTTGGAATAACAAACTGTCTTGCTGCCTCTTTGTCGGCACAGAATTTAACACAAACATTGGAACCCATAGGAAGGTTGCTTACAGTAGCTTTATTGCCTACGAATGTTATCTTTTTCCAGTCATCAGAACCCTGAAGTGCGTACCACATTTATATTTACTTAGATGCGCTACTATCCAAGCGGAATTTTAGTGATATGAAACTCCTTTCCTTCGAAAATTATTTCAGCAATTTCGTATTTTTGCAATAAATAACTCAACTTTCTCCGTTCCATTCCAAATTGTTTCGCACATTGGGCAATAGAACTATATGTTTGATTAGTTTCTATGCACTCTACGCTTTTTGCTATTGCGGGTATTTTCCCCAATCTTCTGGCTCTTGCTTGTTCTCTTAACAGCATACCCTTTTCAGTTTTATAAAATTCTTTCAACTTTTCGCTTTGTATTTTCACCTGTTCTTCATTTTTCATTCTGTGATTTTTACTTAATTTTTCTCTCACTTCGGGGAGACAAAATGAATTATGTTCTGTTGCGTGTTTTGACAACTTTGCCCTCACTTCGGGGCGTTTTGCTATATTGTTCTCTCCTAAGAAATTTTGCCTCTTTTTTTCTCTGAGTTCTTGTGATATTCCACAATAGCCTGTCGCACCCTCGCCTCCAAGTGTATGATTGCACAAAAATTTTTTATTATCTCTATCTCTTTTCCCATCTAACGCAATACTATACCCTAACTCATCTATATAAAATCTTATAGTTTCTTTTTCTAATCTTAGAGCCTCTTCCTCAGTCAAATTCTCATAAATTCTCTCAATATCAACTCCATATTTATTACATATATTAACACAATATTGATTATGGTGTTTTATATCTTTATCTCTATTAGCAGTCCCCTCTCCAATATAAAATACCTCACCATTATCTTTTCGTTTATATATATAAACATAATATCTTCTCTTATTATCCATTCTTTTTATTCACTAAAATTCCCTTATATTTTCATATAAGATTAGACTATATCTTAACCCTTTTAGGGTCCCCACCATTTCCATATCGCTTGATATGTACTCTACTCACTTCGTCTGTTAGACCAGCTTATTCTCCGTAGGAGTTACATTTATTATTGTTTTCGATAGTCGTTGAACCTTCCTCTATTCAAGGCTTGGCTGCTGATTGCCTATTATTATAACACTTAGGATTTAACCATATGTCATATGTATTATTTTTTTTACTTTCGTAACATTCACACTTGAGCATATTTCATCTCTATGTTGTAGTTAATACATCTTTAAGGGTTCCCAGCAATTAAATGGGTTTCATACATACATATCTCTATGTAAATTCAGCTAGATACTTAACCGATTAATCCAAATCCCTGCAGTTCAACTGGTGTTTGAGTTACAGTGATTTCATTTTCCTGAGTTGTAGTGATTGATTCAAGTACGATGCCATTAGAACCGACAGTAATTTCTGCTCCCATCTTCAATGATAAGTATTCCATTGAATATAAAGCATCAGTAAGTGTGGCGTTCATAACTGAATCGTGGAAGTATTTACCAAGAAGGTAGTTACCTAATCCTCCTCTAATATCTTCGCTCGTTATTTCCACACTTAACGAAGATTCAGTATAAGTATCACCACTTACCACTAAATTACCGGCAGAATCAATAGCCATACCAGTACCAACACCAGCTAAAATATATTTTGCCATAGTATTTCTCCTCTCTTATTTATATAGATTGATTTGTATTCTTAAATGTTTCTGCATTAACGAATACATCTGCAAATCTTTCTTTATTTGATGTGTAAGCCCAATGTTCAATATCTGGGAGTTTCTTATCTGTCATGGCATTTGCACGATAGGTATGTTCCACAACATAATCAGTATGTTTAAGAATAGTACGAAAAAGTTGTTCTATGCTTATCATGCTCATATCGCCAATCTCTTGTTTTGTTTTCCCAAGTTCAGACATTATTGTTATAACCTTTTCCTCAAATGTAGGAGGTTTAATCCCCTTATTTTTCATAGCATAAAATTTTTCTACTACCTCTTGAACATCTTCGCTTACAAATTCGTCAAAATAATCATAAATATTTTGATAATGTATATATCTTATCAATGCCTCAAAGTCAAGAGCATTAAACTCCAAACCCTTTAAGCATAACTTGAATTCATTTTCCCTTTCAATAAAGTCAATAGAGTATCCATTCAAATGAAAAATCAATTCTCCATTCTTGCCCATCTCGTTCCAAAATGCCCCCTTTTCAATCCTATTGTTATCGCATTTCTCAAGTTCGGCATGAAAACATAAAGTTATAATACTAATGAATTTCTTTCTCCACTCTATATCATTTAATATTAAGCCAAATACAAATTCTAAGTAACTCATTTGTATAATCTTAACATCGGGAATTTTATTTTTTTGTATATCTAAAATATCTAAACAAGATATAAACTCATAATAATCTTTTGCCTTAATGGGATATATTAACAACCCATTATAAGGTATAGGCTCATCGAAAGCCCTATATCTCTCAATTTCCTTATTAATATCATCCACAAGTACCAACCCCTTGAGTGTCGGCTATTTGTGTAGCCATAATAATCGAGGTGCCTGTAAATGTATAATTATTACCTATGTTCAATGTTGACCTGCTTAGCCTAGATAGTTCATGGTTAAATTGTAACATTCCGACCCCTGCAACATCTGCTCCATTTAAGGTTTTCATAAGTTCCATTTCCATCACATCAACCCTTGCACAAGGAACACCTTGATAATCAACCATTGCATTTTTCGTACCATATAGGATATCAAACTTATAACAAATTGTCGCAAGAGCATAATTGTCTGGCATGGTGTCATAGCGATATATCTTTAAGATGGTTTTAGATTTTACTAACTCATTTGGCTCAACATTAGTAAAAAAGATATTAAAGTTGTGCATATCATCCTCATCCTTACATATCAACTCCAACTTTTCATCTTCTGTTAAATTAGGCCTAGATAAAGCGTCGTAGGTATTATACTTTAATAATTTAAAAAAATTATCGTTATTCATCAAGGTTGTTACAATCCTATAAGGGATAAAAGGTAATGAAGTAAATTTATTAAAACTTGCCATTAACTCACCCCCTAAAATAAACTAGTAAATGTTACTTCTATAGTCTTTTCTACATTCATAGCAGAGAATACTATATTCAATGGCGTTGTAGAAATTTGTAACGCAAATAATGTAAACACATTATTGTCTCTTGTTAATTTGAAATAATCACTGGATAATCTCGATGTATTATAATCCACTATCTCATCTTGTTTTACGCCATTCTTATAAAGGTCAACTGAAAACTCTTTGGATTTTCCTACTTTCAAAGTATTAAACTCTGGGGTTATGACTAGTTCGTAAATATCATTAATTTCTTCAACTATATCTATCTCAACCTTAGCCACTAAATTCTCATTACCTTTTATGCTACCACAAATAATAGCCTTTGAGCCAACCTCACCAATCAATGTAAAGGTGCCATCATTTTCAACGGTTACATTTTCATTACTTGAATATTGAACCTCTCGTTTAACAACCTCTCCATTTAAGGTAATTGTAGGAATAACCTTGCCAACAAAGCCCTTAATTTGTGATTGAACGGCATTGAGACTAATTGCATAGTTATATAAGTACCTATTAGCAATATTATTAACTAAATCGTCATCAGGCTCCTCCATGTCCAAATACATATCCAAATATAGTAAATCACTAGCCATATTATCTTTTACACCCTCATTCAACATATTTTGATATGCAATAAGTTTAAATGGTTGTTTATTGAAAATAAACCTAGTATTCTTTTCTATATGACGAGTAATATTATCTCCTTGACAAATAATCGTAATATGACCATTAGATGTAATAACATCCTTATCTTTTAATTGTTGAGGAGACTCTAAAACATATTCAATGATACATGGATACTCATAGATATAACCACTATCTTTATCAGCCCAACGCATCACATTATTACACCTACGAACAGTAATGTCGCTTGTAATTGAGCCTAGTTCGCTAGTATTAATAACAATCCAATAATCATCATCATATTGATACATAAGCCCTTTTGGAGACTTATGATTAATGTCTTTAAAGGCGAATATCTTAAAATCATCATCTTGCTTAAATCCTGTACCCATGTCGATAGCATAGTCTACCCTAACCTCAATATCTTTATAAACGCTACTTCCTACACCATCTTGTTCCTTTATATTTATTACTTGTGTTGTATTATCCCATTGGGCTAATACACTAGCTTGCATTAAATCTCGATAAGCCTCATCAGGAGAGGCATAAGATAGCGAATCTATATAATTTTGATAAAACTTTAATGCCATCTATACCACCTCCTCAATCTTTCTTTCTATTTCATTGGTAACATGGAAAACTATTTGCTTCACATCATTATGGGTGGCTTTTGTACCCATATTATATACACCCCTTAACAATATGACACTATCCGAAACAATGTCCGAATTTTGTTGGCTCATAAGGGCAATGATAGCTTTGTTTAAACAAGATTGATAATCTTGAAAACTCCCATTTTGTTTTTCGTAATTCTCATAGGAACATAATACCTTATAACAAGTGTTAATCAAGATTTGTTTCTTTGTCTTTCTCATACAATCCCCCCTAAACTATTAAACTTATAGGGGAATTTGGAAGGCTGGAAAGTTGATAATCTGTAATATCTTGACTATATTTTTCTCTAAGTCTATCTAAATATTCAGACTTTTCTTTTAAATTTTGTGCCTCCGAATGTGATTTAAACTCCTTGTTATTAAGGTGTCCTTGAAATTGAGTTACATCGTTTATCTTTCGGCTAAACCAATTATAAACCATGATAGACGAAAGAATGTTAATCTCTTGCTCAGATAACACATTGTCAAATGCCATTTTTTCTTCATTGTCTATAGGGTCTAAAAACTTGCTATATGATAAGTTTGTATTACAAGGGGTGAAATAAGGTATTGAACGCTCCAATATTCCCTGTAAATGAAGCAGAAAAGCTTCATAATCATTCTTAGCCAATGCATCCAATCTATAATCTTCAATTATGATTAACGCCCTATCATAAACCTTTTCAAAAAGCGTTCCCATTATAAATCTCCTTATACCTCTTCAATTTTCTCAATCCCTACAAAATCAATTCCGCTTATAGTGCTTAATTCTTGCAATAAATTTGCATCAATCTTCTTACCATTTAAGCGACCATCAATTATCATAGAGTTGACAATCTCTTTTTGTTTATCACCAATATTGTTGTAAATGTTTACAACCTCATCTACATTTTTATTAAGAAGAGTTTTAAGTTGTTCATCACTTAAAATAGTTGCATAAGCATCTTCAAGTTCGTTTTCTTCAACAAAATCTTTATCGGTAATGTAAAACAATCCATTACGAGCAGATTCAGGCATATTGCTAACTATAATTCTAGCTTCGGATTCTGTAACCATTACACTTTCAAATTGATTAGCAATTCTAATAATTCTTGAACCTTGTAATGTTAAACCGCCATTCGCCAAACTTACAATCTTAATCATTTTCTTTTTAGGTTTGTTCGATGATTGTGGCACCGCAACTTGAGCCTTCATCAAAAGGTCAATTTGTGCTTGTAACTTTGCAATCTCTTCAGCTTGAGTGTTGATTGGTTCTTTTTTTAAATCTTTGCTTTCAACTTTTGGTTCAGCAACCTTAGTTTTTTCAACTTTAACCTCTTCTTTTTTTATAGTTTCTGTAGTTTTTGTACTTGGTCTACCCATTCCTTTTATTCCTTTCTTTCATAAAAATAAAAATATAGCAAGGCAAAAGAGCCTTGCTATATAAGTCTTAATTAAGCAGTAATTACATACTTGCCTGCATATCCAGCACTTGCAAATACAAAATCCCATAAACGGCGCAGGGTGAAATTCTGTGTAATGTCTGCATTTTCATAAAACTGGTTGGAGTTAGTAAGAGTATTAGACATAACGCCCTTAACAACTTTATCAACAGCAGGAGATACAAGATATAATGTATTATCATCTAAAAGTGTACCGAAATTATTTCCGGACGGAATTTGAGTTAATTCAATCAATTCAAATCCATAGAAGTCCTTCATAATTCTTACTGCACCATCAGCACCTGCTACATTCATTCTATAACCTGCAGAGTAATCAGGCAGAACTTTCATTAAAGCAGCAGCCGTACCCATAAATACAGGTTTTGCACCATAGTTATATGCTTGAATTTTCTGTGCTAATTGAACAGCTGTTTGAGCATTAAATGCACCATTTTCAATAAACTGGGAAGGATAGTTGTTAGCAACATCAAGACCAGCTGTAAGTGCATTGATAGCGTCAACTGTCATTTCTCTTTCAATAGAAACAACCGCAAGTCTTACAAAGTCAGCAATATCTTCTTTGCCTGCAAGAACTGCATACATATCAGCAAATACAGTTACGATGTGTTCAACAGGAGCAACAACTACTGTGCCCTTGTATTGTTTCTGACGGAAAGATGTTCTTTCTCCCATTCCACGAATTGTTCAAATAGGGTCGCAAGCCCTATCCAGTTTTGTTTATTCCGTTTTATAACAAAACATCTTATGCTTTCACATAAGTCCAGATTATATCTTCATCTTATATATTTA
>ERZ1034873.104-NODE-104-length-51437-cov-6.452318_pt1 | contig 51437 bp, 50 predicted proteins | sample MGYA00520689_ERZ1034873 | MGnify/ENA primary metagenome ERZ1034873 (study PRJEB33766, sample SAMN09781722) | gut metagenome | biome: gut microbiome | host: Homo sapiens | place: Madagascar | study: EMG produced TPA metagenomics assembly of the PRJNA485056 data set...
TATCTAATCCCCTTAGTAGTATATACATCAACAGAAAAAGCCCCGGAGAGAAATCTCCGGGGTTTTTTCTGTGCCTTTCCCGGCAAAAATGGAAAAAAGATTGTAAAATTATGAATTTTATTATAGAATAAAGTAGAAATAGTATAAAAAAAGGGGTATGCATATGCGTTATATTCCAACCGTGAAACTGAATCCGGGGATGGCTCTGGGGCATGATATATACGATGGTGAAGGCAGGATGTTACTTGCAAGACATCTGATCCTGGCGCCGGAACATATTGAGGCACTGGATCGCTATGGTTTTCCGGGCGTCTATATTGATGATGAGTTTACTGCCGGAATCGAGATCGAAGAAGTTTTGAGTCCGGAGGTAAAAAGTCAGGTTTTAAACCTGGTGCATGATCTGTTCTTAAAAGAAGAACACGCGCCGGAGGATGAGGAAGAGCAGATCCGGGAAACGATCATGAATGTCATCCGTGATATTTTAAGTGACGGGGATGTCATGTATAACATGATGGATCTCAAAAATTACGATGATTATACCTATTTTCATTCCGTAAATGTCGCGACACTCGTAGCAGTGCTCGGTGTGCGTTACGGGCTGAGTGAATACGAATTAAAAGTGCTTACAACGGGAGCTCTGCTCCATGATATAGGAAAGAAATTTGTCAAGGCAGATGTCTTAAATGCGAGACGTCCGTTGACAGAGGAAGAAAAGCGGATGGTGCTTCAGCATCCGAAGCTTGGTTATGAATTTTTAAAACGAAATTACGATTTTGACCCGGATGTCTGCGAGGGTGTACTCGGACATCATGAGTGGTACAACGGAGAGGGCTATCCGCTCCGCAGGTCGGGAGAGAACATTTCGATCTACGCGCGTATCATAAAAGTCGCGGACGTATACGATGCGATGACTTCCAAGCGGTCGTACCATGACGCGCTGTCACCGTCGGATGCCGTGGAATATATCATGGCGATGAATGAATCAGAATTTGATCCGGCTGTCGTGGACATATTCTTAAAATGGGTGGCAGTTTATCCGGTGGGATGCGAAGTAGAACTTTCCGACGGCAGACATGCGGTCGTAGTCAAAAATTATCACGATTTTCTGCTGCGCCCTAAGATCAGGGTCATGGAAAGCGGGGAGGAGATCGACCTCTTATCCGATATAGATGCAAGACACATTACAATTTTGAGGCTGGCGGTATAGAAAGAGGTAGTTATGACAGGTCAGGCAAAGAGTGCAGTGGATACTCTGCTGGCAGAAGCATTAAAGGAACTGGCGGAAAAACATCCGATCGAGAAGATCACGATCAAGGAGATCACAGACAGGGCAGGTGTGATCCGGCCGACTTTTTATAATCATTTTCAGGATAAATACGAACTGCTGGAATGGATCATCATGGAAGATCTGTTAAAGCCGATGATACCGCTTATAAAAAACGGAATGCTGGATCAGGCGTGGATCTTTTTGTTTACATCCATCGAGCGCGAAAAAACTTTCTATTCCAAGTTCAGCAGACTGGAAGGGCAGAACTCTTTTGAAGTCATCATAAAGGGATGCGCCAAGAAAGCGCTGCTTCAGATCTTTTCGGAGGAAGGCGCGGTGGAACCGATCAAATATTCCTGGCTGACCCCGGAACTGGTCGCGGAATATTACGCACAGTCGTTATGCTTTGTGATCCTTACCTGGATACAGGGCGGAATGGCGGTGGAGCCAAAGAAACTGGCAGAGATTTATGATTATATCATGAAGCATTCTCTGGAAGATGTGATTACTGAGATGAAACAGAAATAGATATACAAAATGCGGCATGTGTATATCTTGTAAGACATAACATACAAAGTGTATAATGGCATGATACACAAAGGAAAGATTGAATATTCTCGTATTCGATCTTTTTTTTTATTATAATTGACAGAGTGCGTCAGTACAGGGAGACGCAAGGAGAGAAAAAAGAAAGAGAAGGTGAAGGAATGATTAAGTTTGGAAAGGCAGTTGTAAAATTTAGAATCCCGATTCTGATTTTAAGTTTTCTGCTGTTGATACCTGCCGGCATTTCGTACATCAATACAAGGATCAATTATGACATCCTTTCGTACCTGCCGGGAGATATCGATACGATGAAAGGGCAGGATATCCTGCTTGAAGATTTTGGAACAGGAGCTTTTTCACTGTGCGTCGTAGAGGATATGAGTGAAAAACAGGTAGTGGATCTGGAAAATGAGATCAAGGGCGTGGAACATGTCAAGGACGTGATCTGGTATGACACGCTTGCGGATATCTCAATTCCGATGGATGTGCTCCCAAGTGAAATCAAAGATGCTTTTAACAATGAGGATAAGAACGCGACGCTGATGATCGTGACGTTTGACACTTCCATGTCGGCGGATGAGACATTAGACGCGATCGAGCAGCTCAGAACGCTGACAAAGCAGCAGTGCTTTATGAGCGGTATGTCCGCAGTAGTCACGGATATCAAAAAGATCTGTAACAGCGAGGCGATCGCCTATGTAATCTTAGCGGCGGGACTTTCCGCAGTGGTGCTCGCACTGACGATGGATTCTTTCCTGGTTCCGGTATTTTTCTTATTGAGTATCGGAATGGCGATCATCTATAACCTGGGTACCAACTTTGTCTCGGGTGAGATCTCCTTTATCACACAGGCGCTGGCGGCGGTATTGCAGCTGGCAGTTACGATGGACTATTCGATCTTCTTATGGCACAGCTATCAGGAGAATCAGGAGCGGTTCCCGGGAGACAAGAAACGTGCCATGGCGCATGCGATCTCCAATACGGTCAGCTCCGTAGTCGCAAGTTCCGTTACGACAGTGGCAGGTTTCGTTGCAATGTGCTTTATGACATTTACGCTCGGACTTGACCTTGGAATCGTTATGGCAAAAGGTGTTGTGCTCGGTGTGTTTTGCTGTGTAACCGTGCTTCCGGCTATGATCCTTACCTTTGACGGAGCACTTGAGAAGACGAGACACAGAGCGCTGATCCCGAAATTTGATAAAATGGGTACGTTTGCGACCAGAAAATTCCCGATCTTTCTGGTACTGTTTGTGGTCATTCTGCTCCCGGCGGTTTACGGATACCGCAACACCAATGTTTACTACGATCTTGCAGGAACGCTTCCGGCGGATCTTGAGAGTGTGCAGGCGAACAACAAGCTGGAAGAAGACTTTAACATGGGCGCGACACACATTATACTGGCAAGCAGTGATCTGTCCCACAAGGACGCTTCCAATATGATCGACGAGATCAATGATCTTGACGGTGTGGCTGTGGCACTTGGAAAAGACGCGATCTTAGGACCTGCGGTTCCACAGGAAATGCTTCCGGCGGATGTCAAGGATATGCTGGATAACGGCAAACTCCAGATGATCTATGTAATGTCCGAATACAAGACAGCATCCGATGAAGTAAACGCGCAGTGTGACGCGATCAAGGAGATCATCAAGCGTTATGACCCGACCGCAATGCTGATCGGTGAGGCGCCGTGTACCGAAGACCTGATCACGATCACCGACAAGGACTTTAAGACCGTAAGCGCGGTATCGATCATCCTGGTATTTCTGATTATCGCGATTTCCCTAAAATCCATATCGATCCCGGTTATCCTGGTTGCGGTCATCGAGTTTGGTATCTTCATCAACATGGGTATCCCGCATTACACCGGAACGGTTCTTCCGTTTATCGCTTCTATCGTAATCGGAACCATTCAGCTCGGTGCGACCGTGGATTACGCGATCTTAACGACCAACAAATATAAGAGAGCGAGAAACAGCGGCGCAGGAAAACAGGAAGCGATCGAGACGGCAATGCACAGTTGTCTGCCATCCGTATTTGTCAGCGCGCTCAGCTTCTTTGCGGCGACATTCGGTGTAGGTGTTTACTCAAGTATTGATATGATCAGTTCCCTTTGTATTCTGCTTGCGCGTGGAGCGATCATCAGCTTCTTTGTAGTAGCGTTTATTCTGCCGGCAATGTTTATGGTATTTGACCGGGTGATCATAAAAACAAGTATGGGATTTACGGTAAAGAAATAGAAAAGAGGAGGAAACAGAATGAAATTTTCAGAGCTGAAATCAAGATTTAGAAATAAATATGTAATGCGCGTGATCGCAGGTGTGCTTTGCATCGCAGTGCTCGGCGGCGGATACGGAACTTACCGTGTAAGCGCAGCAAAAGTACCGGCGGGTGAGACCGTGGAAGAATCCACCGAATCCACCGAGGAAGCAACGGAAGAAACCGTGGACAGTGATGTGGATGACAGCATCGGAAACATCATCGAGGACTTAAAATCCGGCGCGTCCAAAGACGTTGGAAAAGAGGAGACCGTATACCTTATCTCCGATGCGGACGGTACCGTGAACAAGACGATCGTAAGTGACTGGTTAAAGAATACAGACGGTTCTGCTACTCTTGAGGATACTTCAGATCTTCAGGACATCGAAAATGTAAAGGGTGATGAATCCTTTACCAAAAACGGAAATGACCTGACCTGGCAGGCAGACGGAAATGATATCTTCTATCAGGGAACAACAACAAAGCAGGCACCGGTTTCCGAAAAGATCACCTACTATCTTGACGGAAAAGAGATGAAGCCGGACGAGATCGCAGGAAAGAGCGGAAAGGTAACGATCCGTTTTGACTATACCAACAATGAAAAAACAACAGCAACGATCGACGGAAAAGAAGAAGATGTCTATGTTCCGTTTACAGTTGTGACCGGAATGGTATTAAATGACAGCTTTAAAAATGTTCAGGTTACCAACGGAAAACTGATCTCTGACGGAAAAAACAACGCGGTAGTCGGTATCGCGATGCCGGGATTAAAAGAAAGCCTGGATGTGGAAAGCGATGATTTTGACGGAGATGTGGATATCCCGGATTACATCGAAGTGACAGCGGATGTGGAAGACTTCTCACTGGAAATGACCATGTCTGCGGTTGTAAACGGATTACAGACTGCAGGAACAGACAGCATTGATCTTAGCGATCTGGATGACGCGATCAATACACTGACCGATTCTTCTTCCCAGTTGGTGGACGGTTCCGGCGAACTTTCCGACGGAGCAAAGACACTTGCGGATGCGATCGAGCAGTACACCGACGGAACACAGACACTGGCAGACGGAATCGGAACACTTGCGGATTCCGCACCGGCACTGACCTCCGGCGTTGGCACACTTGCAAGCGGAACGCAGAGCCTCGCAAGCGGAACACAGAGCCTTGCAAGCGGAGCACAGACACTGGTGAGCGGAACACAGAGCCTTGCGAGCGGAACACAGAGCCTTGCGAGCGGAGCACAGAATCTTGCAAGTGGAACACAGAACCTGCTGACCGGAACACAGCAGATCGCAGGCGGTATCAGCAATGCGAGACAGGGCGCGGATACCTTAAATGCCAATGTACAGGCACTGGCAACCGGCGTACCGCTGTTGATCAACGGAATCTCATCCAGCGCACAGAGCTACGCAGCACAGGGCGCGAATGTGGATGCGGACAAGCAGGCACTTCAGCAGGCGCTGACTGATTACACGACCAATGTCACAACAGCAGTCGCAACGGCATCAGCTACCGCAACCGCACAGGCGATCCAGACCGGTCAGGATCCGACAGCTGCAGCAATGGCAGCGGCACAGGCGGCGGCACAGGGTGTGGATTCTTCCGCAATTATGGCAGCAGTACAGCAGCTTGGCACAGATGCCGGAGCACAGGGCGCGGCAGCCGCACTCAATGAGATATCCGCACAGCTTGCAGGCGGTGGACTTACCGTAGACAATATCACAGCACTTGCAAACGGTGTGAGCAGTCTCGACAGCGGATTGCAGCAGCTTGACAGCGGAGCTTCCTCTCTCGTAAGCGGAGCAAGCCAGGTCAATGACGGAGCAAACCAGTTAAACAGCGGAGCGAGCCAGGTCAACGACGGAGCGAACCAGGTAAATGCCGGAGCGGGACAGTTAAGCAGCGGAGCAAGTCAGGTCAACGACGGAGCAAATCAGGTCAATGCCGGTGTAGGTCAGTTAAACAGCGGAGCAGGACAGCTTCTCGATGGTGTCAACCAGCTTCAGAGCGGAGCAAAGACACTGGTTGCCAACAACACAGACTTAAAGACCGGAGCATCTGACTTAAAGGACGGAGCACAAGAACTTGCGGACGGAATGGAAGAGTTTGATTCCGAAGGAATTAAAAAGATCGCGGATGCTTATAATGGCGATGTGAAGAAACTCTTAGATCGTCTGGACGCGGTGATCGATGCCGGAAATAATTATGAGATTTTCTCACAGGTCAAAGACGGAACAAACGGAAGCGTAAAATTCATTATTAAGACAGATTCCGTAAAAGCAGATGACGCAGACAAGAAATGAGAGTATAATTAGGAGCGGAAAAATGAGATTACCGGAAATGCAGGAGGAACGTTATGAATTGGATTGAAACATTACTGATCACACTTGGTATCTCATTGGATATATTCGGGATCGTTACCTGCGAGGGAGCGCTGTTGGCAGAGATCGATAAAAAACGTCTTGCGTCGGGGAGCCTTCTGGTTGCCCTGCTGCAGACCATCGCGCTGTATCTTGGAGATCTGGTGGGCGGAGCGTCTCTTCGGTATGATATCAAGGACAGGCAGATCTTAACCGTCCGTGTGATCGTGGCGATCATATTTATCGTACTCGGAGTGCGCATGATCTTAAAAGCATGGAAGAACAAGAGTATTGTGGAACGCAGAGAGGAAAACGGACTGAGCCTTGGAAGGATCTTAAAATGTGTCGGTGCTTCCAGTGTGTGTACACTTTTAGTCGGAGTGGCGTTTGGATTTCTCGGCACTAATGTGACGATCGTGCTGATCATGGTGATATGTCTCACCGTTCTCATGGTTGTGTTTGGTTTGTATACCGGATATCGCTTCGGATTTGAACAAAAGACAAAGGCGTACAGTATCGGCGGGGTTCTGCTGATCATCGGCGGGATCGACGTGGTGATACGCTATATTGTCCATTAACGTTTTGAAAGGAAAAAGGGATGAAAGCCTGTGGAAAGGTTTTCATCCCTTTTTTAGAATAAATTCATACGATTTTAAGAAAAAACAGGGCAAACCATGATATAATAGGAACACTTGAAATGAGAAAAACAGAAAGGAAGCGGACGGATGCCACAGATCACAGTGCTCTCAGAGGACAGGATGAAACAGAAGACGGTTTTTGTGCAGGCAGGAGAAACAGTCCTTTCCGGCATGAGAACGCTTGGCGTTGTGGTGGGAAACTGCTGTGGCAACGGAACCTGCAAAAAGTGCGCCGTATATTTTGAGCATCCGGTGCCGGAGGCGTGCGCGGAGGACGCGCGGCTTGGCAAAGAGGCGCTTGAAGCCGGAAAACGGCTGGCGTGCTGCCATAAGGTGACAGAGGATCTCTGCGTGCGTCTTGCGTCCGGGATGTATCTGCCGGATGAAACAAGACCCAAAATGCAGATCGAGGGAGAAGATCTGAAAAGAAAAAGTGCGGCGGATGGGAACCGGCAGACGGAAGAAACGGAATATACCGTGATCGTTGATATCGGAACCACGACGCTTGCGGCGGCATTTATGCGGGGAAGTGATCTTGAGATCGAGCAGGTGCTTACACGGGAAAACAGTGAGCGCCGATACGGCAGTGATGTGGTAAGCCGGATCCGGGCAGCGGAAGAAGGACACGGCACGGATATGCAGGCGGCAGTCTGGGCGGATATCGAGGCGATGTGTCAGGAATTTGTGACGGAAAAGATGCGGACACCGCAGGGAAGTACCGGGGTCTTTCAGAAGATCCGTTTCCCGCAGATGGTGGTCGCCGGAAATACAGTGATGGAGCATCTGCTCTGCGGCTATCCGTTGAGCGGGCTTGGCGAGGCTCCGTTCCGCCCGTTCTCGCTCGAACTGACAAGGCAGAAAAAGAGCGGGATCTTTCCGGGGAGCGGATCGCTGGAAGAAACGGAAGTTGTGGTGCTGCCGGGAGCTTCCGCATTCGTGGGCGCGGATATCGTGGCGGGACTCTATGCGGTGTCCATGGATCAGCAGGAAGGTGTCTCACTCTTTTTGGACATCGGGACAAACGGGGAGATGGCGATTGAAACCGGCGGGGAGATCCTTGCCACAGCGACTTCCGCCGGCCCTGCGTTTGAGGGAGCCAATATGACAGACGGAGTGCCCGGAATCGAGGGGGCGATCCAGCAGGTGAACCTGCTTGCCGGGCGACCGGTGATCCGCACGATCGGCAATAAGCCGCCGGTCGGGATCTGCGGAAGCGGGATACTTGATCTCGCGTCGGAACTGTACCGCAGTGGAAAGATCGACCGGCATGGCACGTTTTTGGATGGCGCCGCATCGTATCAGGTTGCCACGCGCGCGGATGGAAGCAGGATCTGCTTTACCCAGGAGGATATGCGGCAGCTTCAGCTGGCGAAGTCGGCAATCCGAAGCGGGGTGGATCTGCTGCTTAAAAAATCCGGTGTGAGCGAGGCGGAGGTTCAGACTGTATGGCTTGCGGGCGGATTTGGCTGTAAACTGAACGTACACAAGGCGGCACTGCTCGGGCTGATCCCCAAAGGACTTGAGAAAAAGACAAAGGCGGCGGGGAATACGGCATTGCGCGGCGCGTATGAATTTGCGAAGGCATGTAAGAAGCACGGAATCGAACAGACGGAGATCCGATTTAAGGAACTGGCGCGAAAGATCCGGGTGCTCAATCTGGCGGGGGAGCCGGAGTTTGAGGCATATTATCTGCGCAATATGGATTTTTAGTAAGAAAAGAGGAACAGAAATGAAATTATTGCTGACAGCGGTAAACGCGAAATATATCCATTCCAATCTTGCCGTGTACAGTCTGCGGGCTTACGCGAAAGAGTACCGCAGCCAGATCGAGCTTGCGGAATATACGATCAACCACAGACAGGAATATATTTTGAGCGGGATCTATAAGAGCAGACCGGACATCTTATGTTTTTCCTGCTACATCTGGAATCTCGATCTGGTGCTTTCGGTTGCGGAGGAGTTTCACAAGCTGCGCCCGAAGGTGCCGATCTGGATGGGCGGCCCGGAGGTTTCCTATGAAACAGAGGCGTTTTTGAGAGAGCATCCGTTTGTGACAGGCGTTATGGTTGGTGAGGGTGAGCAGAGCTTTTCGGAACTGTGCGAATATTATGTAAACGAAGAGCGCCGGGATGGGATCAAAGCGGAAGAAAGACCGGAAACGATAAAAGGGCTTGCATTTTTGGATGAGGACGGGCATATGGTTTTTACAGGGGCAAGAGAGCCGATCGACATGAGTACGATCCCGTTTTGCTATGAAAATATGGAAGACTTTAAAAACCGTATCATCTATTATGAGTCGAGCCGCGGCTGTCCGTTCCGGTGCAGTTATTGTCTGTCATCGATTGAAAAGAAACTGCGCTTCCGGGATATTGAACTGGTAAAACGGGAACTTGCCTTTTTTATCGAAAAGGAAGTGCCGCAGGTCAAGTTTGTGGACCGCACGTTTAACTGTGATCATAAGCACGCGATGGAGATCTGGAAATTTATCCGGGAACATGACCGTGGGATCACAAATTTCCATTTTGAGATCGCGGCGGATCTTCTGACGGACGAGGAGATCGCATTTATCTCCGGGTTAAGACCGGGGCTCATACAGCTTGAGATCGGGGTACAGACGACCCATCCGGAGACGATCACGGAGATACACCGGAAAATGGATCTTACGCGCGTAAAGCAGGTCGTCCGGGAGATCAAAAAGAATAAAAACGTACACCAGCATCTGGATCTGATCGCCGGACTGCCTTACGAGGACTATGAGACGTTTCAGAAGTCGTTTGATGAGATCTACGCTTTAAAGCCGGAACAGTTACAGCTTGGATTCTTAAAAGTCTTAAAGGGATCGTTTCTGTTTGAACACGCGAAGGAGTATGGGATCGTCTATGGCAGCCGTCCGCCGTATGAGGTCTTAAAGACGGCATGGCTTGACTATGACGCGGTCTTAAAGATCAAACAGGTGGAGGAAATGCTTGAGGTTTATTACAACAGCAGACAGTATCCGATGAGCATACGGCTGTTGGAAACGCGGTTTGAGAGCGCGTTTGCCATGTTTGCGGCGCTAGGAACGTACTATGAAAAACACGGATATTTTTCCATGAGCCATTCAAGGATCCGGCGGCTGGAGATTTTGCTCGCGTTTGCGGAGGAGATCGACGGGGAACATCTGGATGTCCTAAAAGAGGCGGCGGTCTATGATATTTACAGCAGGGAGAACGCAAAGAGCCGTCCGGCGTTTGCAGATGACCAGACAGAATACAAAGAGCTTGCGCACAGATTCTGCAAAAAGGGAAAAATGCAGCATCTGGAAAGATTTTACTATATCATGCCGGAGAAAGAGACGGTAAAAGAACTTCCGGAGAGACAAAAAGAGCCCTGCTATCTGCTGTTTGATTACGAGAAGCGTGACGCATTAAACCATCAGGCGGACATCCATCCGGTGGATCTAAAAAAGGAGGAGGCGTAACATGCTCGAACGTTATGTGGTGGTGGATCTGGAAATGACAGGGTTAAATCCACGCAGGGACAGGATCTTAGAGATCGGAGCCGCAAGAGTGGAACACGGGGAAGTGACTGCGCGGTATGAGACGTTTGTAAATCCGGGGGGCTATATTCCGGAGAAAGTGCGGGAGCTGACCGGGATCACCGATGAGATGGTAAAGGACGCACCGCGGATCAGCGAGATCCTTCCGGATTTTATCGTGTTCTGTGCGGATGATATTTTTGTGGGACATAATGTGATCTTTGACTACAGCTTCTTAAAACAGGCCGCGATCAACGAAAAACTGTCTTTTGAGAGGCAGGCGGTGGATACGTTAAAACTCGCGCGGAAGTTTCTGCCGGAGCTTGAACACCGGTCCCTGGAATATCTGTGCGGATATTATGGGATTGACCGGACGAACGGACACCGGGCGCTCTTTGACGCGCTTGCGACCAAAGAGGTGTTAGAGCGGCTGATCGGTGCGTATGGCGCGGAGCATGAAAGCGCGTTTGAGCCAAAGCCGCTGGTCTACAAGGCGAAACGCCAGACTCCGGCGACACCGGTGCAGAAAACACACTTGAAAGAATTGTTGGATTATCATAAAATAAGCATTGATCTGGATTTTGATACACTGACAAGAAGCGAGGCATCCCGTCTTACCGACCGGATACTCGCCCAGTATGGAAAAATACATTAAGAAGCGTCTGCTCCATTTAAGAGATCTTCTAACTGTTTTACCGTTGCGTCTCTTAAAAGAGGACTTAAAGCGGAGGCTTCTTCGATCAGGGCACGGATCTTGTCCGTTGCGTGATCTTCCTGGTATAAGGATGCGAGAAACACAAACAGGCGGCTCGCGTCACAGTGGATCGAGATGCCGTATTCGAGAACCTGAATGGCTTCCCTGTGAAAACCGTTGTCTTCGAGTTCTTTTCCGTAGCTGTACAACAGGTTGGACAGCTGGGTAAAATTCTGATCGTACTCGGAGAGGACCGTGAGATTCGCAGTGCCGTAGGTAAGCTTTAAGTCCGTGTTGGACAGATTGCTCAGGTTTACGATCTTTTTACCGGCAAGTGCGGTAAGCTGGGACTCGAGGCCTATGCATCGTTCGGAAGAACAAACATGAAGCGGGAGTGCATCGAGCGGGATCTCAATATAAGACAGATCAGAAATATCTTTTTTGCGGATGTGGTTGGACTCATATTCTCTTGACCAGAACGCTTCCGTCGCGTTTTCGGATCTGCGGACAGACCGGTTACGGAAAAAAGCGAGAACAGACAAGATAATGAGGAACATTCCGAAACATAGAAATAACATAATATCAGACCTTCTTTTACAGAAATAATAGGATAACAGTAAAAAACGGAAACGAGGTGATTCCATATGATGAATTTTCGCAACTCAAAGAAAAAACGGATTTTCGCGGCAGCGATCGTACTGATCTTATGCGCTTCCATGCTGCTTTCTCTGGTCATAACCGTTATCGTATAGAAGGAATTCCTTCATGTTCATAATATACACAAAAACGCGGGTTTCTGTCAAATATATTTGTGGTTATGTGCATTGAAAAACGAAGCAGTTATGTTAAAATAGCAACTGTACAATGTAAAAAGAAGCAAGAGCAGTTTATAGATGAAAGAGGAAAATTATGAAAAAAAAGAGATCAGCTGGTATTCTTTTGGCGGCGGCGCTTGTTATGGCGCTTGTGTTTGTCTGGAACACAGACTTTACGGCAGCAAAAGAAAAAACAAATGACGTGATCCCGGACAATGTTTACATCGGGGAAGTGGCAGTCGGCGGAATGACTTCTGCGGAAGCAAAAGAGGCTGTGGAAGATTATGTGAAGGAAAACAAGGATGGCGATGTCGTGCTTACCGCAGGCGAGAACAGTGTGACGGTAAAGACGAGCGATCTCGGGCTGACCTGGGGAAACACACAGGTTGTGGATGAGGCAGTCGGGATTGGAAAATCAGGCAATCTGATCAAGCGCTATAAAGATAAAAAAGATCTGGAGAATCAGAACAAGGTCTATGATATCGTATATACGGTGGACACGCAGAAGGTAACAGAGGTGCTGAATGAGCAGGCATCGAAGCTTGACCAGAAAGCGGTCAACGCGAGCCTTACCAGAGAAAACGGTGATTTTGTGTACACCGATGGCAAACAGGGAATCTCAGTGAATGTGGACGATTCCGTGAAGGAGATCCGTGAATACTTTAATTCCGGATGGGATGGTGCGGACGCCACGATCGCTTTAGTTGCGGATGTCGTTGAGCCGGAAGGCAACAAGGAGTCCCTCGCGAAGGTAAAGGATGTTCTTGGAACCTACCACACGAATTTCAGTGATTCTTCCGCATCCCGTATCACAAACATCAAAAACGCGGTGAGCAAGATCGATGGAACCGTGCTGTATCCGGGCGAAGAGTTTTCCGTATACGCGGCGATCGCACCGCTTGACGCGGAAAACGGATACGAACTGGCGGGCGCATATGAGAACGGTACGACCGTACAGTCTTACGGCGGCGGCGTGTGTCAGGTCTCTACAACACTGTACAATGCGGTGCTCTATTCCGAGCTTGACGTGACACAGCGCTCCAACCATTCGATGATGGTACATTATGTAGATCCGAGCAGAGACGCGGCGATCGCGGGAACCTACAAGGATCTGAAGTTTAAAAACTCCTCAGAGGCACCGATCTATCTTGAGGGTTATACGAATGGATCGGATCTCTATTTTACGGTGTATGGCGAGGAAACAAGACCGCAGAACCGCAAGGTGGAATATCAGTCAGAAACGGTAAGCCAGGATACACCTCCGGTACAGATCGTAGCGGCGGCGGCACCGATCGGTTATGTGGCGACAACACAGTCACCGCATGTCGGACAGTCCGCACAGCTGTGGAAGATCGTGACTGTGGACGGCGTGGAGCAGAGCAGGGAAGTGGTAAACACCAGCAAATACGCATCCACCCCGAAGGTGATCGCAGTCGGAAATGTCGGAAACGATCCGAATGCATGCGCAGCGATCAACGCGGCGATCGCAACACAGGATGAGGCAACCGTCCGTGCGGCGGCGGCGCAGTACGCAGGATTCGGAACAACACCGGATCAGGCAGCAGAACAGCCGGCGGCAGACCAGGCACCGGCAGCGGATGCGGCGGCACCTGCAGAGACCACACCGGCGGCGGACGCGGCGGCAGCCACGGATGCAGCAGCAGCGACAGACGCGGCAGTGGCACAATAAGAATAAAAAAGCAAGAAGGCTGTCTCATTTTTGTGAGACAGCCTTGCGTTATAATTGCCAAAATGATATGATGATACAAAATATGTAAAAGTCTAAAAAAGAGATAAAAGTGAGAACATGAAGACAGGAAAGATACCGGAGAGCGTGTTGAAACGCTCCGTATTAAGACAACTGCACAACAGGCGTGATGAGGTGCTTCTAGGAGCCGGCGTAGGCGAAGACTGCGCGGCACTTACGCTCGAAGCCGATGAGGTGTTTGTGATGTCAACAGACCCGATCACCGGAACCGGAAAAGAGATGGGAAGCCTTGCGGTCATTACGACGGCGAATGATCTCGCGAGCAGCGGGGCAGAGCCGGTCGGCGTAATGCTCATGATCCTTTTGCCGGAAGCGAGTGAGGAAGCTCTCCTAAAAGAGATCATGCGTGACGCGGAAGCCACATGTGAAAAATTTCACATGCAGATCCTCGGGGGACATACGGAAGTGTCTGCGGCGGTGAACCGCCCGGTGATCTCCGTATCCGGTGTCGGAAAAGTAAAAAAGGATGCGATGATAAAGACGGGCGGAGCAAGACCGGGGATGGATATCGTGGTATCAAAATGGATCGGTATAGAGGGAACCGTGATCCTCGCGAAAGAGCGGGAGAGGGAACTGCTCGGACGCTACGCTACGACCTTTATCGACCGGGCAAAGGATCTGGATGCTTATATCTCCGTGCTTTCGGAGGCCGCAGTCGCCGCAAGGTCTGGCGTTAGTGCAATGCATGACGTCACAGAGGGCGGTATTTTCGGAGCGCTCTGGGAAATGGCGGAAGCATCTGGCGTCGGACTTGAAATCGACTTAAAAAAGATTCCGGTGCGGCAGGAGACGATTGAGATCTGTGAATTTTTCGGACTCAATCCCTATGAGCTGATCTCCGGCGGGAGTATGCTCATGGCAGCGGAGGATGGAAATCAGCTGGTGCATGAACTGGAAAAGGCAGGGATCCCTGCGGCAGTGATCGGAAAAGCAATGGCAGGAAATGACCGTGTACTGCGAAACGAGGAGGAAAGACGGTTTTTAGAGCCGCCCAAACCGGATGAGCTTTACCGGGTGATCTGCTAAAGCGTGGTATCATATATTATATAGAAAAGATTATATAGAAAAGACAGATTTTGGAGGATGAAAAATATGGAAGGAATGCGCGAAAAAATCTTAACATTTATAGAGAAAAACAGCAGGATCGATCTGAAGGAACTCGCCATCGTTCTTGGCGTGGATGAAGTGACGGTTGCAAATGAACTGGAAGCCATGGAGGCGGAAAATATCATTTGTGGTTATCACACCTTGATCGACTGGGATAAGACCGGGATCGAGAAAGTGACGGCACTGATCGAAGTGCGTGTGACCCCGCAGCGCGGTATGGGCTTTGATAAAGTGGCAGAGCGCATTTACAATTACCCGGAGGTAAATTCGGTTTATCTGATCTCCGGAAGTTTTGATTTTATGGTGACGATCGAGGGAAGAACACTGCGTGAGGTATCCCAGTTTGTGTCAGATAAGCTTTCTCCGCTCGAATCGGTACTCAGCACAAAGACGAATTTCATCTTAAAGAAATACAAGGATCATGGAACCGTGATGGCAGAGCAGAAAAAGGATGAAAGGGAGTTGATGACACCATGAGAAATCCTTTGTCGGAAACAATCGTAGGAATCGAACCGTCCGGTATCCGCAAGTTTTTTGATGTGGTCAGCGAAATGAAAGACGCGATCTCACTTGGCGTGGGGGAACCGGATTTTGATACACCGTGGCATATCCGGGATGAGGGAATCTATTCTCTGGAAAAGGGACGTACCTTTTATACATCCAATGCCGGGTTAAAAGAACTGAAAGTGGAGATTTCCAGATATCTGTACCGCAAGTACGACCTGGAATATGACTATAATCATGAGATCATTGTGACGGTAGGCGGCAGTGAGGCGATCGATATCGCGATGCGCGCCATGTTAGATCCGGGGGACGAGGTGCTGATCCCGCAGCCAAGTTATGTCTCCTATCTACCGTGCGCGGTTCTGGCGAACGGCAAACCGGTCATCATTGAGTTAAAGGCGGAGAATGAATTCCGCCTGACGAGAGAGGAACTTGAAGCTGCGATCACGCCAAAGACGAAGCTTTTGGTGCTTCCGTTCCCGAACAATCCGACCGGCGCGGTTATGCGAAGAGAGGATCTTGAGGCGATCGCAGAGGTTGTAGAACAGCATGACCTGTTCGTGCTCAGTGATGAGATCTATTCCGAGCTGACTTACGGAGAGGAATCCCATGTCTCGATCGCGTCTCTGCCGGGCATGAAGGAGCGGACGATCACGATCAACGGCTTTTCCAAATCCCATGCAATGACCGGATGGCGGCTTGGTTACGCGTGTGGTCCGAGACTGATCCTGGATCAGATGTTAAAGATCCATCAGTTTGCAATCATGTGCGCACCGACGACGAGCCAGTATGCGGCAGTCGATGCCTTAAAAAACGGGGATGAGGATGTGGCGATGATGCGTGAGCAGTACGACGGCAGAAGAAGATATGTACTGCATCGTTTTGAGGAGATGGGACTTCCGTGCTTTGAGCCGCACGGGGCGTTCTATACATTTCCGTGTATCCGGGAATTTGGCATGACATCGGATGAATTTGCCAATGCCCTGTTAAAAGACCAGAAGGTGGCGGTCGTACCGGGTACCGCGTTTGGTGCCTGCGGCGAGGGATTTCTCCGGATTTCCTATGCATATTCGCTTGACAGCTTAAAGACGGCGCTTGACCGCATCGAAAATTTTGTGATTAAGTTGAGGGAGCAGGAAAAGTAAAATGGCAAAACTTAATATTGTACTTTATGAGCCTGAGATTCCGTCCAACACCGGGAATATCGGAAGAACCTGTGTTGCCACGGGAACCAGACTGCATCTGATCGAGCCGCTTGGATTCCGGCTGAATGAAAAAGCGATCAAGCGCGCGGGAATGGATTACTGGTCCGATCTGGATGTGACGACTTATGTAAACTACGAAGAGTTCCTGGAGAAGAATCCGGGCGCAAAAATTTATATGGCAACCACAAAGAGCAGACAGACGTATACGGAGGTTTCCTATGAGCCGGACTGTTACATCATGTTCGGAAAGGAAAGCGCGGGGATCCCGGAGGAGATCCTTGTAAAACATCCGGATACCTGCGTCAGGATCCCGATGATCGGAGAGACGCGCTCTTTGAACCTGTCAAATTCCGTGGCGATCGTGCTTTACGAGGCACTGCGCCAGAACAATTTTGACCATATGAAACTGGAAGGAGATCTGCACAGACTGCACTGGGATTAGCAGGCAGAACTGAGCGCAGACCATTTATGAGGAAACAGAAATGAACAGCAATGCAGAACAAGAGAAGCATGCAAACATCATTGATGCGAGAGGGCTGGTACATGAGTATATCCGGCGTGACGAGGAGGGAAACGTAGAGTCCATTCAGACCGCGCTCGACCATGTAAACCTCGATGTGAGACCGGGGCAGTTCATTGCAATCTTAGGGCATAACGGTTCCGGAAAGTCCACGCTGGCAAAGCATATCAACGCGTTGCTCGTGCCGACCGAGGGAACGCTTTATGTGGATGGAAAGGATGCGTCAAAAGAGGAAAATGTCTGGGATGTCAGACAGAGCGCCGGTATGGTATTTCAGAATCCGGACAACCAGATCATCGCAAGCGTGGTCGAGGAAGATGTCGGATTTGGACCGGAAAACATCGGTGTGCCGACGGAGGAGATCTGGAAACGTGTGGAGGAAAGCCTTGGTTCCGTTGGAATGCTCTCCTACCGGAAACATTCTCCGAATAAGCTTTCCGGCGGACAGAAACAGCGTGTCGCGATCGCGGGCGTTATGGCGATGAAGCCAAAATGCATCGTGCTTGATGAGCCGACAGCCATGCTCGATCCGCTTGGCAGAAAAGAAGTTTTAAAGGCGGTTCACGCATTAAACCGCAAGGCGGGTGTGACGATCATACTGATCACACATTATATGGAAGAAGTGGTGGACGCCGATTATGTCTTTGTCATGGACGCGGGACATGTCGTTATGAAAGGAACGCCGCGCAGCATTTTTTCCCAGGTGGAAGAATTAAAGGAGTACCGTCTTGGTGTTCCGCAGATCACGCTGCTTGCGCATGAGTTAAAAAAGAGCGGGCTTCTGATCCCGGATGGCATTCTGACCAGACAGGAACTGGTGGAGGCACTGCTTGCCCTAAAAGAGCAGTAACTGGTAACTGAGAAACTGTACCCGGGGAACGGGACAGTATTTAATAGGAAGAAGAACATGTCAATTATATTAGATAACGTAAATTATACTTACAGTGCCGGAACCGCATATGAGATCAGGGCGCTGAAAAACATCAATTTAAAGATCGAGGATGGACAGTTCATCGGGATCATCGGACATACCGGCTCCGGGAAATCAACGCTGATCCAGCATCTGAACGGTCTGATGAAGGCAACTTCCGGGACAATCTATTATAACGGGGAAGATATCTACGCACAGGATTATGATCTCAGAAAATTGAGAAGCAAAGTGGGACTGGTCTTTCAGTACCCGGAACATCAGCTTTTTGAGACAACGATCTTTGATGATGTCTGTTATGGACCGAAGAATCAGGGACTGACCAAGGAAGAGGCGGGACTGCGCGCGTTTGAGGCGTTAAAAAGCGTGGGCTTAAAGGAAGAGCTGTATTACCAGTCACCGTTTGACCTCTCCGGCGGTCAGAAGCGCCGCGTGGCGATCGCCGGCGTGCTTGCGATGCGGCCGGAAGTCCTGATCCTGGATGAGCCGACGGCAGGTCTTGATCCGAAAGGGCGTGACGAGATCTTAGATCTCATTACCGCGATGCACAAAGAGCGCGGCATCACGATCCTTTTGGTATCCCACAGCATGGAGGATGTGGCGCAGTATGTGGAGCGCATCATTGTGATGAATCATGGTGAAATGATGTTTGACGATGCGCCGCATGAAGTCTTTAAACGTTATAAAGAGCTTGAAAAGATCGGGCTTGCGGCACCGCAGGTGACCTACCTGATGCATGAGTTAAAGGAAAACGGCATTTCGGTGGATGTGAACGCAACTACGGTGGATGAAGCAAAAAATGAAATTTTAAAGGCGTTGGGGAAAAAGGCATGTTAAAAGACATTACATTAGGACAATATTATCCGGCAGACTCCATTCTGCATAAATTAGACCCGCGGGTGAAACTGTTTGGAACCCTGATCTATATCATATCCCTGTTTACATTTCGCGGCATTCCGGCATTTTTGCTGGCAACCATATTTTTAGCTGCGGTGATCCAGATCTCAAAAGTACCTTTTTCCTATATGGTAAAAGGTTTGAAATCGATCATCGTTTTGATGATCATCACCGGTATCTTCAACCTGTTTTTGACACAGGGGGAAGTGCTCGTACAGTTCTGGATCTTTAAGATCACTTATGAGGGAATCAAAAACGCGGTACTCATGGTAGTGCGCCTGATCTATCTGATCATCGGCACCTCGGTCATGACGCTGACCACTACGCCGAACCAGCTGACCGACGGTCTTGAGAAGGCACTGATGCCGCTTCAGAAGATCAAGCTTCCGGTGCATGAGATCGCGATGATGATGTCGATCGCGTTACGTTTTATCCCGATCCTTGTAGAGGAGACGGACAAGATCATGAAAGCACAGATGGCAAGAGGCGCTGATTTCGAGAGTGGAAACATCGTAAAAAAGGCGAAGGCGATGATCCCGCTTCTGGTTCCGCTTTTTGTATCGGCGTTCCGCCGCGCGAATGACCTCGCGATGGCGATGGAGGCGCGCTGTTACCGGGGCGGTGAGGGAAGGACCAAGATGAAACCGCTCACCTATGGTGCGGCAGACAAAAAAGCGTATGTGATACTGATCGTGTACCTGGTATTTATGCTCGCATTGCGTTTTGTATGGGTGAAATTTGTAGTATGAAAAAACGTGTGAAACTGATCGTTGCCTACGACGGCACCGCGTACCACGGCTGGCAGGTACAGCCGAACGCGGTGACCGTGGAGGGCGTGTTAAATGAAAAACTGACCGGGCTGTTGGGAGAAGAGATCACAGTGACAGGAGCAAGCAGGACGGATGCCGGTGTGCATTCGCTTGGGAATGTCGCTGTTTTTGATACGGAGACAAGGATTCCGGCGGACAAGATCTCCTATGCGTTAAACCAGAGACTGCCGGAGGACATTGTGGTGCAGGATTCCGCCGAAGTGCCGGCAGATTTCCATCCGCGGTTTACGGACAGCCAAAAGACCTATGAGTACCGGATCCTAAACCGCAGATTTCCGATTCCGACCCTGCGTCATGATACCTATTTTTATTACCGGCCGCTCGATGTGGAGGCAATGAAAGAGGCGGCGGGATATCTGGTCGGAGAACATGATTTTAAGAGCTTTTGTACGGTCGGAGCACAGGTGGAGACCACGGTGCGCACGATCTATGACCTTATGGTCACAAAAGAGGAGGATGTGATAAAGATCCGCGTCACCGGAAACGGATTTTTGTATAATATGGTGCGCATCCTCGCGGGAACGCTGATCTCGGTCGGCATCCATGAGCGGGAGCCGGAGGATATGAAGCGGGTGCTCGCGGCATGTGACCGGACCGCGGCGGGACCGACTGCCCCGGCATGTGGACTGACGATGGTGGGGATTTCCTATGAGACCAAAAAACAGTGAGAAATTCCGGGAAAAAATGTTGACACGCGGGGCATCGTGTACTATAATACATAAGTCTGACATAGTATAGGAATGTTTTGCCAAAGCCCCGGCAGACATTTGAACTATAGATACGAACCGCAGACGGGGAACTGTGCCGGTACATCACAGAACTTCGCAGGGCGTATGCTTACTGTGGTTTGCGACAATGGAAAAGCGTTGCATATTTGAAGGAGGAAAAACCATGAAAACATTTATGGCTAATTCTGCTACAGTAGATAGAAAATGGTATGTAGTAGATGCTGAAGGAATGACATTAGGACGTTTAGCATCCGAAGTTGCTAAAGTATTAAGAGGAAAGAATAAACCGACTTTTACACCACATGTTGATACAGGTGATTATGTAATCGTTGTTAATGCAGAAAAAATTGCTGTAACCGGCAAGAAGATGGATCAGAAGATCTATTACAGCCACTCTGATTATGTTGGCGGTCTCAAATCTGCTACATTAAAAGAAATGCTGGCAAAACATCCGGAAAGAGTTATCGAACATGCAGTTAAAGGTATGCTTCCGAAGGGACCTCTTGGAAGACAGATGTATACAAAATTATTTGTATATGCAGGACCGGATCACAAGCATGCAGCTCAGAAACCAGAAGTTTTAACATTTTAATCGGAGATAAGGAGGCAGATTACATTGGCTAATACAACAAAGTATTACGGAACAGGAAGAAGAAAATCTTCTGTTGCAAGAGTATATTTAGTACCTGGAACAGGTAAAGTTACCATCAATAAAAGAGATATCGACGAATATTTCGGATTAGAGACTTTAAAAGTTATCGTTCGTCAGCCACTTACCCTGACTGAAACAGCAGACAAATTTGATGTTTTAGTAAACGTAAAGGGTGGCGGATATACAGGCCAGGCAGGAGCAATCCGTCATGGTGTTGCAAGAGCTTTATTAAACGTAGACGCAGACTTCAGACCGGCTTTAAAGAAAGCTGGATTCCTGACCAGAGACCCGCGTATGAAAGAAAGAAAGAAATACGGTCTCAAAGCAGCTCGTCGCGCACCGCAGTTCTCAAAGAGATAATAAAAATCAAATTAGCGAGAATAATAAGACCCTTGAAAATGTATATTTTCAAGGGTCTTTTGTAATAGAGGCGAAGAAAACAGGGGAAGTTTTTATAGCAGACAGATATTCCAAAGATAAGGACTATAAGGTAGTCACGGTTATTATTCTGACGGCGTACCGGGGAAAAGAAGACCGGCCGTATTTATGAAAAAAGCGGATGCGTTCATGTATCAGAACAAGTTACAGCATAAAAATCGTAGAAAAGATGAATAGGTTATTAAAGATTATGAAAAGTTTTGCAGGATTAAAACAGAAATATATCGGAGACCGCGCGTTTTACAAACGATATCTCCTTCTGGCAGTGCCGATGATCGTACAGAACGCGATCACGAATCTGGTCAGTTTCTTAGATAATATTATGGTCGGGCAGCTGGGGACGGAGCAGATGTCCGGTGTCGCGATCGTCAACCAGCTGATCTTTGTATACAATCTGGCGATTTTCGGCGCGGTGTCGGCGGCGAGTATCTTTGGCGCGCAGTATTTCGGAAAAGGAAATCATAAGGGACATATGTATTCCTTCCGTTTTAAACTGTACGCGACACTGCTTGTGACGGGGCTTACCATACTTTTGTTTGTCACGAAAGGGGAAGGTCTGATCTCACTGTACCTGACAGATACGGTGGGAAACGGAGCGACCGAGCTTGCGCTTCAATATGGAAAACGTTATCTTGTGATCATGATGGCAGGGCTCATCCCGTTTGCGGTCAATCAGGCATACGCGACAAACATCAAGGAGACCGGGCAGACCTTCGTGCCGATGATTGCCAGCTTCGCAGCAGTCGGAGCAAACGCCGTGCTGGATTATCTGTTGATCTTCGGCATCGGCCCATTCCCGGAACTCGGTGTGGAGGGAGCGGCGCTCGCGACTGTGGTTTCCCGTTACCTGGAAGCGCTTATCGTGATCTTCTGGGCGCATATGCACAGACAGAAGAACCGTTATCTGGAAGGAGCTTACGCGGGCTTTGGAATCCCGGTCGGGGAGTTAAAGGCGATTCTTATCAAAGGTTCGCCGTTAATGTTAAACGAGGTGCTCTGGGCTGCCGGAATGACGACCGTCACCCAGTGTTATTCGGTTCGCGGGCTGGATGTCGTGGCAGGTCTGAATATCGCGACCACGATCACGAACCTGTTTAATATCGTATATCTCCAGCTCGGTGCCTGTATCAGCATTGTGGTGGGACAGTATCTGGGCGCCGGGGAGTTAGAGGAGGCAAAGGACGCGGACAACAAGATGATCGTATTCAGCGTATTCTGCTGTGTGATCATGGCATCGGTCATGTTTGCGGCAGGACGGTTTTTCCCACAGATCTACAATACCTCCCCGGAGATCAAAAAGCTTGCGGCAAATTTCATCGCGGTTTCGGCGATCATCATGCCATTTTGCTCGTTCAGCCACGCATCCTACTTCACGCTCCGTTCCGGTGGAAAAACACTGGTAACGTTCCTGTTTGACTCCGTGTTTACCTGGATCGTGGTCGTGCCGGCGGCATATCTGCTGGCGCACTTCACCGGGCTTGGCATCGTAAGCGTTTATTTCTTTGTGCAGGCAACCGAGCTTATCAAGGTGGTCATCGGGTACTGCATGGTGCGCAGCAACGTGTGGGTAGTACAGATGGTATAAAATGGTTGAAATCGCAGGTGAAAGACCGGAGAACAAAAAGTTCCATGGATCTGACACCATACAGGGAGACAAAAGGTTTTTATTGTAGTAGTATAGAATCAGAGCGATAAAAAGGAGACGTTATGGGAAAGATAAATCTGGGAAAAAAACTGACTGCAATACTCTGTGTGGTGTTGTGCTGTGTACAGATGACCGGCTGCGATAAAAAGGCGGTAAAGGAGCAGGCGGCGCAGATCGCGCAGGGAGCAAAGGACGCGGCAGCGGAAAAAGTGGACGTGTATCTGGAGAGCTGCACGGAGAGTGGCAGTGAGCGCGAAGCTGACAAGCCGAGCATGAAGGATGAGCCGGAAATCTATGAGCGGGCAGTGGATGATTTTTTTGCGGCCGTAGACTCCGGAGATAAGGAAAAGATTCTTGCGCAGTTTGCGCCGAACGTGCGAAAAAATAATAAAGACCTGGAAGAAAACTTAGACGAGCTGCTTTCCTTTTATCCGGGGCCGACAGACCGGTGTGAACGAGACGGAAATGTGGTAGAGGGAAACTATGATCAGGAATACGGAATTGATCGCTATAACGCCCTCTCCTGGTTTGCGGTGGTGTCCGGCGGGACGACCTATTACTGTAGATTTTCCTACGTTTACCGGGATGATGCCGAGCCGGATAATGTCGGGATCGAATTTGTGGATATGGTATCGGAAAAGGTGTTATGCGCGGAGGACTTTAAGTGGCCGGAGGAGCCGGGGATCTTTGTGAAGGAGGATGCGCCGGGGGATTATGAGACGACGCGGGTCGGCGGCTATCCGTTCATTTATGTGCCGGTTGAGCGGAAACAGACGCTGACAAAGGAAGATGTGGAAGCGTTTTTAAAGACCGGCGGAAATTTCACGGATTTTAAAAAGCAGTTCGGAGAACCCAATGTAGAGGAGGTAAAATACTGTTCCTATGCGTATGAACTGCCGGAGGAAGATGGCGAAAAACGCTATGTGAGTTTTCTTGTCGATCATAAAAAAGACTGGGAGATCCTGAGGGTGACGATAGAAAATGACATAAGCTTTGTATCCCTGGAGACACTCTACCGGTCGCCGGAATTGGATTGACAGAAGCAGAAGATTCGTTTATACTTCACATAGCAGTAAAAATAAGCACAAAAAATGAAATGAGGTGACAAGCATGGACAGTTGCGGTGATGCGTATCGAAGTTGGAGTGACGGAAAAATATGGAAATATTTGAAATGCCAGTTCGCGGACCCTACGGATACTGCGGCTGGTCTGTTCTTGTTGTTTTAAATATTTCTGAAAAATTCTGATCGCTCTTTGCAAAAGGGCGGTCTTTTTTTGTCCTGTTTCCGGTACAAAGAAAGACGCCTCAAACTAAGAAAGCGAGGGCAGAACGATGAATTTAAATTATGTAAAAGAGATCGCAAAGTGGATGCAGAGCGACAGACCGGTTGCTGAGATCAGAGAGGAACTTCTGAATTACCATGACAGGGATATCGCGTTTGCGATCGAATCTTTGGATGGCGCGGCACGGAAAAAGGCATTTCAGATCCTGGATGAGGAACGGCTTGCGGATGTGTTTTCTTATTTTAAAGATCCGCTGGAATATATGGATGAGATCGGTATGGAGCGGTTCGCGGCGATCGTCAGTGACATGGATTCGGATGACGCGGTCGATGTGTTGGAAGAACTGGACGATGCGACCAGAAAGCGTCTCGCGCCTCTGTTACAGGCGGATGCGAGGAAGGCAATCCGGCTGATCCGCTCCTATGATGAGGATGAGATCGGAAGCCAGATGACAACGAACTTTGTCCGGATCAGTCAGGGGATTTCCGTAAAGCAGGCGACCAGAAGCCTGATCCTGCAGGCGGATAAAAACGATAATATCAATACGATCTATGTCTCGGACGGCGAGCGCCATTATGTAGGGGCGATCGATCTGAAAGACCTGATCACAGCGCGCGAATATGATGATCTGGAAGACATCATCGTGTCCTCCTATCCGTATGTTTTTGCCGAAGAAAAGATCGATGCGTGTGTGGATAAGATCAAGGAATACGCGGAGGATTCCATTCCGGTGCTGGATGAGGAACGAAGAATCGTCGGAGTTATCACGGCAACGGATATCACAGAACTCGTAGATGAGGAGATGGGAGAGGATTACGCCATGCTTGCAGGTATGACGGAGGCATCGGATCTGGATGAGACAACGTTCCAGAGCATGAAAAAACGTCTGCCGTGGCTGATCTTACTGCTGTTTCTCGGAATGGGCGTCTCCTCCGTGGTCGGTCTGTTCGAGCAGGTCGTAGCCCAGGTGGCGCTGATCGTCTGCTTTCAGTCGCTGATCCTTGACATGGCGGGAAATGTCGGAACACAGTCGCTTGCGGTAACGATCCGTATCCTGATGGATGAGAACCTGTCATTCGGCGAAAAATGGAAATTTATCGGAAAAGAACTGCGGGTCGGAACCTACAACGGACTTTTGCTCGGCGGAATGGCATTTTTATTTATCGGGATCTATGTCACGGCAGCGAAGGGAAAAGCACTTGCGTACGCGTTTACGATATCGGGCTGCGTTGGCATCTCGCTTCTCGTCGCTATGATGATATCGAGTCTGGTCGGAGTGCTGACACCGATGTTTTTCCATAAGATCAAGGTCGATCCGGCGGTTGCTTCCGGCCCGCTCATCACGACGATCAATGATCTGGTCGCGGTTGTGACCTATTACGGACTTTCCTGGCTGCTTCTCATCCGTATGTGCGGAATCCACGGTTAAAATAAAGATGGCGGTTGTGCTGGAAAATGAAAACGATTATAATAAAAGCAGGGATACAAACGATAGCGTAAGGAGCAGTTACCTATGGATGAAAACGAACAGAAGGAACCGATGACGGAGCCTGCGGAAGCGGCAGAACAGACGCAGGAAGAAACAAAACAGGAAGACGAGAAAAAGCTCACAGAGAGCCTCAGGGTACGAAAGATCGGCTATATGAAACAGCAAGTCGAAAAACAGCGCGCGGCAGAGGATCTTTTGACCGAGCAGATCATGGAAGAGCAGAGGATCCTGGATGAGACGCTCGGAGAGATCGATGACCAGATCGCATGTACGGAAAAGAGCAGAAAATACAACCGGGAAATGCAGGAAGAACTGAATGCCCGCGTGTACGGGATGCATGGGATCAGCGGCGACAAGATCCAGGGAATGCAGGAGAGCAAAAGCGCTTATTACCGCGGCTGCGCGTTTTCACTGTTTTTCCTCTCTGTGGTGCTTACGCTGCTCTGCGGATTTCTGCATGGATTTTCGGCGGATGTCACACTGTTTATGCTTTGCTATACCGCGATCGAGGGAGCATTGCTTGCAAAGGATGAAAAGAGGAGCCGGTGGCTCGCGTTCCTTTGCAGAGTGCTTTATCTTTTGATGTTCCCGGCGATGATGGTGTTGTTTGTGTGCTATGAGCTGGGATATCCGGAGTATGGACAGTTTCTGCCGTTTATGACAGCAGGCGGCATCGTGATCGTGATCCTTGCGGTGGCATCCGTGTTTTTATACGATCCGTACCGGAAAGACAAAAAGCGTCTGCGGACCGCCAGAAACTATATGAGCGATATCGAGAAGCTTGCAAGAAAAGAGATCAACAAAAACAGAAAGATCCGCGACCGGGAAGAGAAAAAAGAACAGAAGGCTGCGGAAAAAAGAGAACAGAAAGAGCAGAAAAAAAAGCTGCGTGAAAAGCGAAGAGAAGAAAGAAAACAGAAGCGGGAAGAACGAAAGAACAGGAAACAGGAACCGTAAGAAAAGGGACTGTCGCATGAAGTGATTCGTGCGTCAGCCCCTTTTTTTGCATTTCACATGTCAAAATGCACAACTTACTTCATTTTTCCACCACAGAAAAAAGAGTGTGCTAAGATAATGACATCATCGATGATACAAAAAAGGAGGGATCTTGTGAACGTACAGATAAGGGTAGACGAGACAATCACAGAACCATATGCGGTTTTGTATACGCCGGAACTGAATGAGCAGATAAATGAAATGGAAAAACTGATCCGCGGACATGGGAAGGAGGATTTTTTACTGCTCGAACAGGAGGAAAGATACCATATCGTAAAGCCGCAGGATATCTATATGGCACGTTTTGAAGAACAGCAGGTTACACTTTATGGAGAAAAAGAAAAATACCGCTCCAGACAGAGGCTGTATGAAGTAGAAGAAGGACTTGGAAGCGGTTTCATGCGGATATCAAAGACAACGATCATCAACTTAAAACAGATCGACAGCGTGGAACCGTCATTTCGCGGCACAATGATACTGAAACTGAAAAACGGACAAAAGGATTATATTTCAAGAAAGTATCTGCCGGAATTTAAGCGTTATATCGGATTGTAGGAGGAAAAAGATATGTCAGGAAAAGTGATAAAATATTTATTTGGTGGAATTTCATGGGGATGTGTGGTCTCGTGTATCGTCAATGTGATCGGAACTATGGTCATGGGAAACGCATGGTTTACCGGGGCGGAACACAGCTATGCGGCACAGGTTATCGCGGCAGTGCTTGTCGGTGTTGCCTGGGTGCTGCCGTCTATGATCTATGAAAGTGACCGGATGCCACGCGTGCTGCAGGCGATCATCCATTTTGTGATCGGATTCGCAGTATATTTTCCAACCGCGTTTGTGATGGGCTGGATCCCCGGTGATATGTCAACCGGCGCGATCTTTTTGGAAATGCTTTTGATGGCGGCAATGTCATTTGTGATCTGGCTTTGCTTTTGTTTTCATTACCGCAGGGAGGCGAAGCAGATCAATGCACAGTTAAAGCAGAAAAAAGAGCATGGAGAACTTTAAGGTAGTGTCAAAGCGTCCCGGATATGTTATGATAACATCAGTCAGAAACAGGAAGGAACGTGTGGATGGAATATGCGTTGATCACGGGGGCGACCAGTGGAATCGGTTACGCGCTTGCGGAGTGTTTCGCAAAGGATGGCGTTGGGCTGGTTTTAGTGTCTTCAAGCCTCGAACATTTAAGACAGACAAAAGAGAAGCTGGAACAAAAATATGATACGCTGATCGAACTGTATGAAAAAGATCTTTCGATGCCGCAGGCGGCGGAGGAACTGTATCAGGAGATTAAGGAAAGACAGACGCCGGTCACGTTTTTAGTAAACAATGCGGGGTTCGGTCTGCTTGGAGCGACCGATCAGATTGATATGACACAGGAGGAACAGATGCTTCAGTTAAATATGCTGACACCGGTGAAACTGGTCAAATTGTTTTTGCCCGATATGGAGCGGCGCCAGAGAGGCTATATTTTAAATGTAGCCTCCACCGGCGCGTTCCAGCCGGGGCCGTATAACAGCACTTACTATGCGAGCAAGGCTTTTTTATACAGCTACAGCCGCGCGATATGCAAAGAATTAAAAGAAAAGGGGATCGTGGTGAGCACACTCTGTCCGGGGACGACCGGGACAGGTTTTTTTGTGCGTGCGGGGGTAAAAACGCCGTTTTTCGCAATGAAACCGGAGCGTGTGGCGGCGGCCGCCTATGCGGGGCTGCGAAAAGAGCGGGATGTCATTATACCGGGAGCGTTAAATAAGGTACTTCGGATCGTACCTGCGGGCGTGAAGTTAAACGCGGTCGCGAAGATGAAAAAGAAGCAGGCAAAGAGCGCAGGGCAGAGAGGAATGTGAAATGGGAAAAAAGATACGGGTCACGGTCTATAACGAGTTCATACATGAACAGGAATACGAAAATATAAGAAAGGTCTATCCGGACGGCATTCATGGATGCATTGCCGCATTTCTGGAAGAGGAAGCGGATATCACCGTGCGGACGGCGACATTTGAAATGCCGGAACACGGGCTTAGTGAGGAAGTTTTGGCAGACACGGATGTGCTGATCTTCTGGAGCCACGCAAGGCAGGACGAATTTTCGGATGAAGTCGCGGAGCGTGTGCGGCAGCATGTGCTGATGGGAATGGGACTGCTCGCGCTGCACTCCGCGCATTTTTCCAAGGTATTAAAGAAACTGCTCGGGACCTCCATGACTTTAAAATGGAGACACGGGGACAGGGAGCGTCTGTGGTGTATCGATCCGACGCATCCGATCGCGGCGGGGATCCCAGAGCAGATCGAGATCGGGCAGGAAGAGATGTACGGCGAATATTTTGATATTCCAAAACCGGATGATGTCGTGTTTGCCGGATGGTTTTCGGGCGGAGAGGTATTCCGAAGCGGCTGTACGTTTACAAGAGGCTACGGAAAGATCTTCTATTTTCAGCCGGGACATGAGGAGTATCCGGTTTACTATATGCCGCAGATACAAAAGATCATAAAAAATGCGGTGCGCTATCTGGCACCGGCTCGGCGGGAGAAAAAGCCGGCGGACTGCATCCACGCAGAACAGCCATACGAGAATGGAGAAAAATAAATATGAAATTATCGGTTTTTTATGACCATATCACAGAGGCATGCACGCAGCGGAAACTTCCGGTGCAGGAGGTGCTAAAGCAGGTGCGTGACGCAGGGATCACCGGCATCGAGATCAACCTCTCACAGCTGCTCGATAAAAAAGAAGAGATCTTAGAGAACTTTCGGGACGCGGATCTTTGCATCAGCAGTATCTATGAATTTTATGACTGGGGAAACCAGGGGGATCTAAGCCACGGCAGAAAACAGGTGGAGACCGCGTATGAGGTCGGAGCGGGAAAGATCCTTGTTGTGCCGGGCTTTGTCTCGGCGAAGGAAGCGGCGCAGTTTCGCCGGAAGAACCATTCTTACAAAGAACTTGCCGCATGCATGGCACAGAATGAAAAGATACGGAAAATGGAGAAGAATTTGTCCGAGCTTGTCTTTTATTCGATGGAACTTGCGGAAGATGAAAAGGCAGTCGCAGTGACGCTTGAGGATTTTGACGGGAAACTTGCGCCTTACGCGACCGCAAACGGACTGCTATATTTTATGGAGCATGTGCCGGATCTCAAATATACCGTGGATACCGGAAATTTCGCGTTCAGTGATGAGGACGCCTGGGAAGGATACGAGCAGTTAAAGTCCTATGTCGTGCATGCGCACTGCAAGGATCGTGGCGAGGAAAGAAAGCTGCGCTACTGGAACTGCAGGGTGAACCGGGGGCTTGCCACCGTACCGGTCGGAAGCGGCTATATGCCGGTCGCACGGATCGTGGAAGATCTGCTTGACCGGGGATATGACGGCTATTTTGCGATCGAGCATTTCGGTGCGAAGGATCAGCTCTCCTGCATCAGAGAGTCCGCGAAGTACCTAAAGAATGAGATCAAATGGCAATAAAAAGCAAAGAAACTGAGAGAGAACTATGAAATTTTATTTGGCTCCCTTAGAGGGAATTACCGGTTACATTTATCGAAACGCGCAGCATGATTTTTTTGGCGCGGGGATTGACAAATACTTTATGCCGTTTCTGGCGCCGCATACGAAGCGAAGTTTCAACGCGAAGGAAAAAAATGACATTCTGCCGGAGCACAATGCGGGGATGTACGCCGTTCCGCAGATCCTTACAAACAGTGCCGCGGATTTCCTTCGGATTGAAAAAGATCTTGGCGCGTTCGGCTACCGGGAATTAAATATCAATCTCGGCTGTCCGTCTGGGACGGTGGTGTCCAAAGGGCGTGGCGCGGGTTTCCTGGCTTCACCGGAAAAACTCGATCAGTTTTTGGAAGAGATCTTTTCAAAGACAGAGGCGAAGATTTCCTTAAAGACCAGGATCGGGATGGAGGAACCGGAGGAATTTTCCCGGCTGCTTGAGATCTATAACAAATATCCGCTGGAAGAGCTGATCGTTCATCCGAGGGTGCAAAAAGAACTGTACCGCGGGACACCGCACTATGAAACCTTCCGTTACGCGATGGAGCACAGCAAAAATCCGCTCTGCTATAACGGGGATCTTGTGTCAGTGGATAGTTATGTAAACCTGCTTGCCGACTGGGAGAAGGAGCAGGCGCATGACCGGGCAAAGGTCACTTCGGTCATGGTCGGACGCGGAGTGTTAAAAGATCCGGCGCTGATCGAAAAACTGGCGGCATATGCATCCGGGAAAGCATATGAAGCAGACGAAGAAAAGAAGCTGCCCGCGTTCCATGACAGGCTGGTTGCAGATTATGGGAAAGAATTTTCCGGGGATCAGAACGTGCTCTTTAAGATGAAGGAACTCTGGTCTTACCTGATCGTCCGGTTTCCGGGAAAAGAAAAAGAGGCGAAGGCGATACGGAAAGCGAAACGGCTGGAAGAATATCAGGCGGCGGTGCGGCGGGTATTTTCGGAGTAGTGGATGTTCATTTGACTTTTTTCGGACATCATGATATAAAAAAGAAAAAGAGACAAAACATCAAAGGCGATGGAGCTGATGATGCTTTGTCTTTTTTCTTTTATACGGATCAATATGTGAAAACGTGTGACAGAAGGTCAGGAGGAGGCGGGAACCACACGGCCAAGCGGAAAATGCAGCGAGATCACGGCGCCTTTTTTGGGCTCACCCGTGATGTCTGCGGTGCCATCGTGCATCTTCATGATCCGGGCAATGATCGTAAGACCGACACCGGAGCCCTCAAACTCTGCGGCGGTGTGCAGTCTGGAAAAGACCGCGAACAGTTTGTCGGTGTGTCTGGGATCAAAACCGGCGCCGTTGTCTTTGATCTGAAGCGTAAAAGAGGAGGCGTCCGTTTTTCCGGTGATTCGGATCTTTGCGATCTCGCAGTTTCTTGTGAACTTGGTGGCATTGCTTAAAACATTCTGCACCAGGATCTTTAGGAGGTCTTCGTCTGCGGACAGAAACGGGAGCGATTCATCGATCGCGATATCAAACCGGCGCTCCGGCTCAAGCAGGGTAAGCTCTGCGGCAGTACGCGAAAAAAGTGTCTGAAGATCGACGTTCGTTTCGTGGAGCGGCATCTGGGAGACATGGGACAGCTCTAAGAGGCGTTCGACCATCGTGAGGGTGGAGTGGCATTTGCCGGTCAGCATATCTGCGATCGCGGCAGTCTCCGAAGGGGCACCGTCATCGGCTGCGGGAATGGAATCCACAAGCAGAGACGCGAGCTGTTCGATGACAAGGAGCGGAGACTTTAAGTCATGCGAGACATTGCGGCAGAACAGATCGAGTTCCGCGCAGGCATGCTTTAACTCAAGGGACTGCAGGGAAAGCTGCATCTGATTCTGCACACGGGCGACGAGTTCCAGAGGACGGTAGGGTTTTGTGACATAATCCTGACCGCCGATGCGAAAGCCCTCCTGTATCGTTTCCTCCTCCTTCAGACCGGTCACAAAAATGATGGCGATATCACAAAAGCGCGGATCGTTTTTTAACAGACGGCAGAGGGAAAAGCCGTTCATGTCCTCTAACATGACGTCCAACAGCAGGACGGTCGGTTTTTGTTCCTCGATCAGTTCGAGCGCGCGTCTGCCGGTCAGGGCGACACGGATCGGATAGCCCAGGGGGCGCAGGATATGCCCGGCGTTGTATAAATGTTCGGATGTATCATCCACGATCAGGATGTTTGCGTAAGGGTGTGCAGGATTCATGGCGTAACCTCGTTTTCAGTCATAGTTCAAAAATAGTTTCGCTTTATTATAGAATGGAAGGGGAGAATGTTCAACTGTGAAACCAACGATCATCAAACAGAAAACTTTAAATACACTCATTGTCTTCGCGTTTCTTTTAGTTGTGATCCTGGTGCTGGTCAATACGTTTCTTTTGCGGGGAAGCATCAATCAGGAGATCCGGGTGGAGCGCTCGAAGACCTACTGCGAGAATGTGAGCCGTGAGATTCTGGACACTTCGGATTATATGACCAATGAGATGCGCTGTTTTGTAGTGACACAGAATACGGCATACTTAAAAGCCTACTTAAAGGAGCGGTACGAAAACTGCACTTACGCGAAGGCAATCGAGACCCTGGAGCAGGAAGATCTGACCGAGCATGAGCAGGAGGCTTTGGAAGAGATCAAGCGGAATTCCACGCTTACGATGAATGATGAGATCCGGGCGATCCGGCTGATCATGGAGGCAAAGGATATTTCCTGCGAAGTGCCGGAGGATGTGAAAGATTATGTGCTCAATGTGGAAGACGCGGCGATGTCGGATGAGGAAAAAATATTAAAGGCGCAGGAAGTCCTGTTTAACGGGGATTATACGTTTGAAAAGGAAACGATCAGACAGGAGATCGAGAGTTTCCAGAGCGTGCTTAAGGAGCGTTTTGACACGGAATTAAAGAACGCGGAAAACCATTCGGACTTCGTGTTTTTCTTTCAGACCGTTATCATTGTTTTAATGTGCCCGATCCTGGTATTCATCTTTCTTCTGGTATACCGGTATTTTACAAAGCCGATCATCAATTATTCCAAAGAACTTGAGCGCTGTACGAAGGAGGATGACATGGAGCCGTCCGAGGTCTTACGTCCGGAGGGCTCCGCCGAGGTGCGGATGTTTGCGGATAAATTCAATGAACTGCTGCAGCAGATGCAGAAGGCATCCCGGATCAAAAGCGAATTTCTCGCGAATATGAGCCATGAGATCCGGACACCGTTAAATACGCTCACCGGATATCATTTCCTGTTAGAACAGACAAAGCTGGATCCGGAGCAGCTAAGCTATGTGACTGCGATGAAAAAAGCGGACGAACTGTTACAGCAGAATATCAATAATATCCTGGATTACTCCAAGCTGTCGTCAAGCGGGCAGCAGCTGGAGCGCAGGGAATTTGATATCTATAAGATGTTGGATAATTTAGAGAGCGTCTTTCACTACAGTGCGGCGGAGAAAGGGATTTATCTGCGGATAAAGAGGGACGAGCGGCTGCCGCGGATGGTAAAAGGCGATATGGGAAAACTGCGGCAGATACTGGCAAACCTCATTGGAAACGCGATCAAATTCACGCAGGAAGGGAGTGTGACGGTGGCAGTCCACTGCGGGAAAAGTCCGGGTTACGGTGAGGATGACGGCAGTGAATGCTATGAGGGGCTTGACGCCTTCGGGGAGAGCGACCGGCGCAGGTTCTGGTTAAATATCGCGGTTGCGGATACCGGGATCGGGATTCCGAAAGAGGACTGGGAGCGGATCTTTCTGCCGTTTGAACAGGTTACGGCAGCGGAGGGAAGAAGCAGGAACGGAACCGGGCTCGGGCTTGCGATCTGCCGGAATCTGACGCAGATCATGGGCGGACAGATCTATCTGGTGGAGCGCAGAGTCGGAAGCTGTTTTGTGGTAAATCTTCCGATGAAGCGGATGAAATATCAGGGCACGGAGGAGAACGAAGAACAAAAAGAGACGGAGCGAACCGAAAAGCTGCCGCAGTACGCGGGAAAATATGTGCTGTTGGTGGATGACAACCGCATCAACCAGATCATGGAAAAAAAGATCCTGGAGATGTTTGGTCTGGAGGTGGATGTCGCTTCCTGCGGAACGGAGGCGGTCGCAAAGGGCAGGGCAGAGCGGTATGATCTGATCTTTATGGACATTTACATGGACGATATGGATGGATTTACGGCATTGGAAAAGATCAGACAGGGCGGATGCAGCAGTAAAGCGCCGGTCGTGGCGCTGACGGCGGATGTCGAGAAAAAGACGCTGCGCCGCTGTATGCTCGAAATGGACGGTTATGTGTTAAAGCCGATCCAGATCCCGCGCTTGACCGGGATGTTAAAGCGGATGCTCGGCGAGGCAAACCAGTCGTTTGCGGTGTCGGAGGCGCGAAAGGAATCCTCGGATCTGGTAAAGGAATTAAAGGAAATGTTTTTTGCCAACCATGAGGCGGATTTCGTCTGGCTGGCGGAGACGGTGGAAACGGCAGAAAAGGAAGAGATTGCGAAAAGTATCCACAAGCTGAAGGGAGCATCCGCAACGGCGGAATTGTATGTATTATCGGAAAAACTTGCGGAAATGGAACAACTCTTAAAGGCGGATGAGCGTAAAGCAATGCAAAAAAAGGCGGACGGGCTTTTGGAGGAATTTGAACGCCTGTCCGAGGCGTACCGGAGAAATGAAAAAGAAGATGAGCGGGCGGCAGAGCGCACCGATCCGGCGGAGGTGTCGGAGGCGCTGCGGGAGTTTGTCCGGCTGCTTGAAAAAAATGATTTTGAAGCACTTGAGGTATGGGAGACGAAAAGAAAACTGTTTATGGAAGGAATGCCGGTAAAAGTCTGCTATGCGCTAAAGCGGAGCATGCAGCAGATGGACTTCGCGAAAGCGTATGAAGTGGCATTAAGTTATCTCGAGGGGAGGGGATCCGATGTATAAAGTACTGTTTGTGGATGATGATCCGGCGATCGGATTTATCGTATCGAAATTTTCTTACTGGAAAACATCCGAATTTCAACTGGAAAAGATGGTGATGAGCGGGCAGGAAGCGCTCGACGAGTTAGATGGGGCGGAGTACGATCTTGTGATCACGGATATCCGCATGCCGGTCATGGACGGGATCGAACTGCTCACAGAGATCCGGAAGCGGAACTTAAAGACTTCGGTCGTACTGTGCAGTACCTACACGGATTTTCAGTATGCGAGGGAGGGGATGCGCCTTGGCGCGCTCGATTACCTCTCCAAACCACTGACCGAGGACAAGCTGCGCGAGGAACTGGAATTTGTGCGTCAGTTCCTGTTCGGGCAGAAGAATGAGGAGAGCCATACGCTCGATGTCATGGCAAATATCGGAAGCGCAAGGCAAAACCAGCTGTTTGAAAGCATTTTAAGCATGGATGAGCGGGCGGATGCCATGTTGGAGGAGATCATAGAGGAACTGGAAGAACAAAACGAAGCCGACGACAGGAAGCGGGCGTGTATTTTAAAGCTTCTGCTTGAAAATATCTGGAAACAGATGTTGGATAAATTTCCATGGCTGGACTGCGTGTCACAGCTTGAGATCGAGGTATCCGGGGCAGACTGCCGCACAGACGCGAAACAGACGCTCGCGCAGATGAAACAGATTGTGGAGCAGTTTCAGATCTACCGCTATGACAGTGTGGTCAATTCCATTTGCAGTCTGTTGACCGAGCATATGGAGCGTGAGGGTGTGATCGAGATCATCTCGGAAAAACTGGAACTCAGTCCCGACTATATCCGTGTGCTGTTTAAAAATAAAACCGGTATCAATTTCAACAAATTTTTTACCCTGCTCAAAATGGAGTACGCAAAGAAGCTCTTAAAGCAGACAAATTTGAAAATTTATGAAATATCAGAAAAATGCGGATATGGAACGATCGACTATTTTACGAAACTCTTTAAAACGCACACCGGACTGACCCCGGTGCAGTACAGAAAAGCGTTATAAAAGACGGAAAAATACGGATTTTTTAGAAAATATCAGAAAAATAAGGTAAAATAACAAAAATATCGGGTATTCAATCCCATAAAAATAGAATATGATATGGCTTGTAAACGAGAGAGATCAAAACGGAATCAAACGTGAGACGACAAAGCTGTCATTCCCGGAAACGGGGGTGGCAGCTTTTCTGTTTTGAAGCAGACAGCACAGAGAGGAGAATTATTATGAAAACAAACGCGTGGAAAAAACTTTTGTCAGGCGTCATGGTAGGAACCATGTTTTTATCCATGACAGGATGCGGCGGAGCGATGAGCGAGGCTGCAAGCGAAAATACGAATACAGCAAGTACATCCGCAGGGACGGAGAGCACATCCGGTTCCGCGAATGCGAGTGACGGAGATACCATAAAAGTCGGAATCCTGCATTCCCAGAGCGGAACGATGGCGATGGCGGAAAAGCCGATGATCGAGGCGACGCAGATGGCGATCGATGAGATCAACGCAGACGGCGGTGTCCTTGGAAAACAGATCGAATATGTACTCGAGGACGGAGCAAGTGATGCGGCGATCTTCGCGGAGAAGGCGACCAAGCTTCTGACCAACGACAAGGTGGCAACGATCTTCGGATGCTGGACATCAGCGAGCCGCAAGGCAGTGCTTCCGGTAGTGGAGAGCAATGACGGACTGCTCTGGTATCCGGTACAGTACGAAGGACTGGAATCCTCCCACAACATCATGTACACAGCACCGTGTCCGAACCAGCAGGCAATTCCGGCAATGGAATATCTGGTTGACAATTATGCGGGGGACGACGGAAAACTTCAGGTATTTCTGTTCGGTTCCGATTATGTGTACCCGAGAACAACAAACACGATCATCAAGGCAATGCAGGATGCTTATCCGATCGAAGTGGTCGGAGAGGAATATATCCCGCTTGGATACACGGACTGCTCGACAGTCATCACAAAGATCCAGCAGGCAAAACCGGATGTCATCATCAACACGATCAACGGTGACTCAAACGTTTCTTTCTTTAAACAGTACAAAGACGCGGGACTGACACCGGAAGAATATCCGACCATGTCATTCTCCTGCTATGAAGAAGATATCCGTGGTATGGGCGCGGAATACGCGGAAGGTCATCTGTTTGCATGGAACTACTTCCAGTCCGTGGATACCGAGGAATCCAAAGCGTTTACCGAAAAATTCAAATCGTTATACGGCGAAGACAAAGTAACCGGTGACCCGGTGGTAAATGCATACGAGGGCGTATATCTCTGGAAAGCAGCCGTTGAAAAAGCGGGAACCTTTGATGTAGAGCCGGTCATCCAGGCGTGTGAGAGCGGCGAGGTAGAATGCGACACACCGGAAGGTCTGGTTACGATCGCGGAGGGAACGACCCATCACTGCCTGCAGAAGGTACTGATCGGAAAATGTGACGCCGAAGGCCAGATCCAGACACTTTGGGAAACCGATGACAGAATTGAGCCGGATCCATGGTTAAAGAGCTACGACTGGGCAGCAAACCTGAATGTGGAGTCGGAATAAAAAAGAAAAAGACCAGGGAGGGATGAACAATGGATCTGTTATTTATGCAGTTGTTTAACGCGCTGAGCGTATCGTCCATTTTACTGTTGGCCTCTTTGGGGCTGGCGATCACCTTCGGACTGATGGGTGTGATCAATATGGCGCACGGAGAGTTTATCATGATCGGCGCTTACACGACCTATGTGGTACAGAATATCTGGCGGAGCCTGTTTTCGGAAAAAATGTTTGACGGCTATTTCATTGCGGCGATCTTCATATCATTTCTGGTTACGGCGCTGCTCGGAGTATTACTGGAACGGCTGATCATCCGCCACTTATATGGCAGAGCGTTAGACAGTCTTTTAGTTACTTGGGGAATCAGCCTGATCTTACAGCAGTTGGTACGGTCCATATTCGGACCGACCAACGTGAGTGTAAGCTGTCCGGCATTCCTCGATAAAAATATTCAGGTAGTGGGGATGTTCTCCATGTCCTGTAAACGGTTATTTATCCTGGCAATGGCGATCGTAAGCTGTATCCTGATCGGAACACTGATGTATAAGACCAGACAGGGCAGAAACATAAGGGCGGCAATGCAGAACCGCGAAATGGCAGCAAGCCTTGGTGTCAATACGGCAGCCTGCGATATGCTGACCTTTGCGATCGGCTCCGGTTTCGCGGGAGTTGCGGGATGTGCGATCACATTCCTTGGACCGATCGGACCGACCATCGGCCAGTCCTATATCGTAGATACTTTCATGGCAGTTGTTGTCGGCGGTGTTGGACGGATCATCGGATGTATCACCGGATCACTTGTGATCGGTATGGGCAGTCCGGTATTCGAGTTTTTCACATCAGCATCACTCGGAAAAGTGTTTATCTTTGTGGTTGCGGTCATCATCTTACAGTTCCGGCCGAAGGGAATCTTTTCCATCAGCAGCCGTGTACTGGACGAATAGAAAAAGCATTTTAGGAGGTGACAGAATATGCTTACCATGCTTGGAAAAAAGCTTCATCTGAATCAGAAAATATATTCCATCATTGCATTGATCGTATTTATATTTCTGGCAACAGCTCCGTTTTATATGTCGGCATTCCGAACCAACATGATGGGAAAATACATGTGTTTTGCCCTGATCGCGATCGGAATTGATATGATCTGGGGCTACACCGGTATTTTAAGCCTCGGACATGGCGTGTACTTCGGACTTGGCGCCTACTGTATGGCAATGCATCTGAAACTGGAAGCGGCAGGGGATTCCCTCCCGGACTTCATGTCATGGAGCGGGATCACAAAGCTTCCGGCATTCTGGAAACCGTTTCGCAGCACCGGATTCACCCTGTTTTGCATCATTGCGGTGCCGATCGTTGTAGCGGCGGTCATCGGATCCCTTACATTTTTAAACCGGATACGGGGTGTTTACTTCTGTATCCTGTCCCAGGCACTTGCCTATGCGCTTGCGACATTTTTAGTCGGACGTCAGGAATATTTCGGAGGATCCAACGGACTTACCAATTTCACTACGGTGTTCGGACATCCGCTCAGTTCCGCCGTGACAAAACTGACACTGTTTTATGTAACCCTTATCTTTCTGATCCTTGGCTATGCAGTGTGCCGCTTTTTGGTGAAACGGCGGATCGGACGGGTGTTCATCGCAATCCGTGACGCGGAGAACCGGGCGAGATTCACCGGCTACTCACCGGCGGCTTACAAAGTATTTGTTTACTGCTTATCCGCAGTGCTTGCGGGGATCGCGGGAGCGTTATATGTTCCGCAGGTAGGGATCATCTCCCCGACCGACATCAATATCTCACCGTCCACAGAGATGGTCATCTGGACCGCAGTCGGCGGAAAAGGAACCCTGGTCGGACCGATCATCGGAGCGATCCTTGTAAACTTCTTCAAGAGTCTGGTCTCCGAGCAGTTCCCGGCATTCTGGCAGTTCTTTATGGGAATTTTGTGTATCGTAGTCGTATTGTTCCTTCCGGGTGGACTGATCTCCATCAAGGATGTGATCGCAAAGGCAAACAAAAAGCGCGTGGAACAAAAGAGGGAAGCAGCCGAACAGGAAACCGGAGGTGCGTGATATGGAAAATCCAATTTTAAAAATACAGGACGCGAGCATTACTTTTGGCGATTTTAAGGCAGTCAAACATGTATCCACTTCGGTCTACGAACATGAGATCCGCTTTCTGATCGGACCAAACGGAGCGGGAAAGACAACGCTTTTAGACGCGATCTGTGGAAAAAACAAGCTGTCCGGCGGAGACATTGTGTATTACCGGGACGGCAGGGAATACGATCTCGCGAAGATAAAGGAGAACAAGATCGTAAATATCGGTGTCGGAAGAAAGTTTCAGGCGCCAAGCGTGTTCAACGGCATTACGATCTATGAAAACATGGAACTGGCGGCGGTGGAAAGCCGTGGTATCCGGGCTTCGATCGCAAACAGGCTTTCCAGAGAGACCAAAGAACGCATCGACGAGCAGCTGCAGTTTATCGGGTTATACGAGCTTCGGAATGAATATCCGACCGTGCTCTCCCACGGCCAGAAACAGTGGCTCGAGATCGGGATGCTCTGTGTATCCAAACCGCGTCTGATGCTTTTGGATGAGCCGGTCGCAGGAATGGGAAGAAGAGAGACCGAGCGTACAGCGGAGCTTTTAAAGATCATCCAGAAGGAATGTACCATCATCGTAGTTGAGCATGACATGCAGTTTGTAAAGGAGGTTGCCTCCTGGGTAACGGTGCTGCATGACGGGGAGATCCTGTGCGAGGGAACGATGGATGAGGTGCAGAACAACCAGCAGGTCATTGATGTGTACCTGGGAAGGGGAGGTGAGTAACATGCTGACGTTAGAACATGTGACTGCCTCGTACAGCGGCAGTAAAGTTTTATCCGGCGTGGATCTTGAGGCAAAACAGGGGGAGATCACCTGTCTGATCGGCCGAAACGGTGTGGGAAAGACCACAACGGTGAAATCGATCATGGGGCTTGTGGATACGCCGTCCGGGGATATCAAACTGGATGGAAAGAGCATCTTTAAGATGCCGCCCTATGCGAGGGCAAAAGCGGGCATCGGTTATGTACCGCAGGGAAGAGAGATCTTTCCGCAGCTTACCGTCCTTGAAAATATCGAGCTTGGCATGGAGGCAAACCGCAAGATCAGGGATGTGCCGGAATATATTTTTGAACTGTTTCCGATCTTAAAAGAGTTCTTAAACCGGAAGGGCGGAGATCTCTCCGGCGGACAGCAGCAGCAGCTCGCGATCGCGCGTGCCGTGGTGTCAAACCCGAAGGTGCTGATCCTGGATGAGCCGACAGAGGGAATCCAGCCGTCCGTCATTCAGGATATTGGAAAGACGATCATGAAACTAAAGGAACATATGGCAGTGTTAATGGTAGAGCAGTATCTGGAATTTGTGCTTGATGTGTCAGACCGTTGTTACGTTATGGAAAAAGGAAAAATTTCCATGAGCGGAAAAACGGAAGAATTAAATCACCAGCGGCTGCAGGAACTGCTGTCAATGTAAGGAGGCGATAGTATGAAAATGGTGCGAGCGATCATCCGCCCGGAGAAGACCAAAGAAGTGAGGGATGCCCTCGAGGAAAAAGGAATTGTGGCGGTTACGGAGATGGACGTCTACGGACGTGGAAAACAGAAAGGGATCACGATCGGGAGTGTGAAATACGATGAACTTCCAAAGACCATGCTCTTTCTGATCATTGAAGATCAAGATGAGGATGCCGTGTGCAGCACGATCTTACAGACGGCAAAGACGGGAGATGGAAATATCGGAGACGGACGTATTTTTGTGCTTCCGGTTGAGAAAGCCTATACGATCAGTTCCGGCATGGAAGGATTATAAAAACAAAGGGAGGGATGGCGATGAAAGAGATCATAGCACTGATTCGTCCGAATAAGGTGGATGCGACAAAAAAGGCACTGGAAGCATTGGAACTCCCCGCGTTTACCGGAAGAAGCGTCAGGGGACGCGGAAAAGCGGCGGTCAATATCACTTCGGGCGATATGCTGATCGCAAAGACCGAAATGGTACAAAAGAGAATGTTAATCATTGCGGCACAGGATAAAAATGTGGACAAGATCGTAAAGACGATCATGATGGTCAACAACACGGGAATGCCGGGAGACGGAAAGATATTTGTTCTGCCGATCGCATCGTCTTACCGGGTGCGGGAAGGCAAAGCCGTGGAAACAATATAAAAACATTTTATTTAAGGAGGAAAACAATATGGGAAGTATCGGAAGTATGAACAAACCAAGTAAAGGACTTTTAGTAGCAGCAGTGCAGTTCCCTGCACCGATCGTAAATTCAAGAGCGGATATCGATCATCAGGTGGATGAGATCATCCGTACGCTGTACGCAACAAAAGCAGGTTATCCGGGATGCGAACTGATCGTATTTCCGGAATACAGTACACAGGGATTAAATACGACCAAGTGGCTGACCGATGAATTTCTGTGTGATATTCCCGGAAAAGAGACGGAAAAATTCGGACAGGCGTGTAAAGAAGCCGGAGTATATGGCGTATTCTCCATCATGGAGAGAAACCCGGATCCGACCAAGAATCCGTACAACTCCGCGATCATCATCAACCCGGAAGGAGAGATCTGCCTGCATTACCGCAAGCTGTTTCCGTGGAACCCGATCGAGCCGTGGTATCCGGGCGATCTCGGAATGCCGGTATGCGAAGGACCTGGCGGTTCCAAGCTTGCCGTGTGCATCTGCCATGACGGTATGATCCCGGAACTTGCGAGAGAAGCGGCGTACAAGGGCTGTAATGTATACATCCGTATTTCCGGTTACAGCACACAGGTAAATGAGCAGTGGATCTTGACCAACCGTTCCAACGCATGGCACAACCTGATGTATACGGTTGCGGTAAACCTTGCCGGCTATGACGGTGTGTTCTATTACTTCGGTGAAGGCCAGGTAACGAACTATGACGGAACCGTTCTGGTTCAGGGACAGAGAAATCCTTACGAGATCGTAACGGCGGAGATCTTCCCGGAGAAAGCCGATGCGGCAAGAAAAGAGTGGGGACTGGAAAACAACATCTACAACCTCGGACACAGAGGATATGTGGCATATCCTGGCGGACAGCCGGATGCCGGACTTACCTATATCAAGGATCTTGCGGCAGGAAAATATCATCTGCCGTGGGAAGATGAGATGGAGATCAAAGACGGAAGCATTTATGGCTACCCGACGACCGGAGGACGTTTCGGCACGGAACCTTACGATGATCCGCACGGAATCCACACCTATACAGGAAAATAGAAAGCATGAAGATCCGCCTGCCCGAAAAGCAGGCGGAAATTTTAAAGGGAGGTTAGATGAAAATGGAAGAAAAGAATAAAGTACTGGTAAAAATTAAGGATCGCGAGATCAAAAATGGGGATCTGGACCGGATCATAGAAAAATATCCGGTGGAAAAACGGATCTATTTTGAGACAGAAAATGGCAGAAAACAGCTTCTGGAACAGAAGATAGCGTTTACACTGTTTGGTTTATATGCCGAAGAATGTGGAAAAGACAGAGAAGAAGAATTTCTCGTTCATATAAATGATATCAAAGAACAGATCTTGACACAGACGATCATGCAGGAACTGTTTGCGGGACTTGCCGTGACAGACGAAGAGGCAAAGGAGTTTTATCGGAAAAATCCGGATAAGTTCGTGCTTGAAGAGACTGTAGATGCAAGGCATATCCTTGTGGATGAAAAAGAAGAAGCGGAGATGATCTGTAAAAAGTTAAAAGACGGCGAGATGAGTTTCGCGGACGCGGCGGCAGCCTATTCCAAATGTCCGTCCAAAGAAAAAGGCGGGGATCTCGGCTATTTCAAGCGCGGGATGATGGTAAAAGAGTTTGAGGACGCGGCATTCTTGCTGCCGCTTCATGTGTGCAGTGAGCCGGTAAAGTCGCAGTTTGGCTATCATATCATAGAGGTGACGGACCGCACGGAAAAAGGAATGCTCCCGCTTGAGGAAGTACAGGAAAAAATAAAAGAGCAGCTCCTTTCCGTAAAGCAGCAGGAAATCTATGAGAAGAAGCTGGCGGAGCTGAAGGAGAAGTATCAGGTGAGGGAGTAAACATTAAAAACAGGTCAGTCTGCGGTTGTTCTTTGCATGCGTCTGTGCTAAAATAACAAAAAGCATATTTCTACGAATTCTAAGGTGTTTTTACACTGTCTATATTCTAATCACATTTCAGAAATCTATGCTTTTCATTCAAAAAATTAAAGGCAGGAGATGACTGAAGCGTGAACTCCTGCGAAGGAGGAAATGAATATGGCACGAAGAAAGGGCAAAGAGCAGCCTGTGGCAAACCGCAAATTTAAGGATACGATTTTTCGGATGTTATTTTCAGACCGGAAGAATCTGTTGTCTCTTTACAATGCGATCAATATGAGGGATTATGAAAACCCTGAGGAACTTGAAATTGTAACACTGGACAATGCGGTTTATATGGGAATGAAGAATGATCTTGCGTTCATTCTGGATATGAATTTATATCTGTATGAGCATCAGTCTACTTACAATCCAAATATTCCGCTGCGGGATCTGCTTTATATTGCACATGAATATCAGACGATCATAGATGACAGATCACTGTATTCCTCGGTATTGCAGAAGATACCGGCACCAAAGTTTATTGTTTTTTATAATGGCACGAAGAAGGTGGAGGATCGCTGTGAATTTAAGCTGTCTTCTGCTTTTGAGCATCTGTCCGGAGAGCCGGATCTGGAGCTTAAAGTTACAATGCTGAATGTGAATGAGGGACATAATACCGCGTTGATGAATCAGTGCCGGATTTTAAAGGAATATGCGCAGTATGTAGCAGCAGTCCGCAGATATGCCGCAGCCATGGATCTGGATCAGGCAGTAGAGCGGGCGGTAAATGAATGCATCCGGGAGGGGATTCTTGCAGAATTTCTTCTTGGAAATCGTGCGGAGGTGATCAGCGTGAGTATTTTTGAGTACGATAAAGAAAAAGAAGAAAAAAAGCTGCGAAAAGCGGAGTATGAAGCCGGAGTGCAGGAAGGCATTCGAAAAGGGCGTGCATCTGAGATCATCGCATCCGGAACAGAGTTTGGGATTTCCAAAGAGGATACGTTAAAGCGGTTACAGGAGAAACTTGGAATTTCAAGGGCGGAAGCAGAAAAATATATGATGGAAAAGGAATAGTCACTCTGACGTTTTTCCCAATTATACTATGCAAAAATGAACATTGCCTCCTCTCATTTTTTTGTCTATCATGAAGACAAAGGAAATGAGAAGGAGGTTTTTTTATGAAACATTATGTGATTACAATTACCAGACAGTTCGGAAGTCTCGGTCGTCCGATCGCAAAAAAATTGTCCGAGATCCTGGGTGTGGAGTTTTATGACCGTGATATTGTGGAAGAGACCGCGAGAAAGACAGGGCTTTCCGTTTCAACCGTCAGTGATAAGGAGGAGACTGCAAGAAAAAGTTTTCTGTACATGGGATATCCGCTTGGCATGGGAAAAGACGACGAACAGGATGAGATCTTTAAAAATCAGGTCAGTATCATACGGCAGCTGGCGGATAAACAGTCCTGTATTGTGGTAGGGCGCTGCTCCGATTACATTTTGCGGGAGCGTGAGGACTGCATGCATGTATTCATCTATGCATCGTATGAGCACCGGATGAAAAACTGCGTGGAAAGTCTCGGCATGACAGAGGCTGAGGCAAAGAAAATGATCGCGAAGGTGGATAAGGCGAGAGACGTTTATCATAAGACATACGCAGGATTTCTGCCGGGAGATTTCCGCTACAAGGATGTAATGATAGACAGTTCGCTGCTCGGTGTGGATGGCACGGCAAACGCGATCGCCCAGATCGCAAAGGAGCGGTTCGGCCTTTGAAAAAATGAAAGTATTCAAAAATGAATAATTAAAGAAATGCCGTATTCCAAAAAGAAATAAAATGTGGAAAAACAGGCATTCACGCTATTCAAAAATGAATAATTCATCCGAAAACCCGCAGGAAAACAGGAAAAATAAGTTTGACAAATGTTTTCATCTGTGATAAAACCATACTCAGAAAGAGAACACAAAGGCGTGTCCGTGATACCACGGATGCGCCTCTTTTGCATTATGGATACTATATCATGCAGAAATGAATAGTTTTTGAGGAGGTCTTCATTATGAGTAATTATCAACCACCAAGCGCGACAAGTTCACCAAGATTTTGTAACATGGGAAATTTCATGAGACTGCCGAAAGCAGAATCTGCCGAGGGTCTGGATTTTGCGATCATCGGAATCCCGTTTGATACAGCATCTTCCTTCCGTACCGGTTCCAGATTCGGTCCGAACGGCATGCGCAATATCTCAGCAATGATCAAGCCAAACAATGTGACCATGGGAGTAAACATCATGGAAAGCATTAAGGGAGCGGACCTCGGCGATGTTCCTGTCATCCCGGATTACATCATGGATACCTATGACGCGATCGAAAAAAGCCTGACGGATATCCTGGATGCGGGAGCAGTACCGATCGGACTTGGTGGCGATCATGCAGTGACACTCGGGGAACTCCGGGCGATCGCAAAGAAACATGGGCCGGTAGCGTTAGTTCATTTTGATTCCCACCTGGATCTGTGTGATACCGTATTCGGAAAGAAATACAATCACGGGACACCGTTCCGCCGGGCACTGGAGGAAGGACTCATTGATCCGTCTCATTCCATCCAGGTCGGTATGAGAGGTTCCCTGTACGATCCGGATGATTTTAAGATCGCGGCAGACCTTGGATTTAAAGTAATTCCGGGAAATGAACTGCATACGATGACGGCAGAAGAACTCGGCGCGGCGATAAGAGAGCGTGTCGGTGATAAAAAAGTGTTCTACACGTTTGATATTGATTTCGTGGATCCGGCTTATGCACCGGGAACCGGAACGCCGGAAGTTGGAGGATTTACTTCCTTTGAGACACTTGAATTTATCCGTCAGCTGAAAGATCTGAATTTTGTCGGATTCGATGTTGTCGAAGTCGCACCGCCGTATGACCATTCGGAGATTACTGCATATATGGGTGCAAATATCGTATTTGAGTTTATGTCCATTCTGGCATACCAGAAAAAGAACAACAAAAGATAGGAAAATTTGAGGCAAGGGCGCCGTTGACGGAAAGAAAAACGGCGCCCGTTTTTTATAGCAAGAAGGAGAAAACATTATGAAAAAATTTGCGATACTTTTACTCACTGCGGTAATGGGAGTTACCTGTCTTGGCGGATGCGGCAGCAGTGCCGGAGCGTCCGATGCCACAGCGGAGACAGGAACGGAGAACGGCGGAGAACTCACACTCGACGCGATCAAGGCGAAGGGAAAGCTTGTCGTTGCAACAGAGGCGGCTTACGAACCGTTTGAATATCTCGACGGCGACCAGATCATTGGTTATGATGCGGATATCTTCCAGCTGATCTGCGATGATCTCGGTGTGGAACTGGATTATCAGGATATGCCGTTCCAGGGAATTTTAGCGGGACTGGAAGCAAAGAAATATGATGTCGCAGGCGCATGTCTTGGAATTACCAAAGAGCGTGCGGACAAATATTCCATGACGTATCCGATCCAGGAGGGAACGACAGTGCTCATCAAGCGCAAAGACGACGATTCCATCAAATCCATCGAGGATATGGACGGAAAGATCGTCGGAACACAGACTTCCTGTTACAATGAGCCGGATGTCAAAGCATACAGCGAGGAGCTGATCGCAGACGGCGGTAAGGGCTACAGTGATCTGAAAACTTACGATTCATTCCCGGAAGCTTACATGGAGTTAAAAAACGGTACCATTGATCTGGTCGCACAGGGATACGCACAGTCCGCAACACTGGTAAAGAACAATCCGGATGACTACGAGATCATCGGAACGATCGGCTCTAAGACCTATCTTGGATGGGCGGTGCGCAAATCAGACGGTGAATTATACGATTTCATCAATGAAGAGATCGCAAAATTCGAGGAGGATGGAACACTGGCCAAACTGCAGGAAAAATGGTTCGGAGAAAGCGTAGACCTTCCGCAGTCTGACTACATCCCGGCAGAATAAGCGCCCGAAAAAGACGTGCAGGAAATGGAGGAATCAAAATGGAAAACGTGAGTCTGGTCATGAAATACATGCCTTTTTTGATCCGTGGGTTAGGCTATACCATACTCGTATCCGTGGCAGCGATCGCGATCGCGGTCTGTGTCGGGGTACTGCTGTCACTGCTGCGGCTGACAAAGAACCGCTGGCTGAATGGATTTGTAAATATATACGTCAGTTTTGTGCGAGGAACGCCGGTGATCGTGCAGATCTTTATCATCTACTATGTCATCGCCATGCTTGGCATTGACGTGAGCGCGCTGCTTTCCGGAATCATCGCGCTCAGCTTGAACAGCGGTGGATTTATGTCAGAGATCATCCGTGGCGGATTAAGCGCGGTTCCGCAGGGACAGTATGAATCGGCAGTGGCGCTTGGAATGCCAAAGCGGAAAGTGTGGATGCGCATTATCTTTCCGCAGGTATTTAACAGCGTAACGCCGCAGCTGACCAGTGAGTTTATCAACGTGATCAAAGTTTCTCCGATGTTATCCATTATTTCCGTGGTGGAACTTACGAGAGCGGCGCAGAGACTTGTGGCACAGACTTATGTGACCCTGCCGTTTTATATCGCGATCGGGATCATCTATTTTATTGTGGATGCCCTGCTTGAGGAAGTCGTCAAATATCAGGAACGCAAAGTTCAGGCAAAGAAATAAGAGGAGGAAAAGCATATGTTTCACATTATAGAACTTTCAGTGCCGCTGCTTATGCAGGGAATCCTTACAACGATCGAGATATCTGTGCTTGCCATCCTGTTAGCGGCAGTGCTCGGCGGTATTGTCGGACTTGGCTACCTCTCAGAGAACCGTATCATAAAGACGATCGCGGCGGTCTATATCAAAATTTTCCGCTGTACGCCGTTTATGGTGCAGATCTACATTGTCTATTACGGGCTTCCGGGACTTGGCATCAAAATGCCGGCATTCTGGACAGGTATGATCGTTCTCGGCATGTACACCGCCGCCTATGTGGCAGTCATTTTAGAGAGCGGGATCCGTTCCCTGCCGAAAGGGCAGAACGAAGCGGCGATCGCGATGGGAATGCCTTATTTCATGCGGCTTAGAAGAATCCTGCTGCCGCAGACGTTAAGCATGATCATCCCACCGCTGACCGGTCAGTTTATCCAGACCGTAAAGGATTCATCCATCTTGTCGATCATTACGGTATCCGAGCTTACCATGATGACGAAAGAGGCGATCGGCGTTACCTTCAGTCCGATCCAGGTATACTTATGCACGGCAGTTTTCTACTGGGTATTAAATCTTGTGATCGAATATATTTCAAAGCGGATAGAACGCAAATCATACGCAAGGAGGAGCATGATATGATAAAGAGTGATAAAACCATCATTTCGGTAAAAAATCTTGGAAAAAGATATGGAGAAAATGAAGTATTAAAGGATATCAATCTGGATGTAAAAGAAGGCGAGGTCGTAAGTATCTTAGGGCCGAGCGGCTCCGGAAAAAGTACGTTTTTGCGCTGCCTCAATTATCTGGAGCACTTAAATCAGGGGGAGGTCAGTTTCTTTGATCAGTACCGCCTGGAGGGAACAAAGGATAAAAAAGACACAAGAAAAAATGAAGCGGAGGCCGGAAAGATCCGCAAGGACGTCGGAATGGTATTCCAGCAGTTCAACCTGTGGCCGCATAAGACCGTGCTGGAAAATGTGATCGAGGCGCCGGTGCAGTTAAAGAAGATGAAGAAGGAGGATGCCGTAAAAAAAGCGGAGGAGCTTTTAAAGAAAGTCGGCATGTATGAGAAAAAAGATGCCTATCCGCTTCAGCTTTCCGGTGGACAGCAGCAGCGTGTCGCGATCGCGAGAACGCTCGCCATGGAGCCAAGGGTGATCCTGTTTGACGAGCCGACTTCCGCGCTTGATCCGGAGCTGGTCGGTGAAGTATTAAATGTCATGAAGGAACTGGCAGAGGAAGGCATGACGATGCTCATCGTGACACATGAGATGGGATTTGCGGCGGAGGTTTCCGATCATGTCTGCTTTATGGACGGAGGATATGTAATCGAGGAGGGGACGCCGGAGCAGATCTTTAAAAATCCAAAGACAGACCGCGCGAAACAGTTCTTCTCCAAGATCTTAAATGTCGCGGTATAAGAGGGTGGTCAGTATGTGGGAAAAAATAGGGGATATTCTTTCTACCCTGCATGAAGGCGTGACGATCGCGGATGCAGGTGGGATTTTTGTCTATGCGTCAAAGTCCTGCAAAGAGACCTTTGGCGTGGAAACGGATCAGATCCTCGGGCGGTCGGCAAGGCTGCTCGAACAAAACGGGATCTTCAGTCCGTGCATAACCGCGCAGGTCTTACAGAAAAAAGAAAAAGTGCGTTCGGTGCAGAAAAACAGGGACGGGCAGGAACAGTTTGTCACCGGGATCCCGCAGTTTGACAAGGATGGAAAATTAGAGGCGGTCATCTGCTATTCCTCCTGGGAGGTCACAGGTTATGATGATTTAAAGAGCAGTTATGATAAATTAAAGCAGGATAACCTGCTGCTGAAAAGAGAGATCCTGGAGTTAAAGCAGAGTGACCAGAAGAGCCGCGAAGTGGTGGAGCGAAGCAAGGCGACGCGCGATAATATCAGACTTTTAAAGAAATTCGTTTCCACCGGATCACCGGTCATGTTAAGCGGACCGGACGGCAGCGGAAAAAGCTTTCTGGCACGCATGATCTTTCCGGTCGAAAAAGAATATAACTGCGAGCTTGTCTCGGAGGAAGTCATGGAACGGGAGCTGTTCGGAGAGCCGGGCGGACTCGAAGGGATTTTAGATGCGGCAGGAACCGGAACAGCATTACTCCTTCATGCGGAGTGTCTGCCGGTACATCTGATGCGCCGGCTTACGGTGTATGTGAAAGAGCATGCGATCAAGCTTGTAGTGACCGCAAACCGTTCGCTGGAACAGCTGAAAAAAGAAGAACGGATCCCAAACGATTTTTATTATCTGTTCCGTGTCTGCGAGATCAATGTCCCGCCGATCAATGAGCGTTTTGAAGATCTAAGCGGTTTTCTGGATTATTATCTGGATATCTATAATCACAAATATGACAGAAAAGTCTGCTTTACGCCGTCCGCCATGGAATGTCTGCTCAGCTATGGCTGGCCGGAGAATATCAACGAGATCAAGTATACGCTTGAGCGGATCGTGCTTACGGCAGAGCGCGATAAGGTGGATGTTTTCCAGCTCCCGGAGAAGATCTCGGAGGAATCCATGGAGC
>ERZ1034873.105-NODE-105-length-51381-cov-17.008008_pt1 | contig 51381 bp, 65 predicted proteins | sample MGYA00520689_ERZ1034873 | MGnify/ENA primary metagenome ERZ1034873 (study PRJEB33766, sample SAMN09781722) | gut metagenome | biome: gut microbiome | host: Homo sapiens | place: Madagascar | study: EMG produced TPA metagenomics assembly of the PRJNA485056 data...
CAACAGTTCCACAAAAAACATTTTTATATTATATATATGTTTGTAAATCAATATGTTAAAATACAATGTGGAATTAATACTAAAAAATGCCCCAACCGGGCAACCCGGCATATCGTGCCGACAGCCATACGGACGCCAATCCATGCCACAAAACGCTGTGGAACAGGAAATTACATAACCATGTACACCCGGTAAAGCCGCCCAAGCCCATCCTTTGCAAAATTTTTATCCCCTTTTTATTTGCCATTTAAACGCACTTTTTGCTATATTTGCAATGCAATGTTCCACAAATGTTCCACAAAAAAATCAAAGGCATGGCAACTTTCAAGGCTGAAGTGTACGGGCACCAGAAAAAGGCGGACGGCACATACAACATCAAAATCAGGGTGACGCACAAGCGCAGGAAGCGTTACATCGCAACCCCTTTCTATGCGGCGAAGGAAGACCTCACCCGTTCCCTCAGGATAAAGAACAAAAGGTACATCGACCTCACGGACGCCATCATTCGGAAATACCGGGGGCTGTGCGACAGGCTCGGCTTCAGGGCGGATGCGATGGACGTTGACGAGATTGTCCGCTACATCACGGACGACAGCAACATGCAGGGCAACTTCAGCCTTGACTTCATCGGGTACTGCCGGGGGCAAATCGCCAGGCTCATGAAGGAGGGGAGGGAAGGGACGGCACGGTTTTACGGGAACGCCGCCAACAGCATCGTGCGTTTTGCCGGGCGGGAGTCCGTTTCCATATCGGAGATAACGCACGGCTTCATCGAGAATTGGATGGGGTGGATGAAGGGCAATTCCCTCTCCGACAAGACCGTCACCGCCTATGTCACAATCGCAAATACCATGCACCGCCGGGCGAAGGAGGAGTACAACGATGAAGACCTGGGCATCGTCCGGATACCGTCATCCCCGTTCAGGAAAATCCGCCTCCCCCGGGCGTCCGCCACACGGAAACGGGCCATCACGCTGTCGCAGATGCAAGGACTCATAAACCTTCCGGCGTCCGGAACAGGGAAGCACGGGGGGGAAACGTTCGCAAAGGACTTCTTCATCCTCAGCTTCGGGCTGCTCGGGATGAACACCAAGGACATCTTCACGTGCACGGACTACCGGGGCGGGAGGATAACGTACCAAAGGGCGAAGACAAGGGACAGGAGGGCGGACAATGCGGAAATGTCCGTCCTTGTGCAGCCGGAAATACGGAAGGTGGCGGAAAAGTACCTCGACCCGTCCGGGGAAAGGGTGTTCATCTTCCACAAGCTCTTCAAGTCATGCTATTCGTTGTCGAAATACATAAACCGCTGGCTGAAGCCGTTGGGGCGCAAAATCGGGGTGGAAGACCTGGAGCAATACGCCGCAAGGCACACTTGGGCGACGCTGGCGGCCAACGAGGCCGGGGTTGACAAGTACACCGTCCACGAGGCGCTCGACCATGCCGACACCGCCATGAAGATAACGGACGTCTACATAAGGAAGGACTGGGGGAGGATAGACGCGGCGAACCGCAAGGTGCTCGACCTCCTCGATTTCCCGGAATTGGTTTGAATTTCAATTTATCTGCGTTTTTGTCCAATTTATCTGCGTTTTTGCCATAGAAACAAAAGCTATAATGGAAGAACTAATTAATGGGGCTATCTCGTTTAATAAATATCCGAAAGTACCTCCAGAAGCAACTAATGCTATAAACATTTGGTAATAACGTTCATGCTTTCGTTGCTTATCTGTGTACCATTTCACACATAGCACATTTGCATGTGCTGTTTCATTTCTTCCCATATTTTATTCTTTATAACCATAAGGGCTATTTTTTGAATCTAATTTGTAAGTTTAGTTTCACATAAGCACAGCCATCACTTCCTTTATAAACATAGCCAAAGCCATAGCGACTTCTGCTTGCGCGTTCAAAACGAGTATTGTTGTAAAGATAGTCTTCTACGTCATTACGATTGTAGAAATGATAGCAAACAATCTCACCATCCTTGCGTACAACAAGATAGCCTCCATTGGCATCATACCTACCTGTCCATTCCTTGGCAGGCGTCATGCCGAGCGCAGCATCAAGGAGAAGGACTTTCATTTTGTGGACATAAAACGCCTCCACATTCTTGCCATTAAATTTAAATGGGTTATGTTTGGCTACTTCTGCAACACATTCATTGATGGAAGACTTGGAATTTGGTAAACTATCTATCAATAAACAATCAGCCATAAATAGAGGCATGCAACTATCTAAAAACAGAAGATTATTCTTGAAGATAGGATGTTCTATATCGTTATACTCCAAGTTACAACCCTTATTTAAAATAGCTTCCATTCTTGGAAGATGCCCTTTAATGGCATTGATTTCCTCAATGTCTGCATCACTAAGTTTTGTTCCGACAATCTTATACGTGATATTGGTTGTTGTTCCTGCGTTCAAAAGTGTAGAGGCACTACCCAATTGAGATTTGATGCTAAATCCTAAGAGTGGTGTCATGTTTGTACGCAAATCGTGGATAATAATATGAATGTCCGCTTTGTCTTTTGAAGGTGCTTTTAGCTTTGAACAACCTATCTCTGTCATAAAAGATTCAGTCGCAGGGAGTGTAAAAGCACGGTCATTTGCCGTTTTTATCTCTTCAAGTAACTTAGAGGATTCTTCCAAAAATTTGTTCATGGATATTCTTGCGAATTCACAACCATCCTCATCAATAACTACTATATGTCGGTCTGTGTCGGGCTTGTACTCATATTTCTTGCTTTCTTCACGAATAATATTGAGAATAGGATAGTACAAATCCAACTTGTTCATGTCGGCATCGCCCGCATGAACCTTTCCTTCTCCTAATAACTTGAACAAAGTGTATATTTCACTCCATTCACCTTTATTTCCCGATATAGCCATGTTCTTTCAATGTTTTAAGTAATTGACTTGCTGTAGCCTGGATAGCGGGTACAGCTACACTATTACCGAATTGCTTGTATGCCGAAGCATCAGCAACTACTATTCTAAATTCATCTGGATAGCCTTGCAGGCGAGCCCATTCTCTTGGGGTCATCTTGCGCCACCCTTGCTTATTTACTTCTCCTTTGATTCTTGTTGTTGGTGTTAAATCTTTTTGGCGAAAGTCAATAACAAGATTGCACTCTCTTCCCATCCCTCCTACGACAATTGCATGTGTAATGCCATCATCAGGAATTATATCATAGCCGAAACCATGTCCTTTAGCTTCATGGCGAGCTTTATGCCGTATCAGAGTGTCTATGTATGTTGTGGAAAGATAGTACTTAGCAGGAACAGGATTTTCCTCTCTAACATCAAGCCATTTTTTCGTAACCTCTTCCTGTATTGGGTAAGAGAAATCTTCCTTCTTTATACCAAGGTCTTTTCTGAAACCTACAATGTAAATTCTTTCACGATGTTGTGGAACTCCAAAGTACATAGCATTTACTATCTCTGGATTTGGTACTACATAGCCAACTTCATCCAAAGTATTTAATATTGTTTTGAATGTTTTGCCTTTGTCATGAATGACAAGTCCCTTTACATTCTCAAGGAAAAAAGCTTTAGGTTGATACCTGCGAAGTATTTCTGCAACATCAAAAAATAATGTTCCTCTGGTTTCTTCAAAGCCTAAACGTTTTCCAGCAAGAGAGAACGCTTGACATGGGAATCCAGCACAAAGTATGTCAAAACCCTTAGGTATTTTATTCTTTGTGCTTTCTTTCGTTATGTCGCCAAAAGGCACTTCACCATAGTTTGCATAATATGTCTTTTTTGCTTGTTCATCCCACTCTGATGAAAATACACATTCTCCACCCAGATTCTGAAAAGCCATTCTAAAGCCACCAATTCCTGCAAACAAATCAATAAATGTAAACTTTGGATTTGCAGGAGCTTGGAATGGAGCTTGAAACAAATCTGGAAACAAGTACCCTTGAATAGCAGCAGAAGATTCCCCTACGAAATTAAAGTCCTTTGGTTTCTTTTGCTGTTCCCCCTTAACAAATTCGTACCACAAATCCAAGATACCCTTTGCTTGTTGCTCATAAGGTATATTTACATTTTTATTTCTTAGTTGCAAGTAATGTGTTATCAAAGCAGCTTGGTCAATAAATGGAATAATGTTCCCTTCTTCATCAAGTGTCTCTTCTCCGTATACCTGTAGTTTGTCTGCTCTCTTTTTACAAAAATCGAACAAAGAAAAACCATTATTTATTTTTGTCATTTTCTATTTGTCTTTTGAGGTATGCAAATCAGTTCTTTAACATCAACATTCAAAAGCTGTGCTATTTGAATTAATGTTTCCAACGGAGGTTGTGAAGTGTTTGTGCACCACTTAGAAACAGTTGAAGGATTTACTCCTAACTGCTCTGCCAACCATTTACTGGTCTGTTTCTGTTCAACCAAAACTATCTTTAAACGATTTACATCCATTGTATATTCTTTTTGTTTGCAAAGATAATGAATTATTATCATTTAAATGCTTAAATATAATTTTTTTAACTCTATATTTTTGTTTTCTCGGATACAGATATTACCTTTGCACATGAAAAAAGAGTTGTTGGGCAAGCAATACTATGCGTATTGAAGAAATTAGCACCATTGCCAAATCATTACCTCTATTGAGCTGAAAAAACTCATAAATTGCTCATTTAGAGCTATTCAGCAGATTTTAGCGTAATTTAGTTTATAAAAAAAAGCGGGAGGCCGTGAAACCTTCCGCTTCTTTTAACATAACGATATATAATTTTAATTAATTAAAACATAATGCGCATGAATCCGCAACGGGGCGCAATAAGGCAGCCTTTACCACGGTCTTGCCCACGGTGCGGACTGTTTTTAACAACAATTAAATAATCGGCAGGAAGGAAGCCGCCGCACGCCGCAGCGCCTCGAAAACCTTCACCGCCTTGCACCACACGAGCCCCATGATGAACCTCCCGTACCTCCGGTATGTCACGGCAATGGCGGTGACGCCCAAGGCGATCACGAGCACACGGACGGCGGGTAGGATGACGCCGAAGCCCACCTTGTCCTGCCACCATATGCAACCGCTCACCACGTAGTCGTATATGCAGAACAGCCGGTGCAGTGCGCTGTAGTCGTAGCAGTACGACAGCATGAACGTGAGCGCGAAATAGTAAAGCCCGTGCCCGAAGGCGAACGACACGAGGAACAGCTTCATCCCGCACATCAGCAGGACGCAATGCACGACCATCACGACCGCCACCAGCACGGGCGTGACTGCGAACAGCACCCTTGCGGTGCTCCGCATCCTCCTCAGTCCTTTGTCACCCAGTCTTCCCAACATACGGAACGTTTTTAGGTTATAACAAACGGCAATCCGGTTTTGTTCACGGGCTCACGGCTTTTCTATCCCGAATTTCGCAGCAAGGAGCGAGCGCAGGAACGCAATCTCCTCCTTGTCCTCCTTTATTATCTCCTTCAGCATCTCTATCTCCTTGTCCTTCCCCCTGTCGCCCACGCTCTGGTTGATGCTCCCGTTGTTGTTCCCCTGCACCACGTTCGCCCTTTGCGGCGAGAACACCTCGTCATAGGGGCGTGTGTCTGCTGCGAGCATGTCGCCCTCGCCCCTCAGCAGGTAGTCCGTGTTGAACATGTTACCCGCCGCATGGTTGAAGTCGAGGACGAACTTCGGGGTGAGGTAGTCCTGTTCCCCCATGAGGGCACGGCACACGGATGCCTTGCTTTTCCTCATGGCGGCTGCGAGGTTCGCCTGCGAGCTGAACTTCCCGGTCATGAGCAGGTGGTCGAACGCCCTGTTCACGTATTCGGGGTTGATGCCGCTCGAGAGGAAGCCCTGCGGGATGGATGCCTTCGGGGCGGGCGGCTTCACCACGTCCCCGGCAAGAAGCCGCCCTTCCCCCTTCAAAAGGAAGTCCATGTTGAAGATGTAGCCGCAGACGCTGTTCAGGTCCTCGAGCAGGCTGCGGGTGAGATACCCGCTTACCCCCTTCAAGGCGTTCCCTATCGTTGTCCGGTGTCTTCCTGTCAAATCGGCAAGGTCGTTTTGTGTATGGACTTTACCGATGCTCTTTAGGTATTCAAAAGCCATCCTAAAATACTGAGGGTCAATATCTTTATCCATATCTATATATTATTTAACATTCATTATAATTAGTTTATTTGCAGTGACTGCATTTATGTAGTTATATTTGCGGTGCAACATCCACAAATTGCATACATATTAAACGATATATCAAGCCACGGCGGTGGCAAAATATATATACAAGCTTGCAAGATTGTGGTAATTGCAAGCTTTTTTTATGCGGTTCTACAGAGCCTACCGTGCGGAGGGGCGGAAGCCATAGCCGTGAGATAAAAAGACTCTGGTCTTATTGGATATACCATGCTTATCGGCAAATCCCGCAATGTCTCGACCTGACAACGGGTCCCCATAGGTAAATAACCATTATCCGGGAGCATGATGAACGGCGTCGGGGATAGCGTTGCCAATTAAAGGCCAATTTACTTTGTAATATATGAATGATTATATTATTCCAATATATTCCAACATTATATAGACAATATATATAATTAAAGAATATAAAGAACATATATAATCAGTATATTAATTTAAAGTTCGCTTTCCATCGAGTAATATATATGGGGATAAAGGTCGTCATGTACAATAATGAAGACAGCTTTAAATCCCGGATTCCGCATTCAAAACACCCTTCTATCCATAGAACAAACGATTGGCTTCTTTAGAAACGCCACAATAGTTAAACAATGTTATTGCACTGCATTTTTACCACGAAAAATTTGTTCACTGCATTTTTGCATTATATCTTTGCAACGTGGTCAAGTGATAAATATGTCACTCGACCGGACGGCAAAGATAATCAGTTTTTCTGAATATACGTCATTTTTGGAATTAACAAATGCAACGTGTCCCCGCTCTTGCGAAAGCCCGGGGAGCAACGGGAAGGAGGGGACGGCTTCAAACCCGGTTCGATTCCGGGCTTCCCACAAAAAACGAGTTCTTTGACGTGTTGGATGCGACTGGCGCAACGAGCGGGCGGATAGCAGGAATGCCGTGACCTTCCCGTGGTCGTTGCAAGGACGGAGGGGTATGCCCCCGGTGACAGGCTGGTAGCGCAGCCGTCCGTCAAAGGATTTTTCAAAAATCAGCCCGCCATGGGGATGCGGCACAGCCGTCCCCCCGTGCGTGACGCAGCCGATCGGATCGGTTGGCGGGCGCAAAGCAGATTCCAATTTAAACAGAGGCGAGTCGTCATTTACAAATGACGGGCTTTTTCAGGTAGCCCCCGCCCGTGAGGGTGGAAAGGCAAGCCGCCTGCCCGTGGAGGGCGCTTGGCAAGGTTCGACCCCTTGGGCGGCACTCATCACATTTGGACTATCCATATAGTAGTTAGATTTCAGTTTTTTTGACAGCAGGGGCGGGACCCCGTGACGGGCAAACGCCCCCTAATGCCGCATGCCCCGGGCACTTGCGTGGTTCGTCCCACGTGCGGCGCACATTGTACATATTCTCATATTTTTATATTTTCATTTGCTTCCAGCCCCTCCAGTGATGGCCGGGCTGTTTCGGGGACGGCAGGAGCGCAATCCCGGTTCGATTCCGGGCTTCCCCTCCAATTTTTCGTTTAGTTGTTGTGCTTTATTAGTATTGGAAGCCGTGTGGCAGCTTTGAGGCTGGCGTCCGGGAGCGGGGCCCGGCACGGCACTGGTAACCGTAAAAAACAGGAGTCATGAAGAAATTGTATGTGGTCTTATTGGTAATCGGCTTCCTGCTCGTGGTAAGCGAGCCGGAGACCTTGCAGGGTTTCGTCTTCAACTTCATCGGGATAGCCATGTGCCTGTTCGCACTCGGCAAGCTCGGGGCGTTGGCGAAGTAGCCCGGCAAAGGGGATGGCGGTCCTCAGGGAAGGTTCGACCCCTTCCATCCCCGCAAGTTTTTAAAATTTGAATGGAATGGACAACGTGGATTTGAATGGCTGTGACGCCGCAAGGGTCGCAGAGCTGGAGGAAAGGTTAAGGAAGATGGGCGAGAGGGTCGCAGAGCTGGAGTCGTCCATCGGGTACTACAAGACGGTGAACGCGCAGCTCGAGGAGAAGATAAGGTGCGTGAACATCATAACGAAGGCGTGACATGGACAAGTCGGAAAACATAGACAAGCTGGCGCAGGCGCTTTCGGCGTTCCAGGCGTCGTTGGAGCAGCCCAAGATGAACAGCACCGTAAAGGTGGCGACACGCACGGGGGGCTCTTACACGTTCAAGTATGCCGACTTCTCGGACTGCAAGGAGGTGGCGAAGAAGCCGCTTGCGGACAACGGGCTGGCGGTGTCGCAGCTGCTGGAGGACGATTACACCGTCCGCACCCTGCTCATGCACAGCTCCGGGCAGTGGATTTCGGGGGTGTTGCGAATCCCGGCTTCCGGGAACGGGGCGCAGGACATAGGCTCTGCCATAACGTATGCCAAGAGGTACAGTTTCTGCGCCATCTTGGGCATCGTGGCGGACGATGACGAGGACGGCAACCTCGCCATGGGAAACACCGCAAGCAAGCGGGAGGCAGCCCCGAAACAGCCCGTGGCGGCGCACAAGAAGAAGCCGTTCGATGCGGCGAACGCCACGAACGAGGCGTTCTTCCAGTGGCTGGACGGCGTGAGGAAGAAGGCGGAGGGGGACAAGAAGCCGTTCGGGGCGAAGTCCTACATCGAATCCCTCTACCAGATAGACCAGAAGACATTGGAACAGGTGATTGTTAATTATACGGATTGGAGGAACAGGAAATGAACGATTTGACTAAGATGGCCTACCCGGTGACGAAGGCGGACCAGGCGGACTGGGCGGAGAAGATAGCGATGCCCCTGTTCGAGGGCGAGGTGGACCCGCTGGAGTTCGCCGTGAAGATTGCGGGGTTGAAAGCCGCATTGGATGAAGTGACCAAGAACAAGGAAGTGAAGGACATAGTCATGAGGGAGATATCCAAGTCCGGCAAGTCGGAGACCCGACTTGGCGCAAGGCTAGACATAAGGGAGCTGGGCGTGCGCTACGACTATTCCGGGTGCGGCGACCCGCAGATGGACGCCCTTTTGGGGCTGCAGGCGGAGCTGGAGAAGAGATTGAAGGAGCGCATGGAGTTCCTCAAGCACGTCCCGTACGAGGGGCAGGACTTCCTCGACCCCGACACGGGCGAGGTGAGCCACGTGTACCCGCCTTCAAGGACGGCTTCCGAAAGTTACACCATAACATTCAAGAAGCAATGATTTTCAACTTGAAGAACGAATACGAGCACCAGCAGTTCAAGGACTACGTGAACGGGCTTTACAAGGAGCGGGCGGTCGTGGAGGTGAAGAAGAAGGTGGCCTCACGGAGCACCCCGCAGAACAAGTACTTCTACCTCCTGCTCGGGTGGTTCGCCCACGAGACGGGCTACAGCACGGACGAGGTGAAGCTCGACATCTTCAAGAAGCTCGTCAACAAGGACTTGTTCGTGGCGGAGGCGAAGGGGAACAACGGGAAGACGGTCAAGACGGTCAAGAGCACGTCGGACCTCTCCACGGCGGAGATGTCGCTCGCCATAGAGCGTTTCCGCAATTACAGCTCGGCAGTGGCGGGGGTTTACCTCCCCGCACCGAACGAGAACCAGTTCCTGCAATCCATCGAGCAGTACTTGGAGCGCAGGAAGGAATTCATATGAAGTTTTTCTTTTTTAGTGCTTTTTTACCATAATTAAGTTTTAAGTGGCTTTTGGATGGCAGTCCGGGAGGATAGCCGTCCTTTTTTTAAAAAAAACAGGCAAGGGATGGCAATAACGATCGAGTTGTACGAACTGAAGAACATTTGCAAGGACATGGCGGAGCTGGGGGCGGCAAACTATGCCAAGATGGTGAACCCCGGCAAGGACAGGATGTCGCAGCGTGAGGCCTACCGTGAGTTCCAGCCCGTCCGTGTGAGGAGATGGGTGGAATCGGGGCTCGTGTCGTGTTCCCGGTCGGGATGCGCCGCCAATTCGAGGATGCTCTATTCCCGGGCGGAGCTGATAGCGGCCGACAAGTCGGAACGGCTCGATTCCATCATAAACAAGCTCAAAGGTTAGGACTATGATAAAGGACATTATTTTGCGGGCGCGCTACGGCAGACCGGTGGAGATGGAGGACAAGGGCGTCTCCGTCCATGCGATACGGCAGGAGGCCTACCGCATATCCTCCATGCTGAGGGAGGAAGGAGGCGGGAGCAAGGGGAAGCCCGTCTACTCCGTCGCCCACAACCGCAAGGCGGGCAAGGTTTTCATAATAAGGAATTTCCCATGATTGGGGTAGATTGAAGCAAGAAATAAAATATAAGAAACATAGTTTTTCTTAGAATTTTATATACGATAGTTGGGGAACAATAAATCATGCTTTCGAGGACGGATTCAATAAGGTTGGTGAAGTTGCTGGAATCGATGGCGGACATCATAGACAGGAAGTGCGCCAAGCCCTCCGAGCAGGACAAGGCACGGCAGGCGGTTTGGTTCGCGCGGAAGATCGCAAGGAAATTGGACAAACAGTAGTAAGTTTTTCATGGTATTGGATTTTTAAGTGTTATTATCTTGTCCCCCCAGTCCGTGAGGATAGAGGGGACGCTTTTTTAACGACAAAGGGAGTAAGGGGGATGGTACAAACCATAATCGGCAAAGTTCCGAGCAAGAGCAATTGCTACAAGATAGTGGTCGTCAACGGCCATGCGTCATTGGCGAAGCAGAAGGGGCTGAAGGACTACGAGAAGTCCTTTTACCTGCAATGCGACAAGTACAGGGGCAGGTTCATAACGGGGCTGTTCGCAATCAGGATGAAGGTCTATTACGACAGCCAGCGTCCGGACTTGGACAACTGCTTCAAGATAATACTGGACTGCCTGCAAAGCTGCAAGGCGGTCAAGAACGACCGGAACTGCGTGAGGATAACGGCGGAGAAGTTCATAGACAAGGCGAACCCGAGGGTGGAGTTCGAGTTGGAGGAGGTCGTATGAACTACGGTGTGCCATTTTAAAAAAACAGAGTATGAAGCATAATAATTTTTTATTTAACGATTACGACGGGTTCGTGGACAAATTCAAGCCCAAAAAAACAACGGACGATTGTTACACGCCGCCTGAGGTATATGATGCCGTATTGGATTGGCTGGCCGCCCGTGCCGATTTGGCCGGGAAGGATATTGTGCGCTGTTTTTATCCGGGCATGGACTACAAGACAATCGACTATCCTGACGGGTGTGTCGTGGTCGATAATCCACCGTTCTCGATCCTGGCGGAGATATTGAAGACTTTTGATAATTGGGGAGTGCGTTATTTTCTTTTCGCCCCCCATTTAACCCTGTTTTCCACGGACCCGAAAAATATCCGTACCCACATCGTTGTAGACTACCCAATCCGGTACGATAACGGGGCTCTGGTCAACACCGGGTTTATCACAAACCTGCCGGAATTTTCCGAATACCGGATTATTGGGTCATATACCTTGAAGCGGGCGATTGGGGAGGCTCAAAAAACAGCGAAAGAAAAAGATAAAAAACCATTACCCGTCTACAAATATCCAGACAATTTAGTTACGGTTAGCTCGATTGCTAATATCATAAACGCAGGGATTGACCTTGCCATACGGAAAAAAACATCCTTGAAGGTAAAGATGTTAGACAGTCAAAAAAAATATGGCAAAATGATATTCGGGAGCGGATACCTCATTTCGGACGGGGAAGCGGAGAAGCTCAAAGCGGAGAAGCTCAAAGCGGAGAAGCTCAAAGCGGCAATAGTATTTGACTTAAGCAGTGCCGAAAAGGAGGTTATTAAACATCTTAACCAGTATGACGACTAAACCAAAAAAAAGAGGATAAGGCTGTACGGAATATCGGATAGCCGCTATCACACAAACAGGAACAAGGTGACAACCGAAAAGATATTCATACCGATATGAGGGACGCAAAGAAGAAAACAAGGAAACAGACCGTAGGGAAACCGAAGGATGACTTGAGCAAACCCGTGAAGGTGAAGCCCGAACCGAAGCATGAAGGTCGGTGGGTGCGTGTGGACAAGCGCACGGTCGTGTTCGTCAAGGACGGGCAGGATGTGGACGAGGTGGTGGCAAGGTACAGCAACACCGTTTCCCGCAACACGTTCGTGGGGTACGATGATTTCCTTTGATATAGGTAAAAATATGTTAATGAAACAAACAGGTGTTGCAGCTAAAAATAATATGCCTACATTTGCAGTGCGTAACATACTCAAAGGCGGAGAAGTCCGCAAAAACTTGTGGGCTATTTTTATGTCCGCAACCAAAAAATATACGGTTTCATGCCCCCGTGTCGTAGGTTAATGCCACGACAGCCTTTGAGGTGTTACGCAACGGGTCAGTGTGGAACCGTTCTTTTATTTCCGCACAACAAACTTTTTAATAGAAATGCGTAACGCTATTGAAAATGGTTTGTCGGGGAACAATAGTACCCTTCAAGCAGCGTCAGCCTCACGTAACGAGGTAAAACTAATCAGCAAGTCCAATCTCTTAGGACGGGAAATCAACGTCTATGGTTCGGTTGAAAATCCGCTATTCATGGCGAAAGACGTTGCAGGGTGGATAGAACATTCCGATGTTTCCACGATGATGCGCAACCTCGACAATGAGGAAAAGGTTACAAACATTGTTTGTACCCCCGGAGGGAAACAGAATGCTTGGTTTCTCACCGAAGACGGGCTATTGAATTATTGATGCAAAGCCGCAAGGCTTAGCGAGCAAATGGATGCCAACATTCCCTTTACCGATTGGGGCGCAAAGTTCCTCAATAATCTCCATAAATTTATGAGGGAATATTTTGCGGTTTCAAATTATCTTGCTACCTTTGCAATGTTCAACATTTCAAAGGGCGGAACGCAAGAACCGCAAACAATCCGTAGGCGGTATTTTTATACCCCTTTCGGAACATATATCGGCATTGTACCCCCGTGGAAATCCGTAATGGAAATCCAGCCCTTTGAGGTGTTGAACGACGGGAAAGGCAATGCCGTTTTTCTATTGCCTGTCTTTCATAAAACGTTCAACAATGGAAGAAATTAAAAATTTTAACAAAGAAACGATGAGTTCACTGCAAATCGCAGAAATTACAGGCAAACAAGAGGTTAGTGTTATCAATCATTCCAACTTTATGGGACAAAAGGTTGATGTGTATGGCACTGCGGAAGAACCATTATTCCTTGCGAAGGATGTTGCTACTTGGATTGGAATGTCTAATGTCAGCGATATGATAAGTCGGGTTGATGAAGAAGAACGGTCTAAGTTCAACTTAGGTCGTCAAGGAGATGCCTGGTTTCTCACCGAGGACGGTCTATATGAAGTGCTGATGCAATCACGAAAGCCTATCGCCAAACAATTCAAGAAAGGCGTGAAGGAAATTCTCAAGTCGATTCGAAGGACAGGGGAGTTCAAGGCGAACCCCGCCGCAAACGCAACGCCAACCGTGGCGGAGAAGATGAAAGCGGCATCATGGGCGGCAAGGTTCCTCAACCTCAGCGACTGCTCGAAGCTGGCAATCGCAAAGAGCATCCTCGGGGATTACGGGCTGCCGCTCCCCGAATACGTGCCCTCAAAGGGCGTGTTGAAGTCCGCAACGGAGCTGTTGCAGGAAAACCGGATACCCATGTCGGTGCTGGAGTTCAACAGGAAGGCGGTAGAGGAAGGCTTCCTTTGCGTCAACGACGCGCAACTCGGCAAGGGGCAAGAAGAAGTTCAAGACCATAACGAAGAAAGGGGCCCCGTTCGGGGAAAACCAAGTAAGCCCGAAGAACCCGGGCGAGACGCAGCCAAAGTGGTATGCGGAGAAATTCAACGAGCTGGCGGAAGCGATGGGCATAACCGTAAAAAGCGAAGCCCTATGACACGCAGGGAGCTGAGAAAGGTGGTGGAGAGGGAGAAAGCCCTTAAGAACGAGGCTTACGGCTTCATCGTATCCGCAGGGTTGTACGATGCGTTCCAACACGCCGTACGGAAACCCGAAACCGCAAGGCAATGCAAGCGTGGGGGAACATCCCGGTTGGCACGTATCTATCTTATATTCATATAATTCATTATTTTTTGTTTTTAGGTTTTTTGTACCCGTGCGGCAGGTTTGCCGTGCGGGCTACTCAACTACACGCTCTTATGGACACGATAAAGGTATTGGCTGAAATGGTCAAGGAACGCAAGGAGGCGAAAAGGCTGCCCCCTTGGATAAGCCTGAACGACTTCCTTGCAAGGGTGCAGAGGGAAGCCAAGGACGAGCTGAACGAGGCTTACAGGATGGGGATAATAAAAGTGCACACCACCGTAAATTCCAAATCGATAGAACTCATAGAATAAAAACATAAACCATGGCTAATTTCATAAAAAAAGGTATCGGGTACTTCCCGTTCGACGTGGACGCCTTCCAGGATGTCAAGATAAGGAAGTTAATCAAGTGCCGGGGCGGCAAGGCCGTGACCGTGTATGTCCTCCTGCTGTGCACTATCTACCGTGACGGGTATTACACGAGGTGGGATGCGGAACTGCCCTCCATGATTGCGGAGCAATCCGGGTTTGAAGCGGCGTATGTGCGGGAAGCCGTGGAAAGCTGCTTGGAATTGGGGTTGCTGGACAAGGGCTTGTTTGACAGGGAAGGGGTGCTCACATCGGAAGGGATACAGGCCAGGTACTTGAAGGTATGCAAGGAGTCCAAGGCGGATGCGAAACTGGACGAGTTCTCGCTGGTGGAAGCCCCGAAGGCAATGAAGGCGGGGAAGAGCATGGAGGAGAAGGAAGCGGAACTCGATGCGAGGAGGCGCAAGTTCTTCGATTCCCTCGTGCCGTTCGTGCAGCAATACGGCAGGGCTATGGTGCGGGCCTTCTACGACTATTGGACGGAGGCGAACAAGTCGAAGACGCAGATGCGCTTCGAGCAGCAAAGGACGTGGGAGACGAACCTCAGGCTCGCCACTTGGGCGAAGCGTGACAAGTCCCACGGGGACAAAAACAAGGCTAACATTACGGATTATGACAACAACAGGAAATACGAGGACTTTTAAGCAGGTCTTTGGCGAGATGGCGGCGCAGGGCATGAAAGTCCCGTGCGCCCCCGTGGATATAAACGTGCCTTCCGCAAGGGAGGAGCTGAGGGAGGCCATGGGGTTCGTGCTCGGGTGCTACGGAAAGGAGCTTGTGTGGCTGGACGCCTACGAGCAGGTAGCCGCTTGGATGGAGGACAACAAGGGGAAAGGGTTGTTCATGTACGGGAATTGCGGGCTGGGCAAGTCGTTGCTGGGGCGTTTCGTTATCCCGGCGATACTGTTCAAGTGCTGCCGGAAGGTCGTTTCCGTCTATGACGTGAACGAGATGCGTTCCGACCCGGACGGGGTGCTTTCCAAGCACATCATGTCTTTGGACGACATAGGCACGGAGGAGATGAGCGTAAAATACGGGGAAAGGCGTGAGATTTTCCCCGAAATAATGGACAACGTGGAGAAATACGGGAAGCTGGCTATCATTTCCACCAACCTCGGGAAGGACGAGCTTGTACGGAGGTATGGCGACCGTGTGTTCGACCGGATACTTGCCACCACGGCAAGGGTTAAATTCGAAGGGAGGAGCTTGAGGTGAAGGGAGTGTTCGATTACAGGTGGAAACTGAAGGACGCAGCCTTCACGAAGGACAAAGGGACGGTTTTCAGCTGCTTCGCCAACGCCCTTTTCGCAGGCGGGGTGTTCGGCAGTGCGATTGAAAAAGCGGAAAAGGAAATAGAAGAAGTTGAAAAAATAGCTTATCAGGAATAACATGGACATGGAAGAAATGGAAGCGGAGATAAGGATGCTCAAGCTTAGGATTGAGCGCAACGAGAGAATTAAATGCCATTTCGTGGCCGCAAGGCTGAAACGGGAATTGGCGCAGTTGGAAAACGAATTAAAGGAATTTGGATATGGGACAGAAAGAAGCAGGACAGAAGATTACAGCCTATAAGGGCTTCGACAAGAATTTCCAGTGCAGGGGATTCCAATATGAGGCCGGCAAGGAATACAAATCGGGAAAGACGGTCAAGGTATGCAGGTCTGGATTCCACGCCTGTACGAACCCTTTGGAAGTATGGGATTACTATCCTGTCTACAACTCACGGTTTGCGGAAGTCGAACTGGGCGGGGTGATTGACAAGGAAGGCGGTGACTCTAAAATATGCTCGTCAGAAATCAAGATAAAGAAGGAGCTGACGCTATCTGATTACATTGGTCTCTGCGTTGCATGGATGAATAGCCTTACAAAGGTTGGAGACAATTATGCTAAAATCGGCTCTTCGGGCAATTCTGCCCAAATCGGTTCTTCGGGCGATTATTCCAAAATCGGTTCTTCGGGCAATTCTGCCCAAATCGGTTCTTCGGGCAATTCTGCCCAAATCGGTTCTTCGGGCAATTCTGCCCAAATCGGTTCTTCGGGCGATTATGCCAAAATCTGCTCTTCGGGCTATTATGCCCAAATCTGCTCTTCGGGCTATTATGCCCAAATCGGTTCTTCGGGCGATTATTCCAAAATCGGTTCTTCGGGCAATTCTGCCCAAATCGGTTCTTCGGGCTATTATGCCCAAATCGGTTCTTCGGGCAATTCTGCCCAAATCGGTTCTTCGGGCTATTATGCCGTGATAATGTGTGCCGGGGTCAAAAGCAAAGCGAAAGCCAAGAAAGGGTCTTGGATAACATTGAGCGAATGGGAGATAGACGGTGAAAGATATGTACCTGTTTGCGTCAAGACCGAACAGGTGGACGGGGTTAAAATCAAGGAGGACACATGGTACGAACTGAAGGACGGCGTGTTTGTGGAAACAATAACGGATTGAGATATGATTAGGATGTTTAATTTTAAAGATTTATACATGGACGTAGAAGAAGCAAGGGGTCTTACGATAAAGACTTTGAAAGAAAGGTATAAAGAGGAAATAAAAGAGATTTGCAATTTGATATACAGCTGTGCGGAGGAGGGGGAGACAATCGCAAGCACAGAATTTGAGAATAAGCCGGAAGCGAAGTCGATTGCCTTTTACTTCCAGCAAAAAGGGTTCATCACTGCTGTACAGTTGAAGGAGGACATCAGAGGGAACAGGAGTTATAGGTTGTTGATTGATTGGGGATAGACAAACCGAAAGGAGTCGAAGAATGAAACAAGAAGATATTGAAAAAGCGGCAGATGAATTTGCCAATAAAGAGTACGAGATAAGCGATATTGACAGAATTCCTCTGTACAAAGGATTTTATCACGGTGCAGAATGGCACATTAACAGCGTGTGGCATAAGGTGGAAGATCTACCACAGCATAATGCGTGGTTTTTAGCACAAATAGGAAACGATTGTTTTAAAACATTCAAAATGCGCATAGAATACGACAGGTGGGAACAGTGGTGTAAAGTGAATAACATCGTCCGCTGGGCATACATCGAAGATTTGTTATTGAATACGGAGGACTGGATTTATGAAAGCAATAACGATTAAACAGCCTTGGGCAAGCCTTATTGTGTCCGGGCTGAAAGACATAGAAAACAGGTCTTGGAAAACGAACTTCCGGGGGCGTGTCCTTATCCATGCAGGTATGAAAGCAGATAATCATTGGTCTGCATCTGAGTTTCTCAGAGAGATCTCAAAAAGTGGCACTGATTGGAGTAATTACCACTTTGGCGCAATCATCGGCAGTGTTGAGATAGTTGACTGTGTCCAGAACCACCCGTCAATTTGGGCAGAAAAAGGTGATTGGAACTGGGTACTGGAGAACCCAGTCATGTTCCCCAATCCGATTACAGGGGTGAAGGGAAAGTTATCGTTTTGGAATTATGACTGCGGAGGAAGAACGGGGGCAAAAGCCCGATAAATTAAATATAATAACTTATGATGAAGATACACATTACGAAAACAAAGAAACTTATCATGAATTGACCCTTATATGGGATTGATTTAAATTTTATCAATATGGATTTAGCGGTAACACAGCCAAACAAAGACATTGACATAAAGCTGGAAGAAATACTTCCGAAGCTTGGCAGGCAATTGCAGGACAAGTTGATGTACAGCATCAACCTCTTGCGCAAAGCCGAGAAGATTGCCCTGCACTACGACCCCGAAAACGGTTTCTACAACACGTTTTCGGGCGGGAAGGACAGCCAAGCGATGTACCACGTGATGAAGCTTGCCGGGGTCAAGTTCCGGACGCACATGAGCCTCACGTCCATCGACCCGCCCGAGGTAATCCGTTTCGTCAAACGTGAATACCCCGATGTCGAATTGGTAAAGCCCAATGATTCAATTTTCAATGTGGCTGTTAGGAAGGGGACTTTGCCCACGATGAGAATGAGGTGGTGTTGCCAGGAATACAAGGAGAACAGAGGGGCGGGGAAGGTGACGACAATCGGGATAAGAAGGCAGGAAAGCGCAAGGAGGTCGCACAGGAGGGAGGTTGAAATATCCACCCGCAAGTTCAGCCGGGACCTTGAAACCCTCAGCGAATACCGCAAATCCCTGCCCGCAAAGAAGCTGGAGATGCAGAACGGGTGCATATCCGGCAAGGAGTCGATACTGGTAAGCCCCATCCTCTATTGGACGGAGCGTGACGTTTGGGGCTTTTTGGAAGCGGTAGGCGCAAGGCATTGCTCCTTGTACGACAAGGGGCATACAAGGATTGGGTGCATCTGCTGCCCGATGCAAAACAAAAAAATAAGATGCGGGATTTGGAGGAGTACCCGCACGTGCGCAGGAACTGGATTTCGGCAATCAAAAGGATCATGCAGAAGAGGGGTCTTACGAAGCTGTACTCTAAGATATTGGAGATACGTACGTCCGCAACGGAACAGGAGATTGCGGAAATAATATTGGACTTTTGGATTTCGAACGAGTCATGGACAAGGTACGAGTTCAGTCATCTTAGGAGCTTGGATTTATTTGAACAACAAACAAAATAAATATGGATTTAAAAGAGAAACATGCAAAATTATGGGATTTGTATTGGACTAAATTTGTCAATACGAACCCGGTGGTCAGCGGCTATTGCGTGCCGCTGGAATATGTCAGCGACAACAAGGGGTATGCAGGGGACGGCACTATCAACATGGCGGAGCTGCTGACGCTGCTGCAACTTAGGCGGAAGAACGGGCGTAAAAGCCCGGTGGAAGTGCTGGACGTGCTGATTTCGTTGGGCAGGTTGTCCGACACCGCTTGGGCTTATTACGCCGACAAGTTCCCCGGCATCTTGTCCCGCCTTGGATTTGAGGGCAATCCGTTTTTTGTACGTGACGACATAGACCACGACACAAGGGAGCGGCTTGGGCTGGATAAAATGGTAAGCAACTACTTGATGCTTTGCCAAGAGGACGGTGAGGACCCGTGTCACAGCCCGTTTGTAAGCCAAGACCAAGTGTGGAACTTGCTGCCCACCCTCTACCACGCATACACGCACGGGTACGAGGCGAAAGGGTGGATAGCGAACGTGCTGCAATGGATCGTGGACAACAAGTATGTCATTTACAACCCTTGGATGGGCAGGATTGTCCATTTCCACAAGTATTGCCCTCCGCTCAAGATGCCGTATGAAAAAAGGAAGGCGGATAGGGAGAAGGCGTACAAGGAGAATTTTAAAGTTAAACGGGGTGCGGACAACTGGTATTACAGCGGTGGCACTTTGGCGGCATTGGACAGGTTCAACGGCGACAGGAAATGGCATTGGCGAAAGGCTGTTTTTAAGCTGGAAACCTTTGTAATCGACCGAATTTTAGAGCCTGTTTACAAGCTGTTCGGACGGAATTTTAAACGGCACGCCATCTATTGCTACGGTGCTGTCGCACCCGAGGTCTGGGCTGGAAATTACAAAAAGAGGCTGACGGAGAGGTTTGTCAAGGAGATAAACAAAGGCAACCTCTTTGAGCCGGAAGTCGCCTTTTTGTACGGTGACACCTCCAAGTACCCGCTCGACAAGGTGCGAGAGTGGCTCGACAATTACGAGTACAAGGAGACGGGCAGGATAAACAGCCCCGTGCAATTTTTGTACGTCTACGAGTGGTATGTCGGCAATGGGGGGCAAGGTGGAGTAGCAAGCGTTTGACAATGCAGGGCTTAATAAGAATAATTTATTAATTAATCAATATTAGAGTTATGAACATAGCGGAGATTTTACAACATTGCCCGAAAGGGATGGCATTATATTCACCATTATTTGGCGAAGTGAAGCTGAAAGAAGCATCACCACAGTCAGGAATCATTGTAGAAAAGACTGATGAAGATGGAGTAAAATATTCATACACGTTTAGTACCAAAGGTGTTTTTTTATCTGTACGTGGTGCGGAATGCCTGTTGTTCCCGTCCGACTCTCAGAGGGATTGGACTTCATTTAGATTGCCTGTAAAGAATGGGAATATAATGATGACAATAGATGACAGCAGGGCATTTATAGTTAAGGGTGAAAAGGGTGGTAGAATTTCGGTTTATTGCGGGATTGACATCGCTGATTGCTTACGGATTTCTGATAAATTGCTTGACTGGACTGCAAAACCTTATATTCCTGCGTCAGACGAGGCGAAGGAAGTCTTGTTCAACAGGCTGTCCGAAAAAGGATATAAGTGGAATCCGGACAAGCTATGCTTGGAAAAGATATGCCAATTCAAGCCATTCGACAAGGTGCTTGTAAGGGATAATGAAAACATGAAATGGAATTGCAGTTTGTTTTCCTTTTATAAGGACGACTGTCTTTTCCCTTTTTCATGTATTGATACTTATCACAATTATTGTATCCCTTACGAAGGCAATGAGCATTTATTGGGGACTACAAATTCTCCCGAGCAAGTATAATAATATTTTAACAATCGCAAATATGAAGGAATACAGGCTTACAAACGTCACTGACGGTGCGACCATAGGGACATACCCCACAAAACTCGATGCTATCGAGGCGATGAACGAGGAGATTGAAAAAACAAACGAGGAGAACGGCGAAACCGAAGAGGAAGGCTTGACACCGTTTGATTTCAAACTTGAAACCGTGGGAGTCGATGAAGCAAGAAGAATCACGACATTTCATGACGCACAAGAGTATTTGGGCTTGCCATATAAAAACGGCTTCTTCATTGTAAAGTGGAAAAAGGCGAAAACCCTATTGGAGTTAAGGGATATTGACGCATTCGTCCAAGACATCAATCCGCATCATTTTAAGGCTCTTGTAGCCTTGAACAAGTTATTCACATTAGCCGAAGCATGGAACAAGGCAGATGGATTCGTACCGGATTTCACCGATAGAAAACAACGGAAATATTTCCCGTGGTTCGGATATGACGATGAAACTGCGGGCTTCGTCTATGTGGCTACGGAAGATGTGATTTCGTATATGCCTTTCGGCTCTCACCTTTGCTTCAAGACGGAATCGAGGGCGAAGGAGTTCGGTAAGATGTTCGCCTCCCTTTACAATGAAGTATTCACAATCACAAAACAAGGGGACAATGAAGGTATTGGCTTTTGATGTTATGCCGCGGGGCCGCTTTGTATGCACTATGAAATACAGGTATTGCCCGTTGTTCCCGCTTGAAATTGACGAATTGAAGAAGTTCATCGAGGACAAGCTCCCGTCCCTGAAAGGGAAGGACTACAATATCGCTTTTTAGGAAAAAGAATACTAACAAATTAAAATACATGAGTTATGATAAACGAAGTGGTTATAGTGGGAAGGGTAGGGAAAGACCCTGATTTCCACGCATTCGACAACGGAGGGGCGGTGGCGCAATTCTCGGTGGCTACTACCGAAAGGGGCTACAAGCTGCAAAACGGGACGGAAGTGCCCGAAAGGACGGACTGGCACACGGTCGTGGTGAGGAACAAGACGGCGGAGGTAGCCCGTGATTTTGTGAAGAAGGGGATGCTTGTCGGGATTTCCGGAAGCCTGCACTACCGGAAGTACGAGTCCGGGGACAGGACGTGTTATGCGACCGAAATACATGCGGACAGGATGCAGATGCTTTCATCCAAGAAGGACAGCGAGGCGCAGCAGCCCAGGGCACAACCGGTGGAGGAGAGCAGCAACGCCCCTTCACCTGACGGCATGGATGATTTACCATTCTAAACAAATGTTAATTATTGGTTAATTAGAAACATTTTGAGCATTTAATGCTGTATTTTGGCGTATCTTTACAACGCCATTGAATGGCATGTCAGCCACACGGCTGTGGATTGAAACGAAATTGAACCAGAAAGGGCGGGGAAACTCGCCCTTTGTTCATCTTCGCTGCATGCACCGCATATAGACCCAAACCTTATTTTCCGGCGCATCCTCGTCGGCAAAATAAAAGGCGTGCGAAGCCCTTAACACGAGCTCGTCCGTCAAAACACGGCAAAAGTCGGCATATCCGGCATTAAAGGCTACGTATTTGTCCCAGTCCGTCACGCCTTCCCGGAACTTCATCCCGTTTGTCGCATCCGTCACCTGTTCTTTCGTCCAGTGTGCGCCTTCCCTCTTCTGCCCGTCACGGTCTGTGTAACAAATCCGTGATACGGCTTTCTTCGCCTCCGCCTCGTCAAAATGGCGGCATCCCCCTTTTAATATGATAAATATATCCATGGTTTTACTTTTTAAATTCCGACAAAAAGGAGGACAGCATGTCGCTTATCTTGTCCACCTTGCTTTCCAGTCCCGTTATCCTCTCTTCCTGTTTCCTCCGCTCCGCAAAAGCCGGATTCCACTCCTGCAAAATCCTGTCGCAGCTCTCGATTGCCGCTTTGTGCTTGTCGATGGAGTTGACGATGTCAACGCTCTTGCCTTTAAGGGCTTCCACCTCCCTCAATATGCCCTCACGGTCTGTGGACAGCACCAAGTCGCCCGCATAAGTGACACTGAGGGATTCGGGGATGGCGTATTGCCGTGACACCCCCTCCGTCTCGACCGTGATGTCAACGACTATCTGCGTCTGCTGTATGCCCTGCATCTGCATGTACCGTGGACCGGATACGCCCACTACCTTGCCTGTCCCGGCTTCCATCTTCCCCCGGTCGAGCATATAGACCGGATAGCCGCTTTTGATGTCTTTAAATATCATAATCCTTGTTTTTTAAATCCTATAAAAAGAGGAGAGGCAATCCCCCTCCTCGTAGCCGGTAATCCGCATCCTGTCAAGCGGTGGTCGTTTTCGCAGGCGCAAGAGCCGAAATCAATGCGGCGTTCTGCCGTTGCTGCGACAACTCCAGTTCGGCACGGTTCAACCGCAACTGCAAGTCCTCCTGCCAGTGGTTGTTAAGCGTGTCGATGATGCGCTGCGTGTTGGCATTTGCGTTGGTCTTAAGGTCGCAGGTCATGGACGACAACTGGAATCCGATGTTGCTGAATCCCCTCTCAATGCCTGTGTTAGTGTAGGCGAATCCCTGTTGTATGCCGTTGATGATGTCCTTTTGCCCGAGCTGGTTTTCGTACCCCATCCGTATGATGTTTTGTTGGGTTTGGCAGCAGCAGTCCTTCAACTGCTGGACGATGTTCATGTCCCCGAGGTTCACCGCATTGATTACACGCTCCGCCGAATATCCCACCTTGCCTCCGACCTGCTGGATGGCTGCCTGTACGGCGCACACGCCGCTCTGCAATTGGTTGAAATCGCAGTTAAGGTTGCCGGCAAGCTGTCCTAATGCTGTCGTGTTCCCCTTGATGGCGTCCATCAACAGGTTGGTGTTGTTGCCTTCTTGGAGCTGTGTGCTGAGCTGGTTAAGCTTGGACTGTATTTCAGCGTCCTGCACTTGGTTTCCACGGTTTCCCCAGCCGAAGCCACCGTTGCCGAACATGGCCATAAACATGATGTAGGCGAATGGATTGTTCATCCACTGGTTCATACCGTCATCCCTGTTTGCGTTCGCCATAGCCGCATAGGCTAATGCGTCGTTGCTCCGTCCTCCGTCACAACAAATAATCTTTTCCGCTTCCATATTTTTTGATGTTTAGTAATTACGGCCAATATCGACCGCATCACAAAGTTGGGGAACATGGAATTGATATGTAAATTATTCATTGCGAGTGCGTTGCTACCTTGTTTCTTGCGTTCCGGAACGCCGTTAACAGGTAAAAACTGTGCTCTATCCGCTCCGGGTATATGTTTTTGAGCCTGTTGACCGCCTGCCTCGTCAATCCTGTCAGTGCGCTTATCAGCCCGTCCGGGATGCGCTTAGCCAGCAGGCACACGATCAGACCCCTCGCATCCACGCACCTCTCCCTGTTTGTCGAAAAAGCCGCCACGGGATCCAATTCCAGCTCCTCGCACACGGCTTCAACCACTTCTTTGTAAAATCTTCGCACTTCCTTCATTTTTTTAACACTCTCTTGTGAACAAAAAGGGCTGCGCCCCTGTTTTTAAGGTAAAAGCCCCTGAAACAGATTGCGCAGCCCATATCCTCGCAAAAGAATGTCGCCTTGTGGATTTGCGGACGGGGCATCTTTTTGTCGCCCCTCTCCATATATTTCCCTCCTGTTATTTCATGATTTTGTATCTCCTTAACCCGTAATAGATGGCAACGGACACGGCCACGGCAAGCAGCCCGATAGCCTTGCCCCCGTAGTTTATTTTAACCTGCTGCCATTTGGTAAGCTGTTTTTCTACCGGGACAGGGACTTCAACATCTCTATCGACATATATTTCCCTTGACGGGAGATATAAGGTGTCTTTCTTTATCCTCATGTCAGCAATCACATGCCCCAAGCTGTCGATTTTGAATTGCAAATCCACATTCCGGCTGTTCGCCATGTCAAGCCACCGCAATACGACTTTGCCCCTCTCATCGCATTCCACCAACGCCCTTATTGTCGCACTGTCGGCAGGTACAGGGTATGGAACAAGACGGTCTATGTAGACTGAATCGCGTCTGCTCTCCACGGGCACGTATTGCACCCTCGAACATCCTACCAGCAGCGGCAACATGGATAAAAAAAAGCATAACCTTGTCATGACGGGCACTCGTTTACCAGGATCCAACCGTCAACCACCTCGTGCATGTCCGCCTCGACACCGTTCTCCACATACGACATGGCCGCCACCATCCTTATCAAGTCCTCCTTGTCCACCGTCCTCAGCTCCTTGTCCGGGTCGATGGCCGCACGCTGTGCGACCGTGTTGACGTACGCCTCCGTATGGTTTTCCGTGGCGGGGGCGAACCGTGCAATCATGCCCCTCATGGTGTTGACGTGGTAGCGTGTGATATAGGTCAGCAGCACACGGAATGCGGCACGGTAGCCGTATGCGTTGCGTTCGAACTCCTTTAAAGCCTTGTCCGAGGAGGGTTGCACCTCCCCGAGGAACTTGTCCGTGCTGATACGGATGTTGCAGGGGTTGCACAACCGCAGCCCCCTTGGTAATTTCTTATTTGGTCTCATTGTTGTTTTTATTTAAAAAGTCCGCCAATTTCTCCACTATCTCGTCCGGGTTCGTCCGGTGCTTGGCTATCTCGGCCGCAAGCATGGTGACCTGCCGCAACTCCCGCTTCTCCTTGTCCTCCGCCTTCTCGTAGATGCTTTTGACCTCTATCGCAGCCACGCCCATCGCCCCCAACAGGGTGACGACCGGGAAAACCGGTATGCCCCAGCCGTAGAACTCCTGCAAATACCAGATGCTCGCCATCTGCATTGCGTCCACCACCACCAACGCCAGCAGCGCATTGTAGTAGCGGGCTATCTTCCGAACGGTTCTTTGCCAACCGTCCGATACTATCCGCTCACCCCTCTGCTTGGCTTTCCTCGTCCCCGCCCAAAAGTCGAAAGCGATGAAAAACAGGGGGGTTATCAGGATAAAAAACAGTATGGATGTCACCACGAAAAACTTGCCCGTGAATTGTATGTCTTCCATCTCCGCCCTCCTTTTTTTATTTAATCTCCTTGAACTCAAACACCAATTTCCCGTCCTCCGTCCGCACCGTCAACAGGCGTGTCCCACTCCTGGATATGGCAGTTGGGCAGGTCGTTATAATGAAACGTGGACGCACCCTCCGGTGCTTCAATTTCGCAGACGGGCTTGTACCCGGCGGCAAGCAGTTCACGTTCCGAGCGTTGCCCGTATACTTCCCTTCCTTTCTCCACTTCCGTTATTTCCAGCTCTCCGCCCTCTCTTCTTTTCCCTAACTTCATAGTTCAAATGTTTAAATGGTTTAACAAATGTGTTTATCGAGTATAAAGATACGTAATCTTCCTTATATTTGCGCTTTAACCTTTGCCCGCAAAGAACAACCATGTGCCGAATTTGTCCAAAACCATGCCCGATATGCGCATCATGATGTTGTAAGCGGCACATTTGCGCATCATGCCGAAATAGCTGTTGACGCTCGCCATCAACCTTTTTGCGGACTCCAGCGAGGGCGATTCCGATAAGGAATTCCTGTTCCACGTGTTGTTCGTGTTCACGTTGCCATTGTCCATGTTCACGTTCCACGCATTCAACGAGTTGTTACGCACAACCGACCCCTCTTCTCCGCTTGTAGATGTAACTTGCGGGTCCACGCAAGTAGGGAGACCTTTAATCAAAGACTGCTCTCCTGTCATAATTCAAGATTTTACAGTTCCGGCAGCGTCCATCTTGGACAATTGGCTTATTATGTCGTCGCAAATCACGTCTATGACGGCCGCCTGCCGCTCCAAGCAGCCGCCCAATGCCGTGATTAGATAAATGCCGCTTTGTATCTCCATCGCCAACTCCGTTGCACGCTTCTTGTAGTCAAGCCCCCTCAGTTGCCGGAGGGCGTAGTAAAAGAGCGTGTTCCCTCTCTTCAACTCATCGTCTATGTAGTTGTAGGATATCGCACGGTAGGCTTTTGAACGGATAAGCAACAAATACTTGTTCAGTTCAACAACCTTGTTGATGATGGGTGCGTTAAGCCTGCTGCGATGGGTTCTGTTCACCTTCTTGCCTCCCTGTATTATGTTTGTCAATCAATTAATCCTCTCTTTTTTTTGTTTTGGTTTCCTGCCCGTGCGTCCGCACGGACGGAGGACGGCAAAGCCGTCATAAAGCGGAGGCGAGCGCAAAGGAATTCCTGTTCCACGTGAGGTTCGAGGACACGTTGCCACCGCCCACGTACACGTTCCACGCATTCAACGAGTTGTTACGCACAACCGACCAAATCCAATGGGATAGTATTGTCGGTATGTCACTCCTCCCCTCCCTGATGCGAAGGTACGAAATTAATCCGGATATTATGCTCTTGTTTGTCCAATACGGATATAAAATCTTCTCGTTCGGTATAAAAACAACGGCATTGTTCCTTTTTATGTCCTCCCCGTTGGCATAATAGGCGATAGGGGAGTCGATAATGTTTTTTCCTTTCGTGCTCTGCCCCGGATTGCTTATGTAAGGGGTGATGATGTACCAAAATCCGCCTACGGCAACGGCTTCCGCACCTTTCGCCCCTGGCACGAGCAGGGGCTTGCTCCCCGAATTGACACCCGTGTCGTTCATGTCCACCCCGTTCTTCTTTTGTTCCCCGTATATCCAATCACGGATAGCCTCCGTAAGGTATGCGGTAGTGTCTTTGTGCTTGTTGTTGATGTTGTACTTAGCCAGCAGGCCTGTCTTTGAGTCTCCTACGTAAAAATACATGTCCTCCCCGGCAGCGGCTTGGCTTCCTTCCGCATTGAGGATGCTCACGGGTGCGTACGTGCCGTCCGCCGAATCGGTCGCTATGCCCGAGCACACGGCAAACCTGTGCCGCATCCACTCGTTTTGCACGTACAGGGCATGTGTCCTCTCCTTGCTGTTGTCAGCAACCATCGCATTGGTGTTGCCGCATCCTTTCGCCATCGTCCACTGCTGCCCGGTGTTGCCGCACTTGAGCACGAGGTTGCCACCCTGCTCTTCCACGCCCCATGCCCGGCTGTGGTAAGAGCCGATAGACCCGTCATTTGCGGCTTCGCCCGTGTCGTTGCCGCTTGCGGCTGCGGAGACTAGGTCGTACTCATAGATGGAGTGCCGCATTTGTCCGGACGGCTCTGCTACCGTGCCCGTCACATCGTATGTCTGTCCGGTGTAAGGCCAGTAGAGCACCGCCTTTTGCCTGTTGCACTCGACGCTGAACCCGACAGGCTTCGGCATTTTGGCCTTGTCGAATTGAGCCGCAACGGCCATGGCATTCCACTCCGCTATCGTGTAGCACTTCAGGTCATCGTCCACGATGCGTATGTGGCGGTTGGACGGCACTGCGTAGGTAGAGCCGTCCGGGTTGGTCACGGTGGTGGTCTGCACCTCCAAAAACAGCGATGCGGACTCCAAGTCGTTTTCTTGGATTTTCCCTTCCAATGACGCAAGGGCGGACTTGACCTCCCCGAGCGTCACGGCTTGTGCGTCCATGCCCCCCCTCACGTCCTCCACCTTCCCGGCTATCTCGTCCGCCTTTTGCCCGTTGCTGTCGAGCTTCCCGGTGTGCGATGCCAGCACGGTGTCCTGCCGCCCGATTGCGCTTGAGATGCCGTCAATCTTTTCCCCCTGCTGCGTGATTAAGGCTTTCAGGGCTTCCACGTCCTCCCCTCCGCCGCCTCCGGAAGGGCCGTCAAGCACATAGATTTTTGCGGGCACTGCTTTGGCATTGAAATCAATGTAAAAGTTCTGGGCGGGGACGACCCCCAAGATGGTCTTCTCCACCACCTTCACGTCGTCCGCATAGCCCAGCAACGCTGCGGACGGCACGAATTTCCCCGTGTCGATTGACTTCATGAGCGTGCAGCTGCCCGCCTTTTCAAATTCCACCCTTACCGCCATGCTCGTCCCCGTTGCCGCAAAAGTGTCCGAAACGTACCTGCCTTCCGACAGGCTGAATTTGATTTCCCTCATAGTTTTCTCCTCCCTTTTTTTTACGTTATAAAATTAGTCATTTCATTCATACATCACAAGGTAATGCGATTCCGCCTTGAGCGCATAGTTGATATACAGCTCCAGCTTGCCGCTCATCGGAAGGTTGTCGTTCGCATGTTCCTTTTCGTACGTCCACTGCTGGTTGCCCCCGATTGAGCCGGGCGTGTCGAACTTGTCGATATAATAGACCCTTTCGCCAGTCGTGTCCGTCACATGGGCGACGCACTGGTTGATGATTTCGCTGCTCCCGGTCGTGTTTTTTATGATGACCGTGTAGGACAATACCCCGTTGGCGTACACGCCCCGGATGGACGCCTCGATGGTGGACGCCTTGATGGTCACCTCGTGCACCGTCGCCATCGGTATCGCACAGAACTTGGACGGTCCCTCGGATGACACATAAAACCCTGGCCGCTTGCATTGCGATATAAATGCCACCATCTGAGCCGTGCCCGTTGTAAATATCGTGTCGCTGTTGGCATTGACTGGTACGGTCACGCTCATGCTGCCGGGCTCGCTGTTGGTCATCCAATAGACCTTTGTGCCCCTTTTGATTGCCAAACCGAAATACCATTTAGTATCGAGCTGGTTGTATATGTCCTCCGGGGGTATCTCGTAGTCCGTGTAATTGCCGTATTTGTACATTGCCGTCACCGACAGGCTCGTGGCGGACTGGTACAATATCCCCGCCATGGGCACGTCACGCAGCACGGGCATGACGGTCGGGTTGTAGCCTGCGAAGTCGCCAAGCCTGTAATTGTTCTCCGGCTTGTTGTGCGAGTATTGCCGCTCCCCGTTGACAATCGACTCAATCAACGCCTCCGCCGTCGCATGCTGCTTGATTTTGATGCCGCAGTCCAAGTTGCTCCCCTTCCACCAATCCGCAGGGCGGGTATCAAAATGGTGGATGACGGGCTTGTATTTGCTCCAAATGTTTATCCTGTCGGAGGTACACAGCTTTGACAGCCGTGTCTCGAGCTTGCCGTTTACCACTTCCCCGATTGTGCAAGCAACATGGTACAACAACCTTATATTCGTCTTAGGTATGTTCATACCGCACCTCCTTTCATCTTCTCAACCTCCTGCATCAGCAAGGCGAGTTTTGATTGCAAATCGTCAATAGTTTGTTGCTGCGCCTTGTATTTTGCGTATAGCTCCTTGCAGCCTTGGAAGGCGATTGCCGTAATTGCAAACTCTCTAATGCCATAATATCCGGAATCCTCGTTTATAAATGCTATATTGTCAAAAACTCCGATAAACGACTGCGCTCCAAACCCTGTCGTTTGTTCAGCCCCTTTTATATCATTACGCTTGTACTTGATGACTGGAATTTGCATCATCCTGTCCAACACGTCCTCCTCGTTCCCCTCGATCGTCTTAAGTCTTAAATCAGAGGTAACTTGAGAGCCGTTAGAATAAATCCTACCTTGGTTGTCTATTCTTACATTTGTGTTACCAGCAACATAATTAAAGTATAAATTACCTATTGTGTAAGAGCTACCAGTTCTCCCATCTATAATATTCCCTGAAATCCTTGTTTCTGTGCTTCCCCCCGTCCTCCTAATTCGTATGCCATACGAATTAGATGGACATCCCCATATAATTTCGCTATTAAAAGTTGCGGAATTGAGGGTAAAAGTACTACTCCCCCCTCCGCTACCCGGGTCGCCCTTGGGCCCTTTCAAATCCACGTAAGACCCCCAGCTGACATATCCGTTGCTGTTAATCGTACCAAGCCTTAGCTGCGTCCCGCTCCATTGGTACGTGACCCCTTGCCCGTCCGCCCCCGTGTCGCCTGTCGCCCCTTTCGGGCCTTTGATATTGACGGACGCAGGGGTTGATTCGCTCTCGCTCAGCGTCCACGACAACACACCGCTTGTATTGACGGACGGTCTCCAATACTTGACGACTCCGCTGCTTCCGCCCCCTTGCACGGTGCAATAGAGCTGCCCGCTGCTGTTTTTCTTTATTGTCGAGTTGTCGTACTTGACAAGACCGTAAGTGGAGCTGTCCGCAACAGGCACGACCCCGGTTATAGTATTAGTAGTGGAGTTGGCGACCACGTCCCCCCCGGTAATGACATTGTTGTTTTCGTCCACCAGGGTGTATTTCGTTGAACCATAATTGAGATACAAGTTCTTTATGTTCCCGGCACTGTCCACCCCGTTGATGCAGTTCCCCGCACCTTTGCCAAGCAAGATATGCACGTTGTTCACCGGGCCTATGTGCGTGACGGATGTGAATATCTTTGCGCCCGTCACCGTCTGCGCCGTGCCGATGGTGACATAGTTGTCGGCCAGCCCGCTTATCTCGTCATATTGCACGCTGTAAAACGTGCCGTCTCCGGACAGGTATTTTTTGTTGTCCCCTGAGCCGTACAGCTTTTTAATTTTGCCGTTGTTGTCAGTGATAAAGTCCGGCAGCGTCTTTTCCGCACTTCCGTCATACTCCCCGCCGCTCCACGACAATTTATAGGGGTTTTTGCGGTCATTGGACAAACGGTAATCGTCGCCTTGGCAAGCCGTGCCGGCTATCGTGCCGTACTTGACGCTAAGCTCATTATCGACCGACATTTGCAGCCCTTCGCCGACCGTAAAGCTGACTCCGCCCCCGGCAAAATCAGGGTTGACGTACCAGCCGTTAGTTGCCGTGTCATAAAGCAGCCCGCCGCCCTGCTTAGCCCTAAACAACCCGGTGGTTGTGTAGTCTGCTGCGACAGGCAAGCTCTCCTCCGGAACGTCCCCGGTGGAATTGGCGATAATGTCGTATGCGGATGCAAGGGTGTATTTCAGCCTTGCCATGTCTTCCGTGTCGTTCAGCATCAACCATCTGATTGCCCCGGTGCTGTCCCATAGTGCTGTCGGTTTGCCGAATTTGGCAAGTTTCTGCTCCGTGAGCCATTTGAGGGACGTGAAGCTGTTGGCTACTTGGCTCTCAAGCTGGCTGACCTGTCCTTGGATGCGGTTGAGCGTGGTGGCGGACACCGTATTGTTGAGCGTCACCTTTATTTGCGGGAGTCCGGCAAGTTCCTCCGTGATGGAGAGGCTTTGTATGGTGATGTTCTCGTCAATCCCCATGTCTGCATCCGAGACGTGGAGTTTCCTCCCCTCGTAGAGGCTGTTGTAAATATCCGGCATACGGGACATGAACAGCTCGTCTATGTATATGTTATAGGTGAAGCTGGTCGCCCCGTATTTGGCAAGGTATTCCAAAGCCCTTGCCCGCAGCCGTTCCGATGCCGCGTCCATATAGGATTTCGGCATGGATATGCCCAAGAAAACGAACTCGGTCCCGGCCGTGATGTTCACGTCCTCGTTCGGGAAGGGGAATCCCTCGTTGGAGTTGCGCCTGAGGTATATCTTATAACTCCCGTCGCCCTGTTTCTCGACCTTTCCTTGGACTATCTCGAAGTTGTACCCTTGGAGCTGCCCCGTCTTGATGTAAACCCTTGGAGTGTCGGTGGCAAGGAAGTATTCCGCCAGCGTTAGTTCAAATTCAAGGTCGTAGGTGGTTATCCAAAACGTGTCTTGGCTGCCGGATGAAACGGTTTCTGCGCTTCTTATCTTGTCTATGCGCTCCCCCTTGCTGTTCGTCATGCCCGCCAAGGAAGGATAGACGTCTTCAAATACGACCACGCCTTCCCGTATGCCGTAAATGCCGGCATTGGGGGAGTCGATATAATCCTTTTTCGTCTTTTCAAAGCCGGGAAGCATGAGGTTGGGCAGGTACATGCTCGCCGGGAGGATGCTGTCTTTCCACTGCTTCTTGTCCTTGAGGTAATTGTCCGGTATGTTTTGCGTGCCTCCATAGGCTATCAGGCGTGTCACGATGGCGGTGTCCGTGTCGGGGGAGCGTTCTATCTTGTAAAGCCCGTTCCCCATGCCGTAGCGGAAGTTGTAATCCACCGCAAGCTGTTCCCCCCCGACCGACACTTCCCTGCCGTTCACATAGAAGTTCAGCCCGTATTCGGTATTGAACAGCGACAGGGCTGACCAGCAGTTGGATTGGCTGATGGTGATGTTCTTCTCCTCCTTGTCAACCCCCGGGGCGACCGTTATCGTCCATTTCCTGCTTCCCGTATACATGAGGTCGAGGCACGATTGTATCCTTTCCGCAAGCTTGGACGCCGTCCCGGTGAACTCTATGCTGAGGGGGGTGGGGTAGACGATGCCGTTGTCTCCCGGCACGATGTCCCTCATCATGCAGCGTTCCAGCTCGTATTTGCAGGACACGAATTGGAGGCTGTACCGGAAAGAGTCGGATTGGTTGCCGGACGAGCTGTTCTTGGTGGCGGAAGGCAGGTAGTCGAGCTCGAACCTCTCCCCGCGGTAAGTAATATAGTCGCCCGTATCGAACGCCAACGGGACAGGTGTATCGACCGTGGCATTGACCACCCTTCTGTCCATGAACGACCCGCTGTATTCGACCTTGTCGATGGTGCACCGTTCCGTGCTCCCATTGGAATCATATACTTTGTACCTTGCCATGCTCAATAGTTTTCAATCGGTTTGTACACGGTGAACTTGATTTTGAACTCCACCACTTCTTCCGCCCCGAACCGTCCATAGTCGAAGTCGGAAAATCCCTTGAAAGCCGCACCTCGGCATCCCGTGGAGGTGTAAGGGCTGTATATCTCAAGCTCCGTGCCCCCGGACGTGAGGTATCCGTAGAACTTGTTCATGCTCGTCCGGAACGTCCCGGGTGCGCCCTTGTACACCACGGCTATTTCGGTATCGTAGCTGCTGAAACGGGAGGTGGACGGGAAAACGACATCTTCCCCGTGCTGGTCGCTCCAATCACGGGTCGATACCCCCTTCATCTCCTTCGGCAGGAACAAAGGGACCCCGGTGGTCTTGATGCCGAAGTCCGAATAGAGGTCTTTTGTCCCTGTCCCGCCCGCTTTCCTGAATGTGATGCTGTTAAGGTCTGTCATGCCTGTATTTTTTGTTTGCAATATAGATAAAATCTATGAATAATTATAAATATATAGATATTATTTATCACATATCAGCCGCTACGGGTGGTTCTTCCCCCGCATTGGATGGCTTCATGCGCTTGATTGACACTTTTTCGCAATCCGTCTCACACCCCGATTGCCCGTAAAGGTAGACATTGCCGGATGCCCCGTATCCTCCTACCGTCACGGAGCTTCGCCCGTAGCACTCTATGTTGGCGTAGGAATGGTATCCCAATTGGAAATTGGCTCTCGCCCCGTCGAGCACGTAGGCTTTGACCACCGCCCATGGCTGCACGCAAAGGGCAGGGCTGCTGTCCCCGATGACGAACAGGTCGTGGCCGTCGCAAGGCATGAAACCGCCCTTGTGGTCGAGCAATATGCCGTGCCTCTGCAATTCCCTTCTCTCGTCCTCCGAAAGGAGGGTGCGCATAAGGGGGATCACCGTTCCGGCATGGTCTATAAGAAACTCGGGGAACTCCCTGCATCCCCATATTATCGTCCTTATGTCCTTCTGTGAACCGGACAAGTATTGCCTTCCCGCTTGGCAAATGTCCATCCTTTCAAGTTCTTTAATCAATTCTCCTGCTCCCATGTCGTATGTTTTCACTTGATTCTTACTGCCTTTCCCCCGTTCCCGGTGGTTATGACGCTGTCCAGTGCGTCTTGGATGATGCGTGCCGACTTGGCGTTGGATGCCGTGTTGGATGCGATGGCGTTGAGTTGTTGCAACTGGGCTTCCCCCACGATGCTGATGTTTTGGAGCAAGCTGTCCGACAATACCGCTTCCGCTTTCGACCTCAACACGCTTATGTCCTGCCGGATGGCGTTGAGGTAGGAGTTGGCAAGTTGCATGGTCTGCTCGGAAGCCTGGATGCCGCCCAGCGTGGATGTAGAAGTTCCCGTGTCGGTGGACAAGGTGTCTTTCAGGTTGATTTCCCCGTTGGTCATTTGGTACACCTTCTCGGACAGCTTGTCGAGGTAGCCCAATGCGCTGTCATACCCCTCCTTCACTTTTAGGAGGGATTCGGCTATGCTGCCTATCTCCGCCTCGTCTATCTTCCCGTCGCTCATGATGTCGGGCAGCTTCTTCCGCAAGTCCTCGAACAGGGGCTCGATGACAGCCATTTTCAACGCTTCGTTGGCCACGTTGGCAAGTATCTCGGATGCCGTCTTTTCAAAAGCCACGGCTGCGTCTTCCCCTTTCTTCCATGCGTCCACGATGGAATCGGAGAATTTGCCCGCCCAGTCCTTCAAGTCTATGCCGTAAAGGCTCTTGGCGGTGTCCTCCGCAAAATAGCGGATTTGGTCGTCAAGTTCCTTTATCTGTTGCTTGTAGTCCTCTATCTTCCCGTTGTCGCTCTTTTTCTTCTTGCCCTCCTTGGCGATTTGCAGCGCAATCTGCTCCTGCTGCCTTTTCAAGTTGCTTATTTGTGCGGAATAGGTCTGTTCCGCCATTTCCCCAAGCGTCCGTTCCATCTCGGACTCAAGGTTCTTGTAGGCGTTTTGCAGCCTCCTCACCTCGTCCTGCGATTTCTGTATGGCCCTGTCGAGCTTCTTGTCGTGGAATGCCGCTATCTTACCTATGATGCCGGGGATGAACGTGAGTGCGCTCTTGGCCGCTTGCACGATGTTCCCGCTCGAAAGCCCTTGGGCGAGGTTCCCGGCTTCCCCCAGCAGGTCTCCGGCAAGCCCCAGTTTGTCGGCAAGCCCTTCGTTCCCGAAAGCATCGAACATGCCTGAGAATGCGTTGCCCGCCTCCCTTATCTGCCCGCATGCGGTCGCTGCGTCATTGGCTATTTTCTTCAACAGGTTGGATTGCCCATCCTTGTCTCCTTCCCTGACAGCCTTGTTCAACCTCTTCAAGTCTTCCAAGATGGCACTGAACGGGTCAGTCTCAGCGAGGCTCTTTTCAGTGTCCGCCACCTTCCTTACAAGCTGGAGGTAGGTGGTCATTTCCACGTTGGCGGTGTGGATCGCCCCGGCTTCGTCTTTCCAAGTGAGCGACATCTTGGTGTCGCCCGTCTTGGGGTCTTTGTATTCTTTGGCTTCGTCCACCATCCTGCGGGCTTCCCCGGCGGCTTTTTTCAGCGTCCTGTAACCCATGTTCACGGTGTCCCCGAACAATTTCTGCCATACGTCCGACAGCTTGACGGACTCGCTGCCCAATTCGGTTATCTGTTTCCCGTAGCTCTTGATGACGGCTTCCTCCGCTTTCAGTTTGTCTTCTTCCCCCAGCAATCCGTAGCCTTTGCTCTTCCTGAGCTTGGAAATCTCGTTGTCCCGCTTCTTCTCCAATGCGGCAATCTTCTCTTCCGTGCTGGAATATTCCGCCACCAGCCTGAGTGCGCCCTTCAATATGTCGGAGTGGGAGGTGTCCGTGAGCTCCTTTATCCTGTCCAGCATGTCCTTGATGGCCTCGGACTCCGTGCCGAAGAGGGACAGCAGTTTCTCTTTGCTGTAATCGGCCAGCTCCTCGTAGCTCTTCCCGAATTTCTCCTTCAGGACGGATTTCATGCCGTCTATCTCGTCCTCGATGCCGGGCGCCATCTCTTTGCCGAATGCGAGCTGGAATGATTTCCCCTTGTCCCCGGTTATGTCGTACAGTTCCCCGAACAAGCCCCACTGCTTGGAGGCGGAGTCTATCTCTTTTTTTGCCCGCTCCACCGTGTCGGATATGTTCCGCTTGACCTCTTCGTAGTTAGCCCCGAAGATAAGCTTGGAGACGGTGTTGGAGAGGCTCGTGCGGCTCTTTGCGGGGATGCCCGCACGGTCTATCTTCCGTTGCAGCCCGGAGAGGGTTTCAACGTACTTGTCGGGGTCGAAGTTGAGGTTGGCGAAACGGTTGTCCGCCCTCACTATTTCCACGGCTTTCGCCTTTCCCACCTCCTTTAGGTATTTCTGGTATTCGCCGTAAGCCTCCTTGACGAGGTTTATCTCTTCTTTCAGCCGTTCGGCTTCGGGGTCGGATTTGCTCCCGCTTTCCGCCTCTTTCCTTGCCCCTCCCAGCCTGTTGTACAGGTCGGCAAGTACCGCAAGGTCTTTCTTGTTCTTGTCGTGGATGCCCTTGGTGAACTCGTTCTCCCGGTTGAGGCCCTTGTTTTCCTTTTCCAGCCCCTCCATCGCTTTGGTGATGTCTTCCAAGTATCCTGTAATGGTCGAGGATTCCTTTACTTCGGGGACGATGTTGGACACTTTCCTCGCTTCCCTTGCCAGCTGCTGCCACTTGCTGAGCGATTCTTCCTTGGGCGCGTTGTCTTCACCCATGGCCGCCACCTTCTTCCGGGCTTCGTCAATGGCGGCTTGCGCCTTTATCTGCTGGATAAGAAGGTCGTTTAGTCTATTTTGGGCAAATTTACGGCGCTGTTCTATATTCTCCTTCGATATATCGTTCTTCGGTGTTAAGCTATTTATTGCATCCAAGATGAGCTTTTGGCGTTGTATCTGCTTGTCTATGGAAGACAGCCCTTTGGCGGCCTCCTCTATGTTGTCCGCCGCCTTTGCCTTCAACGCATTCTTCTGTTCCGCCGTCAACTCCCTCATCTTCTCCACGCTCATGGAGATGGCGGTGCCGTATTCGTCCACCGATTCGGCTGCGCCGCTGAAGGTCTCTTGGAGCTGCAGGGTGATGATGTTCAGCTGGCCGGTCTCTTCCTTCGTCCTTTCCGTCTTGTTCTTCAACTCCTCGTACTTGTCGATGAGCTTCTCGTTTTCCGCCACCTTGTCGAAACCGTCTTTCAGCCCGGCCACCTCGTCGGCTATCTTGTTGAAGGTTTCCTGCAGCTCGTCACCGCCCTTCTTCAAGCTCATGACGGCGACCGCCAGCCCGGCAAAGGCGGTGGCAAGCAAGCCGACCGGGTGTTTGCGGATGAGGACGCCCAAGGCGTAGAACACCTTGTTGAACTTTGTCCCGGATATGGCCGCCGCACGTTCGGCCACCTCCACGGCCCTCCATGCCTTGGAAAGGGCTTTCACCGAATTGGCGATAGGGGTGACCACCACGCACGCCACCGCATAAGAACCGACCGCCTTGATAGCCGTCATGGTGACTTTGGCTATGAGCTCCCAGTTCTCCAGCAGGGACGTGAGCATGTCCAGCATGCCGCCCAAGTCCTTGTTGTTGCCGTCCGCCACTGCGGAAAGCATGATGTCGTATGCGTCCTTCAGGTTGGAGAGCTTGCCGGCAAGGGAAGCGGACAGCTCCTCCTGCATCTTGTAGAACTTGCCGCCCTCGTCGGTCATTTCCCACAAAACGTCCTTGACGGCCTCAAAGCTGATTTCCCTCCGGCTTATGGCGTCCATCACATCCCCCGTGGTCATAAGACTTCCGTTGAGCTGCGTGAGCTTCTCCGCAAGCTTGTCCAAGACGGGCACTCCGGCTTCGGTCAACTGCTTCAATTCCCCGCCACGGAGGTAGCTTGCTGCACGTATCTGCCCATAAGCCAATATGATACGGCTCATGTCCACGCCAAGCCCGGCTGAAATGTCGGCTAACCGTTTTGTGGTTTCATAGATTTGGTCGTATTCGATATTGAACGCGCCCAATTGCTTGGTGTAGCTGATCAGCTCCTTGAACTCAAACGGGGAAATCACGGACAACCTCTTGATTTGCCCGTAAAGCACGTCCGCATCGAACTCGTTGTACATGGTACGGAGCGCAATGCGCTGCTTTTGGAACTCGCCGCCTATCTCTATCACCGATTGCAGGAAACGTTCCATGCCGATGATGCCGAACACCCCGGCAAGTTGCCTCCTGAGGTCGGCTGCGACACCGCCGAAGCGGTTCATGTTGCCCATGATGCCGCTCAGTTTCTTGTTGTAATTCTCTGCGGACAGTTGCGCCCTCCTCAATGCCGCCCTCTGCCGTTCGATGGAAAGGTTTCCACGTTCCATGGCCTGTTGTGCGGACGTCTGCGCCCTTTGGAGCGACACCTGCATCTGCTGCTGCCTCGTGTAAGCCCTTTGTTGCGCTTCCGCCGCACGTTCGTTTGCCCTGTTTATGCGGTTTTGGACCTCCTCGTAGCGTTTCGCCCTTATGTCGTTGGCGGAGACGTCGGGGCTGTATCCTATTTTGGCCAATGCGTCCTGCACGGCACGGCTCGCCTCGGCCTTGTCCACAAGGACTTCTATCTTGAACTTGTGGTTGGCGAAAGCGTTGTCTATCGTGCTGACGAAGTCGTTCTTGAAGTCTATCTTGGCTTTTATTTCCTTGCCCCTCAGTTTGGACTGGACTTCGTTCAGGCCGTCTTGGTAGCTGAACCCGAGCCTTGCCGTGAAAGGGGATTGGGTCAACGCCTTTTTTATCTGGTCGGTGGCTTGCGCCGCCTCGATGTCGATGTCAAGGTGCACGTCCACCTTCTTGAGGTTGCCCTTTATCTTTTTCTTTATCCTTTCGAGGTCTGAATCGGTCATGTCTTTCATGCCGATGTCAAACCATAATTTCCCTATGTTCCCCATTTCACTCGTTCACTATTTTGTAACCACTAAGGTCCAGTTTGGGCTTCCGCCCGTTCTTGTATTTCTCTTCCCACCGCCTTGCCTTGTCCGCCACGTCCTGCGCCCTCGGTTTCCCGAACTTCCCTTTCTTGCCGGGGCGTCCGTAAACGATGACGGGCTTGTCTATGCCCAGCAGCTCTATCTGCGCCATGCTCATCACGCACCTGTACTCGTACATGGGGATGGTGACGAACCCGAACAGGAAGCTGCGGCTCGCTACGAGGCCGGGGTGTTTTTCCCCGATTGCCCATGCCGAGCCGAACGCTGTTCTTGAAGGAAACGTTCTACTTCCTCCCTCTTCATGTTCATCATCGAATCCCTCATCACGGTCGCTAATATGGTAGAAGTCAAGTATTCCTGTATCAACGATTCCTCTTTTTTTTTACCCGTCACTATGATTTCCCCTATCTCTTCCGGACGCACGCAATGGTAAAGCGCCCTCCATGCGAGCCAATAGAACAGGTTTATCTTTAGGAAGCCGTTCAATAGGACGAGCGCGGCAGTGCGTGCGGGGACCTCTATCTCCTTCTTGCAGTTGAGCGACACGTCCGTGAGCCGTTCAAGGGTATATGGTTTCATCCACCTTACCTTGAAGGAGAACCCGCCTATCTTCACGGTGTCGGGTCTGTCCTCCGTGACATCCTTGTATTTGCGCTGCTCCTCGTCGGTGACTTGTCTTATCTTGTCCTTCATCATCTTGGTGTTTTAAAAACGGCGGACAACCGCATGGGATGCCCGCCTTTGGTTCTGGTTTGGAATAGGCGGGTCACACTGATTGCGCCAAGATGCAGATTGCCATCCCGTCCTCGTTGTCACGGGGGGTGACCGCCACGTTGAAGTAAGCCGGGGTGCTGTCGTCCGGCCCTACGAAGTTGGAGATAAGGGTCACGCTCGGAAACACCAGCATAGTCTGCTTGTCTTCCGAGCAAAGGATCAATGCCCCGTCCACGCTTTTCGGTTCAAGCCCGTAGCCTTCTCCTTTATAAGTCTTGCCGCCTATGGTGTTGGTCATAGTAATCGCCCCGCCTTTTTTGCTCAGGAACAGGTCGTTCACCGCACCCGCAACGGATGCCACCTGCATGGATATGTCGGAATCGCCCTTCTTCAATTTGGCTACCAACACTGACCCTGTCGTAAGTTTCACTTCCGTCTTGTCCGGTGTTCCGGAGTCCAAGGTCACACCTCCCTCTAATACAGGAAGTTCCATGTCTATCTCTGACAATGCGTTGATTACTTGCGCATTGTTTAATGGAGTCTTGCAGTAATAGACTTCATCCACGCTGTTGAACAAAACCCTCAAATCTACAAGCCTTCCGCCTTCTTTGACTGATATTTCTGCCATAGCTGTTTGTTTTTGTCGGTTAATAAATATGGGAATCGGTAACGTTGACTTTCAGCCTCGCCATGACGAGCCAATGGCTGAACCCCGTCCCGTCTTCCCCTTTCAGGACGATGGACGGGGATGTCAATGCGTAACGCTTCCCTGTGATTGGGAAAAGGGAAGTGACGGAGTCGGCCAGCTCTTGCAACCGGGTCACATCCTCCATGCCGTTCGCCTTGTTGCGGCAGGCTATGTCGATTGTGACAGACCCGGACTGCTGGACCCTGCCTTCCAAGCGGGGGATGACGACCGTGATGAAGTCGTTGAGGCGGAGGGGCGACACCTTCTGCCGGAAACCGAACAGGATCTTGTCGCTCTTCCCCCCAAGCCGCTTGTTCAAATCGGCCATTATCTCCGCCAAGTAAAATTTCTCCACTCTCATTTTCCCCTATGTTTTTCAAATATGGACAAAGTGACGTGCCCCAACGTTTCGCTGAGGACGTTGTAATGGTAAACCTGCTCCAGGTACTCGCTGTATTCCGTTCCGGTGGCCACTATCATGGAAAACCCTTTCTTGCTTGGGGCTTTCATCCCCCGCAGGGTCTTTGCGGCAGAGTCCTGGCCTGAAAGGCTGTCCACCCCGACTTTCCCCACGACAGACCTCGCCTTCCCCTCGTAGGGGCGGGCAAGGGACTTGGTAGTCCCCTTCCTGACTTTCCGGGACACCGGCTCTCTAAGGCTGTCCCCGCTTGAAAACACATGGAGCAACACACCGTCCTTGTAGATGCCGCAGGAATAGGAAGTGACCGTGTTCCCGGTAAAAGATTGGTAACCCCTGCTTTCCAACGCATCGGACAGGATTTCACCGCAAGCGGACATGATGTTGCGCAAGACGGCTTCATCCATGTAAGCCCTTGCCCTCTTCATCCCCTTTTGGAGTGTTATGTCGTTCCTGTTCCTCATGACTTGACAATGTTAAAGAAAACTTCAGTCCCGAAATTGGTGATGTTCACGTCCAATATGGTGATCCCTTCCCATGTGCCCGAGCGGTCTGCCACGTCCACCGTGTCCCCTTGCCTGATTCCGTCTTGGAATCCGGGGATGGAAAGGCGGTAGTCGCATGAAGACACCCCGGAAGTGGTGAAGTTGCGGATGGAAGTGTTGCGTTCCTTCCGGCACTTCCCCTTGTACACCTCCTCCCGTCCGGTGTCCGTGAATGAATCCCCCCCCGTCCGGTATATCGTGCAAGTATGCGGGTATTGCGGGTTATCCATTGTTCCTCCTCCATATCCTCATGCCGTAGGCGTTGATCCTGAGCGAAGGCGTACCGACCCTGAGTTCGCCGAACTGGTCATATATGCTGTTGGCGATGGAAAGCCACAAGCGTTTGTCCTTGTCGCTCACCTCGCCTCCCGATTCCTTGTGCTTCCAAGTCCCGTCCGCATCCTCCACGCTTCGTGACGTGGTGGGTGACGTGGCGCAAGCGGCAAGCACGTCCGCCTTCAGGAGCAGCTTGTCCTTTTTCGTCACGTCCGCAAGCGGGGTGTCGAGGTCGATTCCCCTCTCTGACAAGATGTTAAGCACTGTCTCGTTGGAAAGCGCCACGGGTGACGCACCCTCCATATATTGCCTGATGGTTCTCCCTTCGTTGCCGGTAGTTTCTCCGCCCATGTCTTTTACGCTGTTACGGTATTGATATACATATAATTAGGCATGTTAGGAACGCAAAGCATGGACATCTCGCTTTCAACGTACATGGACTTGGTTGCTGCCTCGTACTGTTGTGTCACCAATGTCCTGCCACCGTCGAACCAAGCCACCCTTTGCGTAGGGTCTTCGCTGATTACCAACGGCTTCACGCTCTTGACCGTGCCAATCAGACCGTCCGGGATGAACGACACGTTCTTGGTGTCGAAGTTGTCGATGGTGTTGACAACCAGCTTCTTCTTCGAAGAATCGAACTTCTCGACTGCCGCCACGCTGTCACGCACGATGACAGGAGCGCCGATGATGCGCTTGATGGCTTCCGCCTTGGCTTCGTCCGTGAGGTTCTGCGCATACGATTCGGCGGCAGCGTCGCCGGCCGCAACAGGATAAGACGAGTACCCGATGCGTTTCAACACCTTGGAGTGCATGAGCATGTCATCGAACAAGTCCTGTGAAATCTCGAAATGGCCCTTCGGTGTCCCCTTGCGGCGTATCTCCTTGTATTTGTCCTTCAAGAACAACAGTGGGTCGGACTCTGACCCTTCCGTTGCCGTGGTGTGGGTCGTCCCTGTCCACCATCTCGCATTGCCCTCCAAGGCGGCCTTGTTTTCCTTCGGGATGCCGAACTCGAATTTGAGCCCGGTCAAGCCCCTCGGGTTGTTCTCCACGTCGATGGTGAGTTCCCCCTTGGAAACCGTCCTCATGCGCTGGTGGGTCAAGGCGTTCCTTCCACCTCCAAGCAGCTTGTCCAAGCTGTCGAACAGGATGTTGAGGATGCCGTTCCTCGTGTCGTTGCTCAACGAGGCGTCCCCGAACTTCTCGTACATGATCATGTGCTCCCTCAGCATCTTGGCGTTGATGGGGTAGCGGTGCTTCTGTGTCGGTATCCGGTCTTTCCCGATTACGAACTCCCCGTGCGCCTTGTCCAATGCTTGCGAGCTTTCGTCCATGTACACCGGGAGCGTGGCGATGTTAAGGGATGTTATCAACTGTTCGTACTGGTAGTTCAGCTGTATTTCCGGGTCGAACTCGAACCCGTCCAATTGCAGCGTGTTGTATTTCGCTTGGAATCGGTCAACGAACTGCTGGAAGGAGGATGAACCCAACCCGAAGTTCAGCAGGTCATAATAACTTTTGATATTCGTTCTCATTCTTTTCTCCTCCTCTCTTATTTTTCACGGACGGGCGTGATGCCCGGAAGCACGGCCCATACTTCTTCGGGGACTTCCTCCGCCAAGCGGTCGGCATAAACCATGCCCTTGCGGACAACCGCCCCGGTGAATACCGCATTCGCCATTCCGTCTTTTACGTACACGTCATTGTAAAGCAGCCCCAAGATGCTCTTCGGCTCTACTTCCCCGCTTGCCTGTGAAGCGGTCTTGATGTCCTTGGCAAGGACGATCTTGATGGTTTTGGCAGACTGGTCGTATTGGCACATCGAGCCTGCCGGGATTACCCCTTTTGCGTAGAAATCGCTTGCGTTGCTGATCGTGCCGCCTGCGGGGTACTGCTCGTATGTCCTGTGCCAAATGTTGACGCCTCCGCCATAGGAGGTCTCCTCCCTCCCGAAAACATTTCCTAAAGTCATAATTATTGGTTTTTGGACGGGAATTTCCCTTCTGTCGCCTTCCGCTCGAAGAAAGCGTCAAGTGCCTTGGCCGCATCAGCCCCCGCACCTGCCCCGTGCCCTTCGTTCCCGGAATAAGGCGTTGCGCCGTCCCCCGAATACCGTTTCAGGCGGCTTTCATAGACTTCCTTCGCCTTCTTCTCGAAGTCCTCCGGCTTCATGCCCTCTTCAGGGGTCAAGCTGTTGACGGAATCTTCCCATAAATTCTTGTTGGATACTTTTAGTTCTCCAGCCTTGTTCCGTATGGAAGAACGCATCCGTTCGCAAAGAAGTTCTTTCTCCTTGTCCTTTTGCGCCTTCTCCAAAGTGTCAAGCCGCTCCTTCAACTTGCCGATAAGCTCCTCGTTCCCGTCCGTCTTGCCTTCCGTTCCCGTCCCTTGCTTGCCGTTTTGGTTTTTTGGAGCGTCCCCGGACTTGTGGTTCTTGATAAATTCAGCTTGCTCGAAGCGCATCTGCCCTCCCATGGCCTTCGCCACCTCCGCATGTGCGTCGTAAAAGGCGCTGTCGGGTGTTGCGTCCGCCTTGATGGTCGGAAGGATGGCGTCCACGTATTTTTCAAGAGTCCGTCCGCTTATCCCGGTGTCTCCGAGAAATCCATTGGCTGTGGGTTCTCCAAGCCGTTTTTTAAGTTCTTTCAAAAGGGTCTCTTTATCCATCTCTTTATAAAGGTTTTGTAACATCTGCAAATATAATAGATTTTATCTATTTTATACCATGTTTTGATAGAAAAAATTTATATTTTTGCAGTAGCGTCCGGAATCGGGCACGATTGGCAAACAAAACTTAACACGGGAATGGACGGATTGGATGAATACATAACCACGGTGTCGGGGGAAAGGGTGTACTCCTACGGGTTCATAGAGGAACTTAGGGAGAAGGACAGGAAGTGCCCGAACCCGCTCGTCGTAATCCCGCAGAAAGGGGCGCAGGAAAGGTTCGTGGGGAGCAATGCGGACATCACGTTCATCGGCGGGAACCGCGGGGGAGGGAAGAGCTTTGCGATGCTGCTCGAGGCGTTGAGGGACATAGAGGACAGGCATTTCAACGCCGTCATGTTCCGCAAGGAGAAGAACGACTTCGACAACCTGGAGAGGGAAACATCCATCCTTTACGGCCAATACGGCAAATACAACAAGTCGAAGAGCGACATGACTTGGAATTTCCTCCATGGGGGCAAGCTGTCGTTCTTCGTTTTCTCGGACACGCTTTCCGACTTCAAGGACAGGTTCAGGGGGAAGCAGTACTCATATATAGCCATTGACGAGGTGACGCAGATGGAATACGCCAAATTCAAGTTCCTCATGACTTGCAACCGGAACTCTCACGGGTTGCAGAACAGGATAATAGGGACATGCAACCCCGACCCGGATTCTTGGGTGAGGAAGGTCATAGACTGGTGGATAGGGGAAGGCGGCGTGCCAATCCCGGACAGGGACGGCGTAATCCGCTATTGCTTCATGGACGGGGACACGCCAAGCTCCATCTACTGGGGGGACACGCCCGAAGAGGTGTACGGGCAGTGCAAGGAGATAATAGACCGCAGCTGGAAGAAGGAGTTCGAGGAGCTCGGGTTCGACAAGATAACGATGTTCGTCAAGTCGGTGACGTTCATAAAAGGGAAGCTGGAGGAGAATGTCAAGCTTATCGGTTCCGACCCGAACTATGTGGCGAACCTCGTGCAGCAGGACGAGGAACAGCGTGCCCGTGACCTGGAGGGGAACTGGGACTACAAGAACACCGGGGACGACCTGTTGAAGATGTCGGACATGGAGCGGATGTTCTCCTCCCCGGGGCAGGTGGCGGCAGGGGTGAAGTACGTGTCCGCGGACATAGCGTTCGAGGGAGGGGACTTCTGCGTCATGTGGCTGTGGGTGGACTTGCACCTGCAGGACGTGTTCGTGATGAGGGAGGACTCGGCAAGGACGGAGGCCACTTTCATGAACAAGCTGGAGGAGTGGGGCGTACGGGAGGAGAACGTGGTATACGACTATTGGGGCGTGGGGCAGGCGTTGTCGGGCCACATCAAAAGGGCGGTGAAGTTCACGGGGACGCAGAAGCCGGACAAGAAGTATGAGGGCTCGTACGCCAACGTGAAAAGCCAATGCGCGGAGATGCTGGCGCACTACATCCAGGACGGGAAAATATCAATCAACCCCGACCTGCTCGACAGGACGTTCTCGGGGAAGAAAGGGAAGTACAAAAACGTGAAGCTGAGGGACATACTCATGAAGGAAAGGAAGTGCATCCGCCACCGGAGCAATTCGCAAATAGGGGGCTTCGAGCTGGTGACGAAAAGGGAGATGATAACGCTGCTCGGTTATTCGCCCGACTTCATAGAGTCGCTCATATACAGGATGTACTTCGAGATAGGAAAGAAAAAGGCCGCATTCCGCCCTACCGGGATGCTCAGCTACGTATCACATAAAAAAATATCAAGATGAACCTTAACGAAATCAGGACTAAAAGGCCTTGGAAGAGGATACTGCCGAACGGCTACCTTTCCGGCGGCGTGTACACGTCCGCCCTGTTGCCGGACTCGTGCCCGGTTGACAACTCCGTGTTCAGGATAGTGACACAGGCGGACTTCCTGCGTGAATACTTCCCGTCGGGGCATATCATAAACGACGAGGACGCATACCCCAACATCTACAGGGCGCAGGAGGAGCAGGTATTGGATGACGATGGCGTCCCTACGGGGAGGAAGAAAGTGTCGTATTACGAGGAGAAGCTGCCACGCTACGCTTTCGCGTTCCAGCAAATCATTTCCGTCAAGCAGGAAGTGCACCTTTGCGGGAACGACATACAGTTCGAGATAGGAGCGGAGAAGGAGGGGGGATATTCCGACCTGCTTTCCATGTTCCGCCAAGGATGGCTGGAAAAGGACATGGAGGTGAGGTTCAGCGAGGCCGTCAAGTCGGTGAAGAGGACGGCGGACGGGGCTTTCGTGGGATACCTCGACAAGGGGGTGTTCAACTCACGGGTGTTCTCATACCTGAACGGGGACGTGCTTTACCCCCACTATGACGGCTCGGGCAGGATGGACTTGTTCGCCCGTTCCTATTTCACCTACGACCCGGAGGGGAAAGAGGTGGCAGAATACGTGGAAGTGTGGGACAAGGCCAACTTCTACCGTTTCAGGGAGGACAAAAGGGGATTGAAGGGGGTCGTGAACAGGGTGCTGAACGCAGCCGGTTCGGACGGATTCACGCTCATTGACAGCAAGCCGCACGGGTTCCCGTTCTGCCCCGTGGCGTACAAGCGTGCGGAAGAGGGGCCTTGCTGGTCGGCCTCGCAGGACGCTTGCGACGGGTACGAGATGTCATTCTCCCAAATGGTGCAGAACAACGGGGCGACGGCATTCCCCATCATGTGCCTTTTGGGGTCGGGGTCGGACGCAATGGACCTGCAGCACGACTTGAACGGCACGGTGAAGGTGATAACGGGGTCATCGGACGCAAAAGCCTCATACCTTAGCGCGCCGGACGCATCAGAGTCGTTCATGAAGCAGCTCGACACGCTTTACAAGATGATATACGAGCAATCGTTCGCCGTGATTCCCCCGGAGCTGAAATCAGGGGACTTGCCGGCGGCGGCGCTCAAGATACTTTATTCCCCGGCATACGAGAAGGCGATGGACGACGCCTCCGGCTACAAGCCATTCCTGAACGAAATGGTCGGGATATTCCGGTACGGGTACGGGGTGGAGAAGGAAAAGACCATAGACTTCGCCTCCATGCCGCTCAGCTGGTGGATAAAGCCGTACGTCCACGTGAACGAGTCCGCCCTCGTGGCGGATTTGGCGGCCGCCGTGCAGAACGGGTTCGTGTCCAAGAGGACGGCTTCCGAAAGGGTGCAGATGTATTCGACCCCGTCGGAATGGGACAGGCTGATAAGGGAGGCGAAGGAGGAGCAGCAGGCCGATTTGTTGAACTCGTTAAGGAAGGGCTGACCATGGATTTCTCGAAAGGGTTGCAGGCGGAGCTGGAGAAGGCGGGGCTGACGGCGGAACAGAAGATGTTCGCAGACCTCGTGCTCATGGGATGGAAGGATGCGGACGCCTTCATTGCCGTGTTCGGGTACAACGTGAACTACTCGGTGAACTACATGAAGGCGCAGATAAAAAAGGCGAAGGAGGACACGAACGTGGCTTCATACCTCGCAACGGCTTCGGCAAGGTCGAACAACGTGGTGAAAAGCAAGGCGGAAAAGGACGACATCCTTTCCCGTGCCACGAAAGAGCAGACACTGAAGGAATTGATAGTCGTGAGGGACGAAAAGACGCCCGGGTCGAGGGAGTGGCTGGACATGACCAAGCTGATAACCGACCTGCAGCAGATGAAAAAGGACGTGGTGGCGGTGGAGGACACGACCGTACACACCTACCTCCCCCTGAAATGCAGGGACTGCGCGGCTTATGCGGAATACGTGAAAAGGAAGAAGAGGGAAAGGAGGAAGGGGTCAGAAGAATAGGAAGTAGCACTTGCACCTCGGATGGTACAGCCCCGGGAAGTCCTCCATCGGCTGCGCCTTGCCGGCAAGAGAGGCACAATAGCCGCAAGGGGACGAGCTGCCGGGGAACGACACGAACCCGCGCATCCCCCCGTCCAATGCGGAGCGGTACATCCCGTGCATCCACATCGCCCCCACGGCGGTCTTGACGAGCAGGGACATGGAGTTGGCGGCGGACGGGCCTTGCCCTTTCCCGGACCCCGTCCCACGGGCGGCAAGCCTTGCGGCCGCCAGCCCTTTCCCCAGCGCCTTCCTGAAGTCCGGGTTGCCATAGGGCGACATCATGCCCGAAAGGATGGAGGATGTAATGGATCGCGCCCCTTTCCCAAGCAACAGCCCGGCTGCGATGGCGACCTCCAGCTCGTACTTGAAGCGTTCCTTATGGGCCGACAGCCTTTCCTCGAAAGTGCTTCCGTGGTCCTCGCCGTGCAAGTACGGGACGAATCCCCCGCCCGGGTTTTCCGCCTCCAGCGATTCCGCATATCCCTCCATGTCCGAAAGGATGGCGGAGACCATGCCCGAAAGCACCTTGTCGACATCCCGCTCCAAGTTGCGGTCGGCACTGAAACGGAACGACTTGGGGCTTATGCCGTAGCGGACGGATATGGCGCATACCTCCTTCACGGCTTCCTTCATGCGCCCGTAGGCGGAAGCCCACATGGAAAGCTCCGCCCCGACACGGGCGAGGATGGCTTCTTTAGCCTCTTCCTCCGTCACCGCCGCCCTCATGACACGCCCGGGTCGGATTCATGCGCCTTCCGCATCCGTTCGACCCCCTCGTACACGGACTTCAAGAAATCAACATCCGCTATCATGGATGCGGCATATACCGCCGTCAAGAAATATCTTATCCCCGCCAAGTCGTCCGGGTCGTCAAAGTCCGTCCCGTCAAGCAGCGGGTAGATGGATGTCGTTTCCGCCCATGCCGCACGCCAATGCCCGCCTGCCGCACGCACTTCAACCATCGAAAGCCCGTCTTCCTCCACCTTGCGGAGGACATAGTTCCCTACCCTGTAATCATTCCCTTTTTCCATACCTGTGAAATATTTAATCGTAATAGTCCTCCCCGTAGTCGAAGGACTTGTTGTTCACGCCTATCTCCATGTCCGCAACGACAGGCGGCCGGGTGTTGGCGAGGTCGTCCGTGGTGACCCCGAAGCATTTGTAGTAGACAGTGCCGCCTACCTTGCGCTTCTTCTCCTTCCCGAACCCCATGTCCCTCAGGTGCGCCGCTATGGTGGGCTTGCTGACCATCGGGAAGCCGTTGTCGTCGGCATAACGTTCTATGTCGGCATAGATGGCGGAGAACTCCACCTCGTGCCGTATGTCGCCCTTGACGCCTTCCCTCGGGTAGGCGTAGAACCCCCTCGCCATAGCCCATGACTTGCCCAAGGCAGACAATCCCATCTCGCTGATTTTCTTGCGGAGGTTGCCCTCGCTCTCCGGGAAGCGGAAGCCGTTCTTCTTCAACAGCTTCGCACCGTTCCTTATCCAGTTGAGGATGCCGGGGTATTCCGAGCGGAGCTCCGTTTCCAGAGCAAGGTTCATGTCCTTGTCGGACACCACCTTGTCGAACACGAGGAAGATGAACCTCCGGAAGAACCCGTAGCTGCCGTCACCAGCCGTGGGGAAGCGGTTGGCGTTGAAGATGAAATAGGGGATGTTGGTTATGCGGAAGGCGTTGTTGCCTATCTTCCTCGCCATCTGGGGCTCTCCCGATATGAGGCTCTTGGCAGCATCCTCCCTCCCCGCAAAAGTCTTAGGGCCTATCTCCCCCGACCAGTTGAACACCTTGCCTTCTATCTGGCACAAGTTCCTTTGGCGCTCGTCGCCCGACCGCAAAAGGGCTTCCATGTCAAGGGACGAGATGTTCTCCTCCCCCAATATGCCCGTGACGGTGTTCATGATGACGCCCTTGCCGTTAGAACCGTTGCCGAACAGGACCAAGGCGTTCTCTATCTTGTTGTCCATCCTGCCCCTGTCGTACAAGGACAGCCCAAGGAACATCTGTAATATCAACCTGTCGTTCTTGTCCGGCAGGACTCCGCCGCCGTAGTCCTTCCTGCCGAACGTGGTGCCACGGAGGAACGACAGCCATTTGGGGCAGCGGGCATGGGGGTCGTAGCGGTATTTATGGATCGAGGTCACATGGTAGTTGCGGGAAAAGTCATGGAGCACACCGTCGTCCATATCGACAACCCCGTTCTCGAAAGCCATGATGTTGAAGCGGGGGCGCAACTGCCTGTTGATCTCCAACGACGAATAGGCGTTCTTCATCAGCATCGTGAAGCTCTTGATGATGAACATCTGGGGAACGCCCGAACGTTTCAAATATATGCGCACAGCCCTCTCCAAAAAAGATTTGTTCGGGACCCTTTCGTATATCTTGCCCGTAAAGAAATAGACATCGCCCCTGTACAGGGCAAGGTTGCTCTCCGCAACCGTGTTATAAACAGCCTCTATGACCCTGCCGAGGTTCTCGTAGTAGATGATGCCGCCGTCCCTGCCGTTCACTGTGCCTGAAACAGTTACGTCATAGCGTGCGCCTTTCCTCGTCAAGTTCTCCGATATGCGGAGTATGAAGTCGTTCTCATACACCTCCTCATTCAGTTCATAGACCCCATCAGAGCCATAATATCCCTCTTTCTCCATCCCTTTTATCCTCCCTTTTTGTAGGTAATTTTTACTCTGCAAAGATAATGGATATTCCATATATACACAAGTATTATCACACTTTATCAATCAACAAGTTAGGAAGGTATAGGAAGTATAGGGAAGTTTATCAATAATGAAAGGATTTTGATACGGAAAAGAAGTATTCGATGTTTTTCGGACTTTTTCTTAGTCAGGAATTTTAACATTTGTTACGTTAAAAGAATGTTAAAAATGGGGAGGAAAAGGCAGAATAAAGAGGTTTTTGATACAAAACAAGAAAGG
>ERZ1034873.107-NODE-107-length-50602-cov-5.620887_pt1 | contig 50602 bp, 43 predicted proteins | sample MGYA00520689_ERZ1034873 | MGnify/ENA primary metagenome ERZ1034873 (study PRJEB33766, sample SAMN09781722) | gut metagenome | biome: gut microbiome | host: Homo sapiens | place: Madagascar | study: EMG produced TPA metagenomics assembly of the PRJNA485056 data set...
ATCATATACAGTATGTGAGCCATGCGTTTCAGATCCCGGTGCATTGGCACGATGAACTGGAGATCATCTATGTAAAAAAGGGAACGCTAAATGTAACAATTTCCGGTAAACATTATATAGGAGATACCGGGGATGCGTTTGTTGTCTCACCGGGAGATCTGCATTTTATGGGATCGAATACCGGCGATGTGAATTATTATACATTTCTGTTTCCGTTGGAATTTGTGGCTTTTCAGGCAGATGACCTGTTTACACAGCTTGTCATGGAGCCGCTTAAGAGTGGAAGAAAGGTGTTCCAGATCCCGGTTGGAAAAAGTATCAGGGATCTGTGTGAAAAGCTGCTCACCCTGTATGCGGAACAAAAGGAGAATCTCCTTGCGGTGCAGATAGAGACGAAAATCGTACTTCTTCAGTTTTTGCAGAGGATGTGGAAGAACGGTTTTCTAATTGAGAATGACACGAGTGGCAGAAATATCATCGAAAAAGAGATGATCTCATATATTCAGGAAAATTTTGCGAATGAGATCTCACTGAAAGAGTTTGGCACACAGTTTCATTTATCGGAGAAATATATCTCGCGTTATTTCAAGGAACATTTTCATATTACGTTGTCGCAGTATGTAAATCATCTGCGGCTGGAACATGCCAGACAGCTTTTGAAGGAGACCATGCTGCCGGTTACAGAGGTGGCTTTGCAGAGCGGATATGCGAATGTCAGCTATTTTATCCGCAGCTTTAAGAAAATGTATGGGGTATCACCTTTAAAATACAGGAAAAAATAAGAATATCCGAAAAAAGAACTATTTCACTCGGCAGCATTTGAATGAAATAGTCCTTTTTCATGTAAATTGTACACGGTTTATATCACTTGTTGTATCATTTCATCATATTGTTAAAGGAAACAAAAGACTGGAAATTACTTGTAAAACGATCGCTATAGCGATAAAATCATGCTTATGATGTCAATAGACAGGCAGGAGGCGGGAAAATGTCAGTAAGATTATATCCTGGTTCAGAGCATATCATAGCCAGACCGGAATATGGAAGGGAAGCAGACATGAACCATAAAAGCAAAAAAAGAATCATATTATTACTCACCTTTTTACTCAGCCTGTTCATCTGTGCGGGCGTGTTACAGGCGAAGGAATCCAAAGAGGTAGAGATCGTATTTACCCACGATCTGCATTCCCACATTAACAGCTTTTCGACGGTATACGACGGAAAGGACACGAATATCGGTGGATTTGCGCGGATCGAAACCATTATAAAAGAGAAGCGGAAGGACAATCCGGGACTGCTTGTCGTAGACGGTGGTGATTTTTCCATGGGAACACTGTTTCAGACGGTGTTTACCACGCAGGCATCGGAGCTGCGGCTGCTTGGTGAGATGGGATACGATGCCACGACTTTTGGCAATCACGAGTTCGATTACCGGTCCGATGGATTAAATCAGATGCTCTATACAGCGAAAAACAGCGGGGATGCCCTGCCGGCGCTTCTGCTTTGTAACGTAGATTTTTCGGACGAGAATGAAGTGCAAAAAAGTGTCCATGATGCATTTGACGCATACGGTGTGAAAAAATATGTGGTCGTGGAAAAAAATGGCATGAAGATCGCACTGCTCGGTGTCTTCGGAAAGGATGCACTTGCCTGTGCACCGACCTGTGATCTTACCTTTACCGATCCGGTTACGGCAGTAAAAGATACCGTGGCTGAGATAGAGAAAAACGAACAGGTCGATATGATCGTCTGCCTTTCACATTGCGGTACGAGTGAAAATGTAAAGAAATCGGAGGATGAGATCCTGGCACGAAAAGTGCCGGAGTTAGATCTGATCATCAGCGGTCATTCCCACACACTCCTGGAAGAACCGATCGTCTATGGAGACACTTCGATCGTATCCTGCGGGGAATATGGCAAGAATGTAGGTACACTGACGATGGAGCGGAAGGAGGACGGACGGTTTCGTATTACGGATTACGAACTGATCCCGACGACTGCGGATATTGCAGAGGATGCACAGACTGCGCAGAGTATCAGAGAGTATGAGAAGACGATCGATACGGACTATCTGGCGCAGTTTGGCTATACCTCCGACCAGGTGTTGGCACACAATACCTGTGCGTTCGATACGGTAGAAGATCTGTATCAGACACATACCGAGCACAATCTGGGGGATATCATGTCAGATGCATATGTCTATGGGGTAGACCATGCCAGTACCGGGGATGATCATCCGGTGGATGTTGCCATCGTGCCGAGCGGAACGGTGCGGGATACCTATGTGACCGGGGATATTACGGTATCCGATGTATTCAACAGCTTTTCACTTGGTATTGGAGAAGATAAGATACCGGGGTATCCGTTGATCAGCGTATATCTGAGTGGAAAAGAACTGTGTACGCTGGCAGAAATAGATGCATCAATCTCGGATTTCATGCAGACGGCACGGTTGTATATGAGCGGTCTGAATTTTACCTATAATCCGCACCGGCTGATTTTAAACCGCGTAACCGATGTTTATCTGACCGATACGGATGGATCGCGTATCGAGATCGAAAATGATAAGCTCTACCGTGTGGTCGCAGATCTTTACAGCGGACAGATGTTAAGCACAGTTACCGATATGTCCAAGGGGCTGCTGTCAATCGTACCGAAGAACGCAGACGGTACGCCGGTGGAAGATTATGCAGACTGTATCGTAAGGAATGGAAAAAGGGAATTAAAGGCATGGGCTGCAATCGCTTCCTATCTGGAATCTTTTCCGGAAAATGAGAGCGGTGTTGCAGAGGTACCGGAATACTACAGTCAGATGCATGACCGCAAGGTGGTCGAAGATAAAACAGATCTGGTAAGCCGCATCAGCCATCCGAATAAGTATGCAGTTTTGATTGTGGCAGCTGTGGTGGTATTGGCCGCACTGCTTATCACCGTGATCTTTGTCATCTGCCGGATCGTCCGGAAAATATGGCGAAAAAGGAAGAAATAAGCAGATATGGTGTCGTAGACAAACAGATGCGTGTGTGCTATATTTATGACTTGGAATGATCAGACAGAGAAAGACGTGAAGAATGTGCGAGAGAAGTTAGGACTGAATCAATTAGAAAATGAAGTACCATTGTCTGCCATGTTATCCATGGAGCAGCCGGTACTTGTAACGGCAGACAGCAATGTGAGTGGAAAAATGTATCTGGCAGCAGAGTTAGAGCAGTTCCATTCGATCGGTATGGATGCAGTAGCATCTGCGTGTAATGAGCTTTATGCCATGCAGGCAAGACCGCTCTTGTTTTCCGACAGTATCGCCTGTGCAAGACCAAAAGCAGAGAAGATCCGTGAGATCGAATCCGGCGTGGAGCAGGCATGTATCCGGGGCAGTGTGCGTTATACGGGAAGCCAGATCAGGGATCTGCCGGAATTTTTTTCCTATGATCAGTATGACCTGACGGGATTCGCAGTTGGTATCCGGGATAAGGCAGCCGAGGCAGAACAGATTCCATTTTCAGACGGGGATGTGATCATCGGGCTTCCATCGAACGGATTACATAACAGTGGTTATATTGCAGCCAGAAAGAAGCTATACTTAAGTAAGGCAACGATGGAAAGCTACTATGAGACCTTAGGAACGACCTTGGGCGAACTGCTGTTGCAGCCGACCCGGCTCTACCGGACACAGATGGAGACGCTTCGTAAGAGCAAGGTGACCGTCAAGTCCTGTGTACCGGTGGCGCATGGGGGACTTGACCGTGCAGCACGCAGGCTTTTGCGTCATCAGGCAGGTGCAGTTTTAAAACTTCGCACTGCGAGTATGATGCCGTTATATGAAATGCTGCACAAGGATGGCAATATCAGTGATGAGCAGATGCGGGAGACCTTTAATATGGGATATGGAATGCTTTTTGTTGTCGCAGAAGAAGATGTGGATACGGTCGTAGAAGCATTAGAGAATATCGGGGAGAGACCGGAGCCGTTTGGACTGGTAGAACGGGATTCCTACAATATCCGCTACATTAAGGGATAATGTATTATATGAGAGAAGAAAAAGAGAGGAGTGCAGCCGTGAGCACGCAGGATAAGCTGGAAAGAGTATTGCGGGATATACATGTACTGATATCCCGGAGTGAGCCATACGATAAGACAGGGAGCAGGATCATTGTAGAGAAACAGAAAATGTTCGAACAGTTAAGTCTTTTGAATAACTGTATCTATGAGATGATGGATGATTATGAGATCACACAGCAGAGCCGGGACAAGGCAGACCGTGAGGCGAAAAAGCGTGGCGATAAGATTATCTGGAATGCAAGCAGAAATGCAGAGGATGTCTATGCAGCATCGGTGCTCTATACGGACGAGGCACTGACGAGGGTACAGGATATTGTGAAAGAAGCAGCCGGTTCGATCCATGAGCTGTTAGAGAAGACGGAAAATGAGATGAAGCTGCGCCGTGATATTATCCGCGAGAACCAGTCTGAGTTAAAGAGCCAGTTACAGGATATGGTGGATACCGAGAAATACCTAAAGATCATCGAAGACCGCAACAAGGAGCTTGAGAAGGAAAAGCGGGAAAAGGAAGAAGGAAAGGATGCATACACCTTAGAAAAACAGCGTGAAAAAGCCCGCTACGAGGATCGTAAAACAGAGATCAAGGTCAATCCGGAATATTTCGAGAAGATCGGAAAAGCCTTAGAGCAGGAAGCAGAGTTAGAGAGCGCGGATCTGACAGATCCTCAGCCAAAGGAGAACGAAAAGCCCAAGATCACGGTAGATCTTGATGCAGAGTATTTCAAATGGAAGAAGAATGGTGATAAGAAAAAATAGCAGGAAAGAACCGATAAGGAGAAGCTAGAACAGCTCCTCCTTATAATTTTTTAAGGTATCATAGGTGGCAAGGATCTCCTGATTCCCTTTTGCAAGCTGGTCACGGATCACCTCGATGTAGATCACAGCCTTGTTCACGAGCCTATCATCCTGGCTGTCAAAACAGGAATGCAGATATTCAGACAGCTGCAGGGCCTCTTCAAACTGTGTGACAATATCCGCTAAGATCTTTTTACAGGCGGTAATATCTACGAAATTGACCGGCTGTGTCTGGACAAGGAATCCATTCGTAAGCTCCTCAATGTAGAAGGACGCATCCGATCCACGTACACGGATATAAGGCATCAGACTCGACTTGTGCAGTCTGCCGACAATAAAAAGCTTCTGGAGCTCAAGGACGATCAGATAGATGATCCATGCAACGGATATGGAGAAAACGAACAGGCTTGCAGAATCATCGGCGAGCAGATCCCGTTTGAAGTAGCCGATGATGGCAAGGACACCGATCATTAACAGGGCAAATACCGGGCGGAAGGAAAGACCTGCCACCAGAGATTTCCGGAATGAAGACAGATCCTTGTCTTTCAGGGGTATAAAGGCATAATGTTTTTTCATGCGAGTCATCCTTTCAGGCGTATGGTACGCAGTTTCATTTCTATATTTTATGGTTCGGGACGCAGAATGTCAACTAACCGCGTATGTACTATTATGTGTAGAAAATTAAACAATAATTAAGAATATAGAAAAAGCCCTGTTAAGAAACGACTGTTATACTGGATTCACTGTGGATATTTGAAAATATTCCTGCCGGAGAATGAAAAAACGGACAGGATTTGCTATAATGATGGGGTGTCAAAGGGTGCTTACCATTCTGACCATTCGATCTTTCGAAAGCATCTTTTGACACCCTGATCCTATAATAAAAGGAAGGTTGGTTTTATTCGTATGGATAACAGAAATGGAGAAGGAATGACGATGAATATTTTAGTATGTGATGATGATAAAGAGATCGTAGAAGCAATCGAGATCTATTTACAGCAGGAGGGTTATCATATTATCAAGGCATATGATGGGGAACAGGCGCTTGCGCTTTTAAAGGAGAACGAAGTACATCTTCTGATTATTGATGTTATGATGCCAAAGTTAGATGGTATCCGTGCCACACTTAAGATCCGCGAGGAGAGCAGCATCCCGATCATTATTTTATCTGCAAAGTCAGAGGATGCCGACAAGATCTTAGGACTGAATATCGGAGCAGACGATTATATCACGAAGCCGTTTAATCCGTTAGAATTAGTGGCAAGAGTAAAGTCACAGCTCCGCCGTTACACGAAGCTGGGCAATGCAGCCGAGAATTCCCAGACAGTCTATACCGTGGGAGGACTGATGATCAATGATGACCTGAAGGAAGTGACAGTCGATGGAGAGGTAGTCAGGCTGACACCGATCGAATACAACATTCTTTTACTGCTTGTGAAGAATCAGGGCAAGGTCTTTTCGATTGACCAGATCTATGAGAATATCTGGAACGAGGATGCGATTGGAGCGGATAATACCGTTGCAGTCCATATCCGGCATATCCGTGAGAAGATCGAGATCAATCCAAAGGAGCCGCGTTATCTGAAGGTGGTATGGGGTGTCGGTTATAAGGTAGAAAAACTATAAGACCGGTGTGAAAATATAGGATAGAAAGGTATGGCTATTGAATGGAGAATAAGCGATATTCATCTGCATGGAAACATATCTGTCTTGTGGTCCAGCTGATTCTTACCGTGATTTTTGTGGTGTCTGTTTTTATGCTTACCGCACTTCACAGCAGGCATATTTTAGACGGAACAAATCTTGGCAGTGCAGCATATCAGGACTCGGGCTGTTACAGCCGGTTATTTAAAAAAGAGACGGATGAACTGGTGCAGTTTTTAAAGCTGCGCGACAAGTTTGAGGATCAGGGAGCCTACAATCCGGATAAGATCATCAATACCATGGGATATTCCCAGAACGGAACCCTGCGTGCAGCTTCGAATGGAACACATGTGGTTGTTGTTACACAGGATTCCGAGGGCAATTTTCAGGTAGAAGCACAGGATGAGGTGCCGCTGATGGAAAGCTCCTCATCCGATGATACCTTAGAAGCAGCAGATGATGCGAAGCACGCAGCACAGGAACAGCAAAAGCAGGAAGAACAAAAGCAGAAAAAGGAAGATAAAAAGAAGCTGTTAAATCTGTCAAATTACCGGCTGAGCGATCTGATCAGCTGGTCAAAGACCGGCTGCGATAAGCAGACCGGTGTACTGGTAGAAAGTTATCTGCCGATCGGACAGAAAAGCATTGCGGATTCCTTAAAGGATGGGGATATCACCAAGAAACAGGCAGACAGCCTGTATCTGGCATTAGAGCAGACACTTTCTGCGATCGGGGATGAGGAAACTGCTTATAAGAAAGGATTGAATACGTTCCAGAGTGAAGAAACGAATCTGTCCTATACCTACAGTGAGAATGGAAGTCTGCTCTATTCAAATGTTACATTGTCAGAAGATGCACTTGCCTATGCAAGAGCCAAAGGCAGTTACATGTATTACAACGACAAAGAACTGAAGTTCCGGACGAACGTAAACGGAATGGAGAGTTATTTTTATAATACCTTAGATCCGTTACTTTCCGGTATGGGCAATCATGCCGAACTTATGGTGGCAGTAGATACCACCTTCCCTTATCAGGATAGCTTTACCGATGGGGAAAAGGAATACAGCACACTGCGTCCGTGGGTAATGATCAGCGTGGCAGCACTTGTGATCAGTGTCTTCGGATGGATCATTACACTGGCCTATCTGACGAACAATGCAGGACACGGGGAAAAGGAAGGCATCGTTGTTTTATCTGTGATTGATCATGTCAAAACAGAGATCTTTTTTGGTATCTATGTGCTGATCACACTTGCATTGATCGGAATTTCCTTCTCTGCATCGCACAGCAGCTGGGATATACCGGGTATGCTGGTTCTGACAGGTGCAACAGCATTTGTCTACGATCTGGCATTTCTTGGATTTTATCTGAGCATGGTGCGCCGGGTGAAAGCGGGGGTACTGTGGGAATACAGCCTTTTAAACTGGATCATAAAAAGTACGAAGCGTGTTCTGCATACCTGGAAGAGTTCGATCCGTGTGATTTGCCTGTTTGTGCTGGACGTGATCATGTTCCTTGCCCTGGGTTACTGGACATTCTCTGAAAAAAGTATGGTGGCAGCATGGATGTTAATTCTTATGATCCTGTTAGAAGGTGCGCTTTATCTGCGCAATATTGTCCAGCATCAGGAGATTATGAAGGGCATCGAGAAGATCACAGATGGGAATCTTTCTTATAAGCTGCCGCTTGAGAATCTGCATGGCGATAACTGTGAGCTGGCAGAAGCGGTCAACAGTATCGGCGATGGACTGCGTCATGCAGTAGATGAGAGTACGAAGAATGAACGCATGAAGGCGGATCTGATCACGAATGTTTCCCATGACATCAAGACCCCGCTGACCTCGATCATCAATTATGTCAACCTGCTTAAGCTGGAGGGGATCAAAGATAAGCGGATTGCGGAATACATTGATATCTTAGATGAGAAGTCGCAGCGGCTCAAACAGCTGACGGAGGATCTTGTAGAAGCATCCCGGATCAGCTCCGGTAACATTACACTTCATATGACGCGGATCAATCTCGTGGAGCTGATCTATCAGACCGGCGGCGAGTTCAATGAGAAGTTCGAAGCGAAGGATCTGACAACGATCACGAAGCTGCCAAAGGAAGCAGCATATATTATGGCAGATGGCAGAAGAATCTGGCGTGTGGTCGAAAACCTCTATAATAATGTTGCAAAATATGCAATGGCGCATACACGTGTCTATGTCACGATGGAAAAGGGAGAAGGCGAGGTCAGCTTTGAGATCAAAAACGTCTCGGAGCAGGCATTAAACGTTGAAAGTACCGATCTGACAGAACGTTTTGTACGTGGTGACGAATCACGAACGACGGAAGGCAGCGGACTCGGACTTTCGATCGCGCGTAATCTCACGAATCTGATGGGTGGAACCTTCCGGATCGATTTAGACGGGGATCTGTTTACGGCAAGATTTACATTTCCGCTGGCAGAGCAGGAGGAATCTCCGGCTTCTTAGAAATGAGGATCAGAGTGCTTGATTTTTTTTGTGGCTATCTATATAATGAACCTCAGGTAAATGCGTCAGGGTGTTACCGTGATAAAGGGACAGCCCGTGACGTTACACATATCATCAGATTTAGGAGGACACAGAATGAAACTGTATGAAGGTGGCGCATATCTGGTAAATGGTAATCAGATCGTTGCGGATACAGCCGAAGCCGCAGCAGCAATCAACAGTATGACAGGAAAAACCGTAAATAAGGAAGAAGCAGCGAAGAACACGATTGCCTATGGTATTTTGAAGGATCACAATACCTCCGGCAATATGGAGAAGTTAAAGATCAGGTTTGATAAGCTGACTTCCCATGATATTACATTTGTAGGAATTATCCAGACCGCAAGAGCATCGGGATTAGAGAAGTTCCCGATCCCTTATGTACTTACGAACTGTCACAACAGCTTGTGTGCTGTAGGTGGAACGATCAACGAAGATGACCACATGTTTGGTCTGACCTGCGCAAAGAAATATGGCGGCATGTATGTACCACCTCATCAGGCAGTTATCCATCAGTTTGCAAGAGAGATGCTTGCAGGCGGTGGAAGGATGATTCTGGGTTCTGATTCCCATACACGTTATGGCGCATTAGGCACCATGGCAATGGGCGAAGGCGGTCCTGAGCTTGTAAAACAGTTATTGGAGCAGACATATGACATCAATATGCCGGGGGTTGTCGGTATCTATATGACAGGAACACCTGCAAAGGGTGTTGGACCACAGGATATCGCACTTGCAATTATCGGTGAAGTATTCGCAAACGGATACGTTAAGAATAAGGTTATGGAGTTCGTTGGACCTGGTGTTTCGAATATGAGCGTAGATTACCGTATCGGTGTGGACGTTATGACAACAGAGACAACCTGCTTGTCCTCTATCTGGAGAACCGACGACAAGGTGCAGGAGTTCTATGATATTCACGGAAGAAGCGGAGACTTTAAGCAGTTAGAGCCGGGCGATGTCACCTATTACGATGGCATGATTGAGATTGATTTAAGCCAGATCAAGCCAATGATCGCAATGCCGTTCCATCCGAGCAATACATATACGATCGAGGAACTGAATGCAAACCTTCTTGACATCTTAGATGACTGTGAGAAGAAGGCACAGGTGAGCTTCAACGGACAGGTAGACCTGAACCTGAAGCAGAAGGTAAGAAACGGCAGGTTCTATGTGGATCAGGGTATCATCGCAGGCTGTGCCGGTGGTGGATTTGAAAATATCTGTGATGCAGCAGACATCTTAAATGGTGCAAGCATCGGTTCTGATGAATTTACCTTAAGTGTATATCCGGCAAGTACCCCGATTTATATGGAACTTGTGAAAAACGGAGCAGTTGCAAAGCTGTTAGAGACAGGCGCAATCGTTAAGACCGCATTCTGCGGACCATGCTTTGGTGCAGGCGATACTCCTGCAAACAATGCATTCTCAATCCGTCATTCGACCAGAAATTTCCCGAACCGTGAAGGTTCTAAGGTACAGAACGGACAGATTTCCTCGGTTGCATTAATGGATGCACGTTCCATTGCAGCTACCGCAGCAAACAAGGGAATCTTAACGGCTGCTACCGATATGGATGTAGATTACACGAAGCCAAAATACTTCTTTGATAAGACGATCTACGAGAATCGTGTATTTGACAGCCACGGTGTTGCAGATCCATCCGTAGAGATCCACTTTGGTCCGAACATCAAGGACTGGCCGAAGATGAGTGCCTTAACTGAGAATCTGGTATTAAAGGTTGTTTCGGAGATCCATGATCCGGTAACTACTACCGATGAGCTGATCCCATCCGGTGAGACATCCTCCTACCGTTCGAATCCGCTTGGTCTGGCAGAGTTCACACTTTCCAGAAAGGATCCTGAGTATGTAGGACGTGCGAAGGCAGTACAGAAAGCAGAGCATGCAAGATTAGAAGGAACACATCCATGTGAGGTCCTTCCGGAGATCAAGGATGCCATGAAGGCGATCAAGTCACAGTTTGCAGATGTGAACCATACGAATATCGGAATCGGAAGCACGATCTTTGCAGTAAAGCCGGGTGACGGTTCTGCGCGCGAGCAGGCTGCTTCCTGCCAGAAGGTATTGGGCGGCTGGGCAAATATTGCAAACGAATATGCAACCAAGCGTTATCGTTCGAACCTGATCAACTGGGGAATGCTGCCATTTCTGATCGATGAGGGTGAACTGCCGTTTACCAATGGTGATTATCTGTTCATTCCACAGATCCGTAAGTCTGTAGAAGAAAAAGCAGATCAGATTACTGCATATGCAGTAAAGGGAGATCAGTTAGTACCATTTACCTTAAGACTTGGTGAACTGACGGATGAAGAACGTGAGATCATCTTAAAAGGCTGCCTGATCAATTACAATCGTAAATAAGACAGATGTTTGTGGCGCAGAATCAAATAATCTATTCGGTTCTGCGCTTCCTCATCCTAAGCAATGATAAGTACCTGGGAAAGGAGAGGTATATGGAGGAACAAGAAAAGAATCTGACAAGTGATGTGCAGGAGAAGAAAAAGGAGAAGGCAAACTGGAATATACGTCCATATCTTGCAGTGGCACTTTTAACCTTTATCGTATTCTGTCTGTGCATCGCAGTATTTTTTATCATCCTGCGGTTTAATGGTGTAAAGGCGGGCTGGGATAAGCTGATGAAGGTACTGCAGCCGATTATTATCGGGGCAGTGATCGCATATCTGATCAATCCGGTGATGAAGTTTATCGAACGCCATTTAGATAAGCCGATGCAGGCGAAGATGAAGTCTGAAAAAGGTAGAAAGAAGTTCTGCCGTACGGTTGGAACCTTTGGCGCACTGGCATTTTTTCTTCTGATCATCTTTTTACTGATCGAGATGATCGTACCACAATTGATCCAGAGTATCAGTGGTGTGGTAACGGATCTGCCGAACCAGGTGAACGGCTTTATCAAGTGGACAGATAATATTGCAAAAAATAATAACCAGTGGGCGGCTGTTTTAGAAGAAGCGGTACGAAAGGGTTCGGATTTCTTACAGAACTGGTTTAAGAATTCCTTCCTCCCGGACATTAATACCTACATTACAGAGATTACCAGTGGTGTGATTAATGTGGCAAAGGTACTGATCAATGCATTAGTCGGACTGATCATTGCGGTTTACCTGCTTCTTAGCAAGGAAAAATTCGTAGGTCAGGCGAAAAAGATCATCTATGCGCTGATCCCGGCAAAACAGGCAAACGTTGTGATCCATACGATCCGTAAGAGTAATGAGATTTTCGGTGGATTTATTTCCGGAAAGATCTTAGACTCCGCGATCATCGGTGTGCTCTGCTATATTGTACTTGCGATTATGCGTATGCCATACACGCTGTTAGTATCCGTGATCGTAGGATTTACCAATGTGATCCCGTTCTTTGGACCGTTTATCGGAGCAGTACCAAGCTTTATCATCATTGCACTGGCTGATCCGATCAAGGGATTATATTTCGTGATCTTCGTTGTGATCTTACAGCAGATCGATGGAAATATTATCGGACCGAAGATCCTTGGTGATTCGACCGGACTTTCTTCCTTCTGGGTTGTTTTTGCAATCTTAGTCGGAGGCGGGCTGTTTGGATTTGCAGGAATGCTGCTTGGTGTACCGACATTTGCAGTAATCTATTATATTTTAAGCCGTGTGTTCAGCTTTATTTTAAAAAAGCGCAGGCTTCCGCCGGAGACAGAGGCATATATCTATGCAACGCATGTTGATTCCGCAACCGGTGATGTCGTTTACAACCGGAAGTATCAGGCATATTTAGATGCACAGAAAAAGCCGGAAGAGAAAAAAGAAAGCTAAAAAATATGAAAAAATTGTAAATATCAAATGATACAATATATAGTATCCTGTACCAATGAGAAACGATAAATCTGGTTGTTACAGGATACTGTTTTTTTTGACAGAAACAGACGTGTATGATAAACTTAAAGCAATAATTGGGTGTACTATACCTGATAAAGGGTTTGAGGTGACATATTTTGGATAAATATGAATATAAATTAAAATTAGATCAGATAAAGAGCCTTGCGGGTGAGAAGCGTTATGAAGAGGCTGCACAGCTGGTAGATTCGATCAACTGGCGGAAAGTTCGTAATGTGAATTCACTTGTGATGGCAGGGGAGATTTATGCACAGGTAGGCCGCTATGAGGATGGGAAGGAGATCCTGCTTATGGCGTATGACCGTTCCCCGATCGGAAGGATGATTATCTACCGCCTGGCAGAGATCGCGATCAAGATGAAGAACTTTGAGGAGGCGCAAGAGTACTACGATGAGTTTGTCGAGATTGCACCACATGATAATCTGAAATATGTTCTGCGTTATGAGATGAATAAGGAGCAGGGAGCCGGCTATGATGTTCTGATCGGGATCCTTGAGGAGTTAAAGGAACAGGAATATTCCGAGAAGTGGGCATTTGAGCTTGCATACCTGTATCATCAGGCAGGCGATGCAGAGGCATGTGTCAATGCATGTGATGAACTGATTCTGTGGTTTGGCGACGGCCCTTATGTAGAGAAGGCATTAGAGCTTAAGATGTTATACCAGCCACTGAATAAGGTGCAGGAGGACAAGTACCGTGCCTTTAAGCAGCGCCGGGATGGCGTGGTTGAGGTTCGGCCGACCGATGCCTTAGAGTCCGGGGAGATTGTAAAAGAAACCGTCCAGATCCCGCAGGTGACGACGAATGCCAGTAAGTTCAATACCGTGAACTTACAGCAGGAACTTGCAAAGAGCATGCAGCAGATCATGGATGCGACTGAGAAGGAAACAGTCAACGATCAGATGGATAACATCAAGAAGATCGTAGAAGAGATTCCATATCTGGCAATGCCGGCCGGGGAGAAGTCGGAAGAGAACATAGAAGAAAAGTATGGACATATTGAGACCGATGAAGAGATCGACGGTTCACTGAAGATCAATTTTCAGGAGCTGTTAGCAGAGGACCGCGATGGACAGATCAGCATGATGGTGCCGGAACGCGCATTAGAGAAGCAGATCACCGGTCAGATGAATATTGAAGATATCTTAGAGGAGTGGGAGCGGACAAGACGTGCCGCAGAAGCTGCCTTAGAAGAAGCAAAACAGCGGAAGTTAGAGTCGGCAAAGGCGAAGGCACTTGCCCAGGCAGAAGACATTATGGACAGGCTTGCTTCTGTGATTCCGCAGTTAGATGCCGGTATGACTCCGAAGGATCTTTTGGATCAGGAGTATCTGGGCAAGGCAGCAGCGATGGACAGCAAAGAGATTGCAAGTATGATGACACAGAATCGTCCGAAGGAAGAAGCCGGACAGCTGATGTCCGATATGAATGACATCTTACAGCAGCAGATCGATGAAATAAGCCACGTCAATGAGGGCATCGATGAATTCCTCGCCGGGGAGCGGCAGGAGAAGCAGGAAAAACAGGAGACAGATCCGATCCTGTTAGCGGCAACACAGCGTATCCCGGATCTTCCAGTCGAAGATATGCCGATCAAAGATGGGCAGACAGAAGCTTTGGAAATGGGAACTCTTGCAAATGCAGAGACACAGGCAGAAGCTCCGGTCATCGAAGATACAGAAATCAGGGAACAGGAGTCAGATGACAGCAATGAGTCTGTCCGTGAAGAATCCGGTTATGAGGCAGAAAAGCTTATGGAGGATGAGGACGAGCCGTTTTCCGGACTGGATTTCACGGGAGTGATCGAACTTCCGGATGAAGTAAAAGAGGAAGTACGACAGACAGGAAAAGCTACGATAAAATCCGATGTAAACACCGAAGAACCACTTCCAGAGATCAGGCCGGTAACCTTAGAAGAACCAGAGACGATCCATGATACACCGGTTACACAGTTAAGTACCCGCCAGAAAGAGATCTTTTCTTATTTCACTCCGGTCATGGGCATGGAAGAACAGCTTTGCCAGGCGCTTACCGGTGTGGAGAAGCACTTACGGCATCCGCAGAATGCATCCGCAGGGAATCTGATCATCCAGGGCGACCGCGGAAACGGAAAGACGGTACTGGCTACCAGCTTTTTGAAGGCTTTACAGGAAGATCTCGGAAGATCAGCAGCAAAGGTTGGAAGGATCGATGCCACTTCCTTAAATGGCAAGGATATCCCGGGTGTATTCCGTAAGATCAAAGGCGGCTGCCTGATCATTGAAAAGGCAGGTGCATTATCCAGAGAGACCGCAGTCCGGCTGTCACTGGCGATGGAGACACAGACAGAGGGGATTTTTGTGATCCTTGAAGATACACGTACCGGAATCAAAAAGGCATTGGGAAGAGATGAATCCTTTGCCAGAAAGTTTACAGAGAAGATCACGATACCGGTATTTACGAGTGATGAACTGGTTGCATTTGCCAAGTCCTATGCGAAGGAATTATACTACGAGATAGATAACATGGCAGTCCTTGCCTTGTATAACCGGATCAGCAATATCCAGAAGCTCGATCAGGCAACCACGCTTACAGAGGTAAAAGAGATCGTGGATGAAGCGATTGCAAGTGCGGAGAAGTTCAGCATGAAGAAGATTTTCAGCGCGAGAAAGCGTAGAAATAGTGAATACGAAGTCCTTCAGGAGAAGGATTTTGAGGAATAGAGAGGGAATGTGTATGGGGAATTTTACAGAACTTGATATGTACTTATTTGGACAGGCAACACATTATGACATCTACAAGAAGCTCGGAGCACATCCGACGACGATAAAGGGGAAAAAAGGTGTCATGTTTGATGTCTGGGCGCCACATGCTGCAAGAGTATGGGTAATCGGAACCTTTAATGACTGGGATGAGACAGCCAATGAAATGGAGCGGTTAGAGCCGGGTGAGATGGGCATCTATGAGGTGTTCGTGCCGAAGGCAGCGGAAGGTGATCTGTATAAGTTTCTGATCGAGACACCGGATGGCAGACGGCTGTATAAGGCTGATCCGTATGCCAACTACGCAGAGGTACGTCCGGGAACAGCTTCTAGGATCTGTGATATTACGAAGATCAAATGGACAGATCAGACCTGGATGAAAAAGCGTCAGGAGACAGAGAATGTATATGAACAGCCGATGTCGATCTATGAGGTACACGTTGGTTCCTGGATGCGTCATCCGGGCAGAGAAGACGAGGGCTTTTACAGTTACCGTGAACTCGCAGAGGCATTGACAAAGTATGTAAAAGAGATGGGCTATACTCACGTAGAACTTATGGGAATCTTAGAGTATCCGTATGATGGTTCCTGGGGCTACCAGGTAACAGGCTATTATGCACCGACTTCACGTTACGGATCGCCGGAGGATTTTGCTTACTTTATCAATTATCTGCATAAGCATAATATCGGAGTTATCTTAGACTGGGTACCGGCACATTTCCCGAAGGATGAACACGGACTGGCAGACTTCGATGGACAGGCACTATACGAATATCCGGATCCACGTATGGGAGAGCATCCGGACTGGGGAACGAAGATCTTTAACTATGGCAGGTCTGAGATCAAGAATTTCCTGATCGGCAGTGCACTTTTATGGATCGAGCATTATCATATTGACGGACTGCGTGTGGATGCTGTTGCATCTATGCTGTATCTGGATTATGGTAAAAACGATGGTGAATGGATCGCAAATAAGTACGGTGAGAATAAGAATCTCGAAGCGATCGAATTCTTCCGTCATATCAATACCCTGATCACCGGACGGAATAACGGAACCGTTATGATCGCCGAAGAATCTACGGCATGGCCGATGGTAACCGGAGCTGCGCAGGATGGTGGACTGAACTTCAGCTATAAGTGGAATATGGGGTGGATGCATGATTTCCTGGACTATATGAAGTTAGATCCGTATTTCCGCAAGAACAATCATCATAAGATGACATTTGCAATGAGTTATAATTCCAGTGAGCGTTACATTCTGGTATTATCCCATGATGAGGTGGTACATCTGAAGTGCTCCATGTTAAATAAAATGCCGGGAGAAGGATTTGCGAAGTTCCAGAATCTGATGGCAGGCTATGCATTTATGATGGGACATCCGGGCAAGAAGCTGTTATTCATGGGACAGGACTTCGGACAGGAACGTGAATGGAGCGAGGAACGTGAGATCGACTGGTTCCTCTTAGACCAGCCATATCACAGGGAATTGCATGACTATATGAAGGAGCTTTTACATATTTACCGGAAGAACCGTTGTATGTATGAGTTAGATCATAGCTGGGACGGCTTTGAGTGGATTAACGCAGATGATGCAGACAGAAGTATTTTCAGCTTTATCCGTAAGTCGAAGGATGGCAAAAACAATCTGCTCTTTGTCTGCAACTTTACGCCGGTAGAGCGTGAGGATTACCGTGTAGGTGTTCCGAAGAAGAAAAAGTACAAACTGATCTTAAACAGCGATGAAGCCCGTTTTGGCGGCGAAGGAAAGGAACGTCCACAGGTTTACACTGCTGTGAAGTCCGAATGCGATGGAAGACCGTTCTCCTTTGCATATCCATTGCCGGCTTTTGGTGTCGCAATTTTTAAATATTAGGCAGCATATGGGGAAAGAAGGATAAATATGGGAATAGACCGCGATGTGCTGATAAGTGCAGGGATCAATTATGACAACGGACTCCGTTGTTTTGCAGGAAAAGAAGCACTGTATGAGAAGTATTTGAAAAGGTTCATGGACGATAAGCTGGTAGATACAGCAAAGGAAGCCTTGAAAGTATCGGATTTTCAGGGCGCATTAGAAGCGATGCATGCCTTAAAGGGTGAGACAGGAACACTTGGTATGGAGAAGCTCTATGGTCTTTGTCAGGATGTTGTTACACTGATCCGGAATGAGAATTATACGATCGAAGATGTTGCAACGATCGTAAGCGATATCAGCCAGGAATATGAACGTATGAAGTGTGCAGTAAAAAGTGCACTTGTTGCATAAAAATCTTAAGTTTTTCCTCCGGGAATCCGACATATTAAGTAGAATGTCAGATTCCGGAGGAATTATTTATGTACATAGATAAGACAAAGCAGGGCAGTGAGCAGACCGAACTTCAGAGATTACAGGAAAGAACGAAGGCAAAGAGCCAGACAGCAGGCAATGTGGAAAAGCAGAAGCGGACTGCTTCCGGGGATGCTGTTTTTCGGGTGGATAAGTCATCGAAGCAGAAAAAGACAGGTGTATATGGCAGTGCAACCTATGAACGTCCTACGCAGGATGGAGAAGAACTGATCGAGGATATTGAGAATCAGGCAGGCGCGATGGATGCAGAGCAGATGAAAAATAATATGCTGTTTGCATCACAGACAACGTCACCGCAGGATTACGATAAGTTAAATGAGGATGGTTTTTCCCTGAATGATACGAAGATTGAGACCGTTGTAACCGAGACGGATAAGATCAAGCTGGAGCTTGCAAAGGCAGGCGTAGATATCAGTGCCTTTGGAGACGGACTCTCAAAGGAGCAGATCGAAGCGATGACAGGCAGTGTAGTCATGGCGAATGAACTGACATCCTTAGGTGATGGTGCGATCAAGTATATGCTTGATAATGAACTTGCACCAAGCGTTGGGAATCTCTATAAGGCAGAATACAGCGGAAGTGCTGCTTATGCAGAGCCGGATCAGCCGGTGGGGGATTATACGGCTCTGATGCCGGAGATCACGCGTGTGATCGAAGAGGCAGGACTTGAGGTTAATGACCAGACGGTCGCAGACAGTGAGTGGCTGATCGAAAATGAGATTCCGCTTACCGCAGATTATCTGTCTTATTATACCCGGCTGCAGGGGCTTAGCCTGCCACCATCACAGGAACAGTTAGAGACAGCAGTGGCAACTGCCGTGGCAGAAGGAAATACACCACAGGATGCAATATTGATTCCGGGCTATTCCATGACCGAACAGGCGGAGCATGGGGCAAAGGTATTAGCAGAGGCAACGGATGAAGATCTTGCTTATCTTATAGATCAGGATCTGCCGCTTACGATCGCGAACTTAGAAAAAGCACATGGGGTGACACAGGGCGGTCAGAAGGCGGCAGGTTCCGTTAAGGATGCCCAGGATGTGCAGATGCAGTTAAGCATGGTGACGGCACGCAGACAGTTAGAAGAGGCACGTCTTGCGATGACCGCACAGGCAAATTATTCCCTTTTAAAGCAGGGAATCTCCATAGATACGAAGCCATTGGCAGAGTTAGTCGATGCGTTGAAGGAACAGGAAGACAGCTATTATAGTAAGCTCTTATCCCAGTCAGGGATTGAAGCAAGCGAAGAAAATGCTGCTGTGTTCCGGGATACGATGCAGACCACAGAGGCGTTAAAGACGGAACCGGCATATGCACTTACGATCCGGCAGGCAGATGAGACAACACTTGCGAAGTTAGAGGCAGAAGGAAAAGCCTTACAGGATGTCTTTGAGAAGGCAGGCGAAAGCTATGAAACGATGATGACAACGCCACGCAGTGATCTCGGTGATTCCATCAAAAAGGCATTTGCAAATGTAGATGACATCCTAAAGGACCTTGGCTTAGAAGCAACTCCGGCGAATGAGCGTGCAGTCCGTATTTTAGCTTACAATGAACAGGCGATCACCGGACAGTCTGTCTTAGAAGTAAAGGCAGTAGATGAAACGGTACAGCAGACCTTTAAAAATCTGTCGCCATCCGTCGTGCTTGAGATGATCCGTGAGGGTATTAACCCATTGGATATGAATCTCGAAGAGTTAAACCAGAAGGCGGTCGAGATCCGGGAGGATCAGGGAACGCAGGAAGAGGAGCGTTTTTCAAAATATCTCTGGAAGTTAGAGCAGAATCAGGCAATCAGCGAGGAAGAACGCAGTGCCTATATCGGAATCTACCGTCTGATCCGCCAGGTAGAAAAGACAGATGGGGCAGCCATTGGTTCCCTGATGCAGCAGCAGGGAGAGATGACGATGAGAAATCTCTTAACACAGGTCAGATCCGGTAAGCACAGCAACAGAGAGTATACGGTGGATGATGATTTCGGTGGAGTGGATGCGAAGGCAGGCGAAACACTTTCCATCACAGACCAGATCGAGAAGGGCTATTATGCAAACCAGATCCATAATATTTTAAATGCAATGACTCCGCAGAGGATGCAGAATCTTTTTGCAGCTGGTGACTGGGAAGAGATGACACCGGAGCAGCTGGCAGAGGCATTAGAATCCGCAGATGAGGAGTACGAGCTGGATCATGCCTATGCAAAGGAGCAGCTGGCAGTGCTGGATGAATGTGCAAAGGCATCCGAAGAAGCATATCAGATGTTAGAAGCATATGACATGCCGGCAACGGTATATTATGTTATGGCGGCAGAAGAATTATTACAAAACCGTAACAAGGCATATCAGAAGTTCTTTCAGAATGATCGTACCGAGGACACCGAAATCGATCTTGCAGCAGTCAAGGAAGAAATCCTGCAACGTTTTGCAGAGGCGGTGAAAACTCCGGAGGATATGGCGGAGGCACAAAAGGCACTTGCAGATACCGCAGAGAATGTCATGAAGACGATGATCATAGAGTCTGATCAGGTAAATTCATTAGATATTAAGGCGATGAAGCTGTTAAATGCGCAGATCAGCCTTGGAACTGCCGCAGCGAAGGAAGAAAACTATGCAATCCCCGTTTTAGTAGGCGATGAGGTGACGAATGTTTCCTTAAAGATTGTCCGCGGAAAAGAGAAAAAGGGGATGGTGGATATCCTGTTTTCTACCGATATTACCGGAAAGATCGCAGCACAGCTTCGTGCTACGGAGGATGGTATCCGGGGATATGTGGTATCGGATACACCGACCGGCAGGGAGTGGTTAGAAGCGCATGCACCGGAATTAGAGAAGAATTTACAGACCACGGAGCATCCGACGGTACAGCTTGATTATCTGACCTCAGAGGGACTGGACTTAAACCGTTTTGGCAGAAATGATAAAAGTGAAGATACCACACAGCAGACCACGGCGGACAGACAGGTTCAGACGAAGGAACTGTATCATATGGCAGAAGCCTTTTTGACAGTTGTAAAAGGCTTCGAAAGAAGTTAAGTTTTAAAATTAACTGACCGATATATAAAATAGTCAAATGAGAAGAAACGAGGTTCATTTATGAAGATTAATTATAATATGTCTGCGGTAATTACCAACAATCAGTTACACAGAACAGAGAACAATCTGACAAGTGCGATGGAGAAGTTATCCTCCGGTCTTAAGATCAACCATGCGAAGGATGATGCAGCCGGAATGGCGATCTCCAACAAGATGCGTTTGCAGATCGACGGATTAGATCAGGCATCCAGAAATGCCTCCGATGGAACTTCGGTTTTACAGACAACAGACGGAGCATTGAATGAGGTAACCAGTATTATCCAGCGTATGCGTGAGTTAGCAGTCCAGACTGCAACCGGTACGAACACACAGGAAGATAAAAAGGCAGCACAGCACGAGATTGAATCCTTAAAGGACGAGATCAACCGTGTATCAAGAGATACGGAGTTCAATACGAAGACATTGTTAGACGGAACCTTAGAGCAGCGTGTCTATGCAAAGAATGTAAGCCGTATTTCCACTTCTGTTTATGTGAATCCTGGTGATTATGATGTGATGGTTTCTGCTGCGGCAACGAAGGGTACAGTTGCCGCAGAGGCAGCGAAGTTTCATGATATGACGGCAGTGATCGGAGTTTCCGGATCGCTGAAGGTCAATGGTTCCCAGATCGATATTTCGGCAGCAGACACCTACGAGGCAGTCTTCGGGAAGATCCGTAACGGCGCAGAGATCGGAGAGATGGATGCAGCCGTAGAAGCAGGAAAGTTAGTATTTACCTCTGCGTTCTATGGAGATGATACCGACCTTAATGTTTCCTGTTCAAGCCTTACGCTTGCGGATGCCTTAGGATTCAGTACGAAGGATAAGATGGGAATCGTAACCGAGGGAAAGGATGCGACGGTAGAGCTTGTAGATGGCTTTGCGGATACCGCAACGACCAAGGTTACCGGTAACCGTGTAACGATCTCCGATAAGGATGGATTTGAGTTCAACTTCTTAATCGATGATGACTTTAGCGATCATACAGACCCTGTAAAGTTCGAAGTGACAGACATCGGAGCGATGTCCTTACAGATCGGTGCAAACCAGTACCAGACTATGGATGTGCGGATCGCAAGAGTGGATACAGAGACACTGTTTATCGATGATATGGATGTGACAACCGTACATGGTGCAGATCGTGCGATTTCGACCTTAGACGAAGCACTGGCAACCGTTTCCGGTATCCGTGCATCGATCGGTGCATATTCGAACCGGTTAGATTATGCGGTAGAGTCCTTAGATGAGACGAGCGAAAATGTAACATCCGCACTTTCGAGAATCGAAGATGTGGATATGGCAGAGGCAATGTCTGAATATACACAGCAGAATGTATTGCAGCAGGCAGCAATCTCTGTACTGACCCAGGCAAACGATATGCCACAGCAGGTATTACAGCTCTTACAGTAAGCAGGTGAAATACAATGGATGCAGCAAAAAAGCAGGAATTTACAAGGCGGATCACGCAGAGTAACCGTGGAGGTCTTGTTGTGATCTTATATGATATGGCAGATACCTATCTTGCCGATGCAAAGGATGCACATGGAAAGGGTGATTACGAAGCCTTTAAGGACAATGTACATCATGCAGACCGTGTGATCGCGGAGTTATCCGATATGTTGGACTTCCGGTATCCGTTAGCCGGTGAGTTATATCCGCTTTATACCTTTGTACGGCGGGAACTGATGCTTGCAATCGTGAAAAACCATACAAAGGAACTTGATGATAGCAAAAGAGTTCTGGGACATCTGCAGGAAGCCTTTCAACAGGCCGCACTGCAGGATACCTCAGAACCACTCATGCAGAATGCCCAGCAGGTCTATGCCGGCATTACATATGGAAAAGGAAATCTGACAGAGAGCTGTCAGGAACCGGACACTTCAAGAGGATTCTTAGTATAAGAATCCTCGAACTGTTTTAAGCAGTTTAAAAGGAACTTATAGCGCAGTTGGACTGCATTTACCTCATAGATATAGGAATCGATCAGATCCGGCTCACATGCATTCTGAAAATTCGCATATGCGAAGTCTAAATCACTTTTCGTTTGTGCAATATCGGCTAATAACCGCGTGTAGCGTTCATCTTCTGTTTTTGAATGCTTAATAAATCGAAACAAAAACACCCCTACCTTCTTCTGGGAAAAAACCCTCTTTTTACTAAGTATAATCGCAAAAAAGAAATCTATACAAAAAGATTCATAAAAAAACCGGTTTTTTAATAATATGATGTGAGCAGAAGAAATGAGGGAGTACATGAACAAGGAAATCGGTATCTGCGTAATCGTAGCAATCTGTATCCTGGTGCTGCTGATCGGACTTTTAAAGCGCAGGGCAGAACTGCTGTTGAACTTTGCCGTCCGCATTGTGGTCGGTGCAGTGGCAATCTATGTCACAAACCAGTTTTTACAGACACAGGGCAGCAATATTGCAGTCGGAATCAATCCATATAGCCTGCTTACCATGGGATTTTTGGGATTTGGTGGGTATGGACTGCTCTATGGCATCCTGTTCTATCAGTCGGTATAAGGAATTAATTCACAGCGTAAAAAATAGAAAAAGTGGAAAACTTGCGCGAAACGACATGTACAAGTGGAAAAAAGTACGTTATAATCCAGACATTCAAAGCGAGGTGATGACATGGAACAATCGTAAAGGTCCTTCTGTTTGTCTGTCTGACACTGGCAGTCAGAAGTGATTGCAAGACCGGAAGAGTTCACAACCGGATGATTCTTTTTGGTCTGATCATAGGTCTGATCTACCGGATCTGCATGGAAGGTGCAGCCGGCATCCTGACATTTCTTATTCAAAGTATTCTTCCGGTAATCTTATTATTTCTATTATTTCGAATGCGCGCGCTTGGTGCGGGCGATATCAAGTTATTTTCTCTTATTGGTTGTTTTTGTAGTTTTGAGGAACTGTTCTATTGTATTGCGGCATCTTTTGTAGTCGGAGCAATATTTTCCCTGCTGAAGATGTTGGCAGATAGGACATTGTATTTTCGTATCTGGAGGTTTTTCCATTATCTGTATCAGCTGTGTATAAACCGGCAGTTTGAACCGTATTGGGCCGACCGGAAAGAAGCAGACAATATCATTCATTTTTCGATAGCTGTGTGGTTCGGCTATCTGATCAGTCTGGGGGTATGTGATTGAGAAATGTTTCAGTTGTAATTGCCGAAGAGGCGGAATATGCAAAAAAGCTGGCACAGTACATGATGCAGCATGAACCGTGTATAAAGCCTTCCTGGTATGTGGATAAGGAGGGTGTAAAAGAGCATCTCTGTGGAAAGAAAGCAGATCTGGTTTTACTTGGCATGGATTTTGCGGAAGAAGAATTCTTACGGGAGATCCGTGAAGTGCAGGAGGGCAGTGGAATCGTCCTGCTTACGGAAGAGACTGCGGATAAAAAGTACTGGGATTATCCGATGATCGGAAAGTTTCAGCCGGCAGATGTGATCTTAAGGCAGCTCTATGGAATCCTTGGGGAAGAGGCGGAAGATATGACGCTGAGAATCGGGGACAGGCAGGAGCTTACCGGTGTCTTTGCTCCATGGAATCAGGAGCTGTCCATGCTTTTTACACGCGTTTTCACAAAGCTGCTGGCAAAGGAGCAAAAGATGCTTTCCGTTACCTTACAGGAATGTTACGGAATGGGCTATGGCGATGTCATGCGGCAGGAATCAAATGTCATGGATGTGATAGAGGCCTTGCGTGCTACACCTAAGAATCCGGGAGCGGTCCTGCGTGCAGCATTGCAGACAGAGGATCATATCGACTACTTTTTTCCGGCGGATAATTCCGGGAACCTTTTGGAACTTACCGGGGAAGATTACCGTATCCTGTTAGATGCAATCGGAGAGCAGTTAGAACAGGAGCATGTTGTATGGGAGATTCCGTATCTGACAGACGGATGTGGTGAATGGATCAGCCGTTGTCAGAAGATTTACTGCCCTTATCAGAACGAAGTCTTTCTTCCTGCTATGCAGGAGAAGCTTTTCCATATTTTAGGATTATATGGACTTGAGGAGTATGAACCGAAGTTTCGCTTTTTTAAAATACCGGTTATGCATCTGACCGGTGCAAGTGGTATATCGGCAGAGCAGCTTTTGTGGTCCGAGTTTGGAATCTATATCCAGGATCAGTTAAACAGGGCAGGATAGAAACGAGATGGTTAAAGGGAATGGGGCAGGAAGATGGAAAAAGAACATATGCAGGAACTGATCGGTGTACTGCGGGAGAGGCTTCTTGAACAGATGGATCTGTCAAGAGAAGTGGAGGATGAAGAAATCCTTTGCATGATTGAAGCGGAAGTGCAAAGACTGAGCAGAAGGCAGGCAATGACCCTGTCCGAGCGCAGTACGCTCAGACAGGCGGTATTTAATTCCATGCGAAAGCTTGATGTCTTACAGGAACTGTTAGATGATGAGGAGATTACAGAGGTCATGGTCAATGGAAGCCGCTCGATCTTCTATGAAAAGCGTGGTCGGCTGTATCAATGGGAGAAGCAGTTCTCTTCGAAGGAGAAGCTTGCCGATACGATCCAGCAGATCGTGGGTATGAATAATCGGATGGTGAATGATTCTTCTCCGATCGTGGATACCAGATTAAAGGACGGATCGCGTGTCAATATTGTACTCTCACCGATCTCGATCGAAGGATCGACCATCTGTATCCGGAAGTTCCCGAAAAGCCCGCTGTCCATGCAGCGTCTGATCGGACTGGGCGCATTGACAAAGGAACTGGCAGACTACCTGGGGCTGCTGGTGCGCTCCGGATATAACATCTTTATTTCAGGAGGAACCGGAAGCGGGAAAACCACCTTTTTAAATGCACTGGCAGGTTATATCCCATCAGAGGAAAGGCTGATCACGATTGAGGATTCCGCAGAGCTTCAGATCCGGGGAATCCCGAATCTGGTGCGCATGGAGACCAGGAATGCGAACTGCGAAGGTGCAAAGGCAATCGAGATCCGGGATCTGATCCGGACAGCCTTGCGCATGCGTCCCGATCGGATCATTGTCGGTGAATGCAGAGGTGCAGAGGCACTTGATATGTTACAGGCGATGAATACCGGGCATGATGGAAGCCTTAGCACCGGGCATGCGAATAGCGGTGTAGATATGCTCAGACGCTTAGAAACAATGGTGTTAATGGGGATGGAACTGCCGACGGAAGCAATCCGCAGGCAGATTGAATCCGGGATCGATCTGATCATCCATCTGGGAAGACTCAGAGATTGTACCAGAAAGGTGTTGGAGGTTTTGGAAGTGGATGGAATTGTAGAAAATGAGATCCGGCTCCGCAGTCTGTGGAACTTTGCGGAACAGGAGGAAAAAGAGGGGCAGATCATCGGTAACTGGAAGTGTATGAATGTACTGCACCACCGGGGAAAGCTGATGGCGGCAGGATTCGAGCAGCAGTTTGCCAAAGCAGAGTGGCTGGCAGGATGTGGCAGAGAGGGGGGATAAAAAAAGTGAAGCAGACAGAAGAAAAGACAGACTATAACAGGTATCATTATACATGGCTTGAGATCATGCGCTACAGTGCAGGGTATCTGGCATTATCGGCAGCAGTTGCATGGGTATTTTATCAGAGCATCTGGGGCATGATGCTCGCAGCAGTGGTGCTTCCGGCCGGATTGCACCGGAAGAAGCAGGAATGTATGAAGCAGCGGAAGCGTGATCTGATGTATCAGTTTAAGGACTGTATCCGCTTTGTGTCAGGTGCTTTATCTGCCGGGTATTCGATGGAGCATGCATGGGAGGAGGCAGGGAAGGATATGCTTCGGATGTATGGCGCGCAAGCAGACATGTGTAAGGAGCTTGCATGGTTAAACCGTAGTATCCGCCTGCAACAGCCGATTGAGCAGGGACTGCTTGATTTTGCCACACGCAGCGGCTTAGAAGATGTCCGTGATTTCTGTCAGATATTTTCCTTTGCAAAAAGAAGCGGTGGAGATTTTGTGAAGATTATCGCAAGTACCGGGAAGCGGATCAGTGATAAGAATGAGATCTTACAGGAGATCGAAACCGTGCTGGCAGAAAAAAAGTTAGAGCAGAAGCTTATGAATCTTGTTCCGTTTTTTATTCTGATCTATATACAGATCTTTTCACCGGAGTTTCTATCCACGCTATATGGGAATCTGACTGGAGTCCTTATGATGAGTGTATGTCTGATCTGCTATATGATAGCGGTGCTGATCGCAGAAAAGATCGTTGATATTGAAGTATAGGAGGCACGTATGGGTGGAAGAACAAAGAAAAATCTGCTTTGTACCGGAATCATTATATGTGGTCTTATGATACTGACCTATGTTATGGATGAACAGGAACAGGTATTGCAGAAGGATCATCAGATCGTACGCGGAGAACCGGGTGCGGGGGAAAGAGAAGTACGGCTTCGGTTAGAGGTGCCGGATATGGAACAGAGTGTACCATATACCGTAACGGTGGGGGAGCGTGACTTTACGAAGGAAGAAGAGGAGCAGGCTTATGAGCAGGCAAAGGAAGAAATTGCACAGGTCTTTTTTGCAGAGGGAGAGTCTGCTTCCCATGTAAGTAAGAGCGTCAATCTGGTAGATACTTTGGTGGATGACAGTATCGATGTCAACTGGGAGTTTGGAGATTCCGAGGTTATCGAGCAGGATGGAACGATCCGGGAGGAATATGTATCGGAAGAGGGAACTCTCGTACAGGTACAGGCAAATCTCTCACATGGAAGCTGGGAATGCATCTATACATTTCCGGTCATGGTCTATCCTGCCTGTGTCGATGATATGGACACTCTGATGCAGCGGCTGGATCAACGGCTGGAGCAACAGGAGCATGCCGGTGGAGATCAACTGTATCTTCCGACAGAGATTGCAGGACATGCCTTGGCGTGGACAAAGAAAAAGCAGCATACCGCCGGGATCATCCTTATGCTTGGGATAGCAGCAGGTATTGTAGTCGTGTTATCGGAACGGGAAACGGAGCGTCAGAAGAAGGAACAGTGGAGAAAACGGATGGCACATGCCTATCCGCAGATGGTAGCGAAGATGTCGCTGCTCATCGGTGCAGGAATGTCCGTAAGACAGGCGTGGGCAAAGCTGGCAGAGAGAATGCCTGCGGAATTGCAGGAACAGATGCAGATCACTTTGCGGCAGATGGAGGATGGGGAAGGGGAACTGCGGGCATATGAGCAGTTCGGAGAACGCAGTGGCATGGCGCTATACCGGAGATTTGCCATGTTACTCATTCAGAATCTGCAAAAGGGAAACAGCGGGCTGCGTGCAGCAATGGAGGCAGAAGCAGACCGTGCATTTGAGGATCGTAAGAATCAGGCAAGGAGATTAGGCGAGGAGGCTGGAACAAAGCTGATGCTTCCGATGATGCTGATGCTTGGGATTGTCTTTGCGATCCTGATGATCCCGGCACTTCTTAACATGCAGATCAGTTAATACAAGGAAAACACGGCTTTGCATCGTGGCACACCGGATGCAGAGTGTTCACAGGTGTGTGCAGAAAAGAGGAATTCTATGGGAGAATTAAAGCGTTTTTTTCAGGAAGAGGATGGAGCAGGTGTCGTAGAGGTAGTTCTGGTGATTGTGGTGATCATTGGGCTTGTGATTATCTTTCAGACCAAGATCAAGAAGATCGTAAACGACATTTTTACAACAATCACAACAAAGGTCAAAAAGGTAAAGTAAGAGAGGAAGAAAAGGGCAGCAGCACGATATTTTTTGCCCTGACCCTGCTTTTAGTGGCAGCATTGGTCTTTACCATGTTAGAAGGTGTACATATTACCGGACAGCAGGCAATGGCATCCTTAGACAGTAAAGGTGTGACTGAAAGCCTTCTTGCAGAATACAATGTGCCGCTTATGGAACGATACCATCTGTTTTTGTTAGACGGAGGAGATGGCAAGGGACAGTTTTCTCTTGTCTCTCTTACGCAGAGTGCGAAGGCACGTATGGAGGAAAATCTTACGGAAGAGGCAATGCTTTCAAAACAGATCTATGATATGTTCCCGACAAAGCTGACTATCGGTAAGATCACCGGGTATCAGCTTGTGAGTGATCAGCAGGGCGAAGTCTTTTACCGGCTTGTCACAGATTATATGAAGCATAATCTGACGAAGGAAGCGGCAGATAGTATCTATCAGAAGATGAAGGATGCTTCTGCTGCAAAAGATCAGGCAGGAGATCTTGATACGAAGCGGGAGGATGCCATGACAAGACTGAAAGACGCATCCAAGGATCAGGAGCCAAAGGCAGAGCATGCAGGAGGCATGGGAAGTCCGAAGAAAGCCCAAAATGAGACAGATACCGTAGAGGATACCAAAAGACAGAAGGAGAATCCGATCACCTATGTTAAGGACTGGAAAAATACCGGGATCTTAAAACTGATCGAAGCAGATACGTCTGCGATGTCAGATGCAAAGCTGGATCTGCCGGAAACACTTAGCAAAAGAGATAAGAATCAGGGAACACAGCGCATACAGAAAAAGGATGACTGGTATGGACGTATCCTGTTTCAGGAATATCTGATGAAATACTTTGGCAGTTATGTCAATGCAAAGGAAGAAACGTGCCTGCGGTATGAGCTGGAGTATCTGATCGAAGGAAAGGCTGCGGATAAAGAGAACCTGTCAGGGATCGCAACGAAGCTGCTTGCAATCCGGGAGGCAGCAAACTTTGTCTATTTACAGACCGATACCGCCAAAAAGTCAGAGGCACTCACGCTTGCAACGCTGATTGCAGGGGCGTCAGCCAATCCTTTGCTGGTCAAGGCATTGCAGGAGGGGATTCTTGCGGCATGGGCATTTGCAGAAAGCGTCTCGGATGTACGGACGATTTTTGCGGGAAAGCGGATACCGCTTATCAAGACAGCCAAAGACTGGTCCATGGATGTAAAAGGCTTAGCAGCAGATCAGAAGTTTGAGGAGGCAAGGGAGGATACGCATGGACTTTCCTATGAGGATTATCTGCGCATTCTGCTTTATCTGGGCAGCCGGAATAAACAGTGTATGCGGGCGATGGATCTGATCGAGCAGAATCTCCGGCAGTTTACAGAGGAGAAACAGCTTTGTATGGATCATATGCTGACCGGGCTGTCGGCAGCCTATCAGTTTCAGGCAGAGCCGATGTTTTTGTCCTTTGTAACCATAGGGAATCTGAAGGCATCGACTTATCAGTGGAGTGAGCAGGTATCGGTATCCTACTTTTCCGGAAGCTATGAATGACAGCATCTTAAGACGGTAGATGTAACACAGGAAAAGTGGAAAAATACAAAAGAAATACGAAGAATTACAAAGAAATAGAACCGGAAGAAAGGGGTGTATCAGGGTGTCTCTCCAGAACAAAAGAATGAAAAAAAACTCTCTCACACATTTCGGGCATCTGCGTAGCAGATCTTCGGCAGACGCCGCTTTTTTGTGGAAAGGGACACCCTTATGCACCTCTTGCTCCGGTTCACTTACGGTAGAGACAGCACTGACACTGCCGGTTTTTATCTGTGCGCTGGTTCTGTTTATTTTCCTGTTCCATGTGCAGCAGATCCAGTTACAGATGGAACTGGCATTACATGCTACCGCAGACCATCTGGCACAGTATGCATGTCTGGAAACAGAAGGTGACAAAAAAACGGGCGCACTTCAGACGGTGGTGGAATTTTCAGCCGCAGAGGTATTCTTAAGGACACAGATGGATAAACAGGGCGTTCAGGCAGATAAGATACTCGGTGGGAAAACGGGGGTCAGTCTGCTTGGTTCGGACTTAAGCGGAGAAGATGTACACTTAAAGGCGTCATATCAGATGAAGCTTCCGGTTTCAATCTTTGGGACTCACGGACTGCCCATGCAGCAGACCGTCTGTCTGCGGAAGTGGACAGGAAAACGGGATGTAGCGGATACCGGGGACTGGGTCTATATTACCCCGACCGGGAAGGTCTGCCATGAGAGTTGTGAATGTCCCTATCTCGATTTGAGTATCCGGAGTGTATCGATGACAGAGATTGCCGCAAGGCGCAATCAGAGCGGAGGAAAATACAGCGCGTGCAGCCGGTGTGGGAACATGCAGCAGACCGTCGTCTATATTACCGATTATGGGAAAGTCTATCATGGGGATCTGGGATGCAGTGGGCTGAAACGGACGGTATACCGGATCAGACGGGCGGATGCTTCCGGCCGGAGATGCTGCAAAAAGTGTGGAAAGGGAGAAGAATAAAATGATTCAGTCATATACATTGCTTGGAATGCTTGGGATCTGTGCATGGGAGGACTACAGGAGAAAACGTGTGCTGGTATATCCGGTGCTTGCATTTGCCATTGCCGGTCTGGTGCTTCATCTCTGTTACATGGATATTACGATCTTTAATATGTTAGCCGGAATTGCGATTGGATGCATACTGCTTTTGGTCAGCAGGATCACCGGTGGAAGAATCGGGATAGGAGATGGCATGATACTCATAGTCAGTGGGATTTATCTTGGGTTTACAGAAAATATCCGTCTGTTTTTTCATGGTCTGCTCCTTTGCGGGATCTGGTCGCTGTTTCTTCTTGTCATACGGAAGAGAAAAAGAGACGAGGAGATCGCATTTGTACCATTTCTGTTTCTGGCATATCTGGAAATGCTGCTATTTCAAGGGTAAGCAGGAGAAATCTTTTGAAAGTACAGATAGCAGGATACTTTATAATCACATAGAGGAAAGAAATGGCATCCCAAAAAGGAGACGGACAGAATGAAGAAGATACAAAGCTTACAGAGACGGAGTTTACCAGCACGAAGCTTACAGAGAAAGGATGAATATGCCTGGAAGGGCAGTTATACGATCGAGGCGGCAATTATCCTGCCGGTTATCCTGCTCTTTCTGGTTCATGTGGCAGAGCTTGCGGTAGAAAATTATCAGGCAGCACAGGATACGGTATCCCTGTGTGAACAGATGAAACCGGAGGATCCGTTAGAGGTGGTACGCATGCTGCTGTTTGGAAAAGAAATTGTGGAGGAGATCACATGCAGATAACATACGAAAGAGATTTACGAAAAAGTTCTATGGTCGTAACCATGGATGCAGATCCGGCCGGATACCAGTATCGGATGTGTGAGAAGAACCGGATTCCGGGACTACTTTCTTATGAGATTCTGATTGCAGACGGCAGGGTGCAGTTCTGGTACGACATCACGGGCTTGCAGTCTTTTGAAACCTATCTGAAGACAAAGCAGATTCGTCAGGAGTTGTTGTATCATCTTTTTCATGCTGTTTATCAGGTTGTGATGGAGTGTGAAAGATATCTGCTTGACGAAAACGGTCTGTCATTGGATGCATCCCATATCTATGTGAATCCTGCAACACAGGAGATAGGATTTTGTTTTTTCCCGGAGCAGGAATTGTCTTTGCATCAGAGCTTCCGGGATCTGATCGAATACTTTATGAAGCATATGGAGCATGGCAGGGACCGGTCAACAGAGCTTATTTACCGGATCTATCAGATTACACTGGCAGAGGAATACAGCTTAGAAGAAGTGCAGGAATTTGTGAAACAATTAAAACATGCAGATATAAAGCATGCAGACAGCAGGGAAAACAGTCAGGATAAAGAGAAGAGGACGGAAAATGAGTGTGTGACGGCCAGGGCAGATCAGCCTGTGAATCAGTCTGTCGCCGGTGAAGGAAAAGTGCATGCAGACAGACAGGCAGAAACGATGCAGCCACAAAAGACACGCATTTCCCATATTGCACACTTGCTACAGCCGGTATGGCAGCATGTTCCCGGGTTCCTGGAACAATACCAGAACAGAAAAGACCGGAGGATGAAAAGAGAACAGGAGAAGCTGCAGGTTGTATTTGAACCTGAGGCGGAACCGGAGCGGGAGCAGACGGTATTTTTAGGGGATATGATACCGGCAAAAAGGAATGGACTACTGTTCGCTTATCAGGGAACGGAACAGGGACGGAATCTGTCTGTCGATCAATTTCCATATCTGATCGGATGTAAGGACGGGGTGGATGGCTGCATTGAATGCGATGGTATCAGCCGTCTGCATGCGCAGATCACACAGGAGGAGGATGGCTATTACATTGAAGATCTGAATTCAAAAAACGGGACGCGCGTAAATGGTGTATTACTGCATTATCAGGAGAAGGCGTTGTTGTCTCCGGGAATGGAAATCGCTTTTGCAGGAGAGAAATATATTTTTTATGAAAAAGAAATCCAATCCGTTGACATTGTAAAATAGGGGTGTTATCGTGAAAGACAAATCAAAGAGAATGAAAGAGAAGTCGGGGGAAGAGATTTGATACACGAAATTGATGATTGTCTGACACGGGATGGATATACCTTTCTTAAGACCGAGCCGGAAGAAGCAGGCGTCTATTACAAGTATCAGAATGGCGTGGCGCAGGTGGTGCTCGGTATCCATGGACATGAGGGCTTTTTGCTTAGCGGGGAACAGCTTGAGACCATGATTGTACGGCTGAGGAAAATATTTTTGCACCCACAGGGTAAACTGGAAGGATATCCGGGAGGAGAGATCCATGCGGCAGAGATTCTGACACTGGTGGTAACGGGAGATACAGCACAGTACCGGGCATGCTGTATGGAGCATTCGGGTATCTGGCTTTTTGATACTACAGAGCACCGGCTGATGATCTATGAGAACCAGCCGGGAGATTTTTACGGATTAAAGGATAAGCTGCTTACCATTTTGGAACAGGAAGAAGCTAAGACAGCAATGAACCGTCCGATAGCTGGAAGGCTTCCGGTTATAAGCATCCTTCTGGTAGCGGTAAATGTGCTTGTGTTTTTTATTCTTTCTCTGTCGGGTAATACCGGGGACGCGGCATTTATGGCGGAGCATGGTGCTATGTATCCTTCCTTTATATTAGAGGATGGTGAATGGTACCGTATGTTTACGTCGATGTTTCTGCACTTTGGTATCGTACATCTGATGAATAATATGGTAATGCTCTTTTTTGCGGGAAGGTACTTAGAGGAAGCAGTGGGAAGCCTGCGGTATCTTTTGATCTATCTGCTTGCAGGACTTGGTGGGAATCTGGTATCATTGTTTGCTATGCAGCAGACGAACGATGTGGCAGTATCTGCCGGAGCAAGCGGTGCGATCTTTGGCGTGATTGGAGGACTGCTTTGTGTTGCGGTCATTAACCGGGGCAGGTTCGAAAATCTGACGACACGCGGACTGGTTCTTATGATCGCATTATCGCTGTATTACGGATTCACGTCAACAGGGGTGGACAACTGGTGTCACGTTGGTGGACTGATCTGCGGCTTTGTACTGGCAGTGGTTCTCTTTCCATATAGAAGCAGGAGAGATGCGTAATTCTCATCAATACGTTGAAAAAACGCATCGGATAAGCTATACTTTTAGATAGAATGAGAGAGACGGAGGCGTAAAGTTGAAGGTAAATGTATATTATGGTGGAAGAGGACTGTTAGATGATCCGACACTTTATGTTGTCAATAAGATGGAGGATGTTCTGCGGGAACTGCGTGTGACCGTAGAGCGTTATAATATCTATGAGCATAAGAATAGCATTTCCACATTGCCACAGACTTTTAAGGAGGCAGATGGTATTATTCTTGCGACAACAGTGGAGTGGCTTGGAATCGGTGGATATATGCAGCAGTTTTTAGATGCCTGCTGGCTGTATGGCGACAAGGAGAAGATCAAGACGACGTATATGCAGCCAATCGTCATGTCTACGACCTACGGAGAGCGGGAGGGCGAGCTGACACTGGCGAATGCGTGGGAGATTCTTGGCGGTCTGCCATGCAGTGGCTTATGTGGTTATGTGGACGATCTGGTAAGCTTCGAGATGAATCATGATTATTCGGCAATTATTGAGAAAAAGGCTGAGAATCTGTATCGGACGATCTCACAGAAGCAGAAGAGTCTTCCGACCAGTAATCAGGCCGTGACACAGAGTGTGCTCCGTACACAGCAGTTAGAGCTGACACCGCAGGAAAGTGAACAGTTATCGAAGTATGTTGCCGATGACACTTATGTAAAGCAGCAGAAGGAAGATATTGAAGAATTAGCAAGCATGTTTAAGGGAATGTTAAGTGAACAGGAGACGGATCAGAGTACAGAGTATATTGTAGATCTCGAATCACACTTTGTCCCACAGAAGGATTTTCAGGCGAATTATCAGTTTGATGTGGAAGGAAAGAAGAAACCGCTTGTCATTGAGGTAAGCGAGGAAGAACTGAACTGTCACTATGGAAGTGCAGATCATATTGATGTGTATGCACGTCTGACACCGGCTGTTTTTGATAATATTATTGCGGGAAGAATGACCTTCCAGCGTGCATTTATGACAGGTGAGATGACAGCAAAGGGAAACTTTAAGACATTGCGGATGTTAGACCAGATATTTATTTTTGAATAGAAGATGCTAATACTGGGAGCTGGATGGTAAAGGTACAGCCATCACCGATACGGGATTCGTATTCGAGTGTTCCGTTGTGGCTTTCTACGATCTGTCTGGTAATGGAAAGTCCAAGACCTGTACCATTTTGCTTGGATGTACAAAATGGAGTGAAAAGCTTCTGTTGATATTCTGGTTGTATGCCGCCTCCGAAATCAATGATTTCAATGTGTACGAACTGATCAATGGGATAGGCTTTTAAAATAATGTTACCGCCTTCGTTCATGGCTTCGTAAGAATTTTTTATAAGATTGATGATCGCCTGGGTCAGGCGGAAAGAATCTGCCAAGATAGCAGGAAGGGCAGGATCAATCTGAGATTCACAGTGAAAATCCTTGTTAGCACATACACTACGTATGGAGAAAAGAACACGATCTAACAGGGAATTGAGATCCACCGGCTTCATGGTGAAGTCCGATGCCAGTCTTGCCTGCGAGAGCTCTAATACCATTTTACTGAGGTAACCAAGGGATTCCTGGGAATCCTGCCAGTATTCAAACTCCAAAATCTCCGGATGCTGCTTTTCTAAAAGCTGTAAAGAGCTTCTGATGATTGTAATAGAGTTTTTGATTTCGTGGAATGCTTTTGCGTAGTCATCCTTGGTCAGCATAAATATCCCCCCGGTACTATATATATGGAAAAATTAAATCTAATAACAACATATAGAAGTTTAGCATGTTTATTTTTCAAAATCAAATAGATTCATACAACAAAAATCGACAATGGAAAGAGAGGAAAAGAAGAATGATGGAGAAAAATTGTATCTTTTGTAAGATTATAGCAGGAGAGATTCCGTCGAATACGATCTATGAGGATGATCTGTTTCGTGTGATCTTAGATGCCAGTCCGGCATCGAAAGGACATGCGCTGATCCTGCCAAAGCAGCATTATGCAAATATCTATGAAATTGATGAAGAAGTTGCAGGAAAGGCATTTAAGCTTGCAAAGAAGCTGGCTTCCCATATGACAGAAGTGCTTCACTGTGATGGATTTAATATCTTACAGAACAATGGAGAGGTGGCAGGACAGACGGTATTCCATTTCCACATGCATCTGATTCCACGTTATAAGGATGGAAAGAATGCGGATATCCTGACGTGGGCACATGAGGAGTTCACACCGGAAGAGATCACGGCAATCCGTGATTCCTTAAAGGTTAACGGTACCCTATAGATTTGTGGCCATGCAAAGCAGGCTGGAATAGAATAGACAGCACATAACAGCATAGACATTAAACGAACCCCGGAGATCAGGTTACGCTATAGTGAACTGACTTCCGGGGATTTGTTTATTTCTTCTTTTTGAGCTTTGCTGCGGAATCAATCAGACCTAATACGGTATCGATGGAATCTAACTGGGTACTCTTTTTCATGGCATCGATGTAAGTATCACGATTGTTCATGACTGTCTCAATCGCAGTATTTAGGGTATCTGCGTTCATCTGCTCTTCTTCAATCACATAGGAGAAGCCCTGATTCTCGAAAGAACGTGCATTTAGGATCTGATCACCACGGCTGGCTGCCGCAGACAGCGGGATCAGGATGTTAGGCTTATGCAGTGCAAGCAGCTCACAGATGGAGTTTGCTCCTGCACGGGAGATCACAAGATCTGCTGCTGCGAACAGATCGCGCAGTTCCTTGTTGGCATATTCAAACTGGGCATAACCTTCTAAGTTCTTTAAGGATTCATCTGACAGTCCCTTGCCGCAGAGATGGATGACCTGATAGCTTTTTAAAAGTTCCGGTAAAATAGCACGGATATGTTCGTTGATGACTTTTGCTCCACTGCTTCCGCCAATGATCAGAATAACCGGTTTGTCTGAATGGAAACCGCAAAGTGAAAAGGCATCCTGTTTATTGCCGGTTAAGAGTTCCTTACGGATCGGTGATCCGGTTAAGATTGCTTTGCCCTCCGGAAGGTATTTCAATGTCTCCGGGAAGTTACAGCAGACACGGTATGCAGCCGGAATTGCAATCTTATTGGCAAGTCCCGGTGTGATATCCGATTCATGTATAATCGCCGGAATATGAAGGGACTTGGCAGCGAGTACAACCGGGACGGAGACAAATCCCCCCTTTGAGAATACGACATTTGGACGTATTTTCTTTAAAAGTTTTTTTGCCTGGAAAAATCCCTTTACGACTCTTGCCGGATCGGTCAGATTCTTCAGATCAAGATAACGTCTTAATTTACCGGATGCAATTCCGTAATAGGTAACACCCTGATCTTCGATCAGCTGTTTTTCCATACCGGTATAAGAACCGATATAAGATATTTCATAACCTGCTTCGCGCAGTCCCGGAAGCAGTGCAATATTTGGAGTAACGTGGCCGGCTGTTCCGCCGCCTGTCATAACGATTTTTTTCATGGATATCCTCATTTCTAAGCATAATATAGATACTAATATATGATATACTGTTGCCAACAAAAGTCAAGAACTGGAAGTGGAAATCTTATTTAAAAAGAAGGTAGTATTTCACGAAAACCACAAGTGAAGCCTCTGCTGAACTTGTATGGTTGTAGTTCACAGTTCGTTCACGAAGAGCGTTGCAAATGTTTGCGGAACATATTTTATGCATTTTGTCTTTTAAGTTTCATAAAAATGCATTTCAACTATAAAATATAAAAAAATCTGGCGAAAGGAAAGAGGTCTGGCAGGAATGTGTAGAAACCGGACAGATCCTGTCGGAACATGCGATGAAAAATACTTTTCAAATGGAATACATTTTTCTATAATAGGAAGCACAGGAGGATGGACAAGCATGAATCAGATTCTGGAACTTTTAGAACAGTACCTGTATTTGGAATTGTTGGGACTGGTACTGCTGCAAATGATCATTATGATGTCAGCCATACATAAGATAAAGAAGTTATCCCGCTATGTACGCAGTATCCGGGATGGTGTAGAGGATTACTTAGATACCGTTTTATCGGAAGAGGAACAGCCGCAGACCGAACCGGTGCATGTCGTATCGAAGCAGGAACGGCAGATGAAGGATAAGATCCAGCAGAAGAAGCGGCAGCAGGAGGAAGTATTCGATGCGGTGTTACAGGAGATTTTCCCGTAACAGGTATCAGATGTTTCCGACAATAAAAATGACCCATGGGCATTACTGCCTGTGGGTCATTTTGGTATAAGCTTATAATTTGAACGAATTCATATTATCTTCAAGAATGGTTGCAATCTCTTTTAATTCTTTTGCATTCGTGCTGATCTCCTGCATGGTGTTACCTACTTCGATAACAGAAGCAGATGTCTCCTGCGTGCTGGCAGCGTTCTGTTGTGCGATTGCAGTCAGGCTCTGCACAACATCAATGACACTGCTTCGTGCTTCATCAAGATGCGTGGTACGATCTGCAATCTCATCCATACCCTGAATGGAATCACCGATACCATCACGTACCTGTGCAAATACGGTTCCGGTTTTTGCAACGTTGTCACTTTGCTGCTGCATGATTGTTTTCACTTCATTCATAGTCTCCACTGCCTTCTGGGAATCCTCCAACAGAACATGGATAATATCATCAATCTGGCGTGCAGAATTATCGGACTGTTCAGCAAGCTTCTGGATCTGCGAAGCAACGACTGCGAATCCTCTTCCTGCGTCTCCGGCTCTTGCTGCCTCGATCGAAGCATTTAAGGATAACAGGTTGGTTTCTTCTGCGATGGAAGAGATCAGGCTGGTAGCTTCCTTGATCTTCAATGCAGAAGCATTGGTTGTATTGGTCTGTTCATATATAATGTCGATGGACTGGATTGCTTTCTGGTTAATTGCATCAAGCTCTGTAAGTGTCTGGCTTGCTTCATCACTGGACTGCTTCATCAATGCAGCAGTTGCATTCAGGTTCTCAACCTTTGCATTGGTATGTTCGATCATTGTACCCATATCTACGATATTATCGGTTGCCTTCTGTGTCTCAGATGCCTGGCTGGTAGCTCCGGTTGCAATCTCATTGACTGCGGATTCTACATTTCCAACCGTCTCAGACGTATGGGATGCATTCAGATCCAGTTCGTTAGAAGCATTGTAAAGCTTTGCGCTCTGTTCCTGGATCTGCGATACGATGTCTGCAAGCTGCTGTCTGAGTGCAGCGATCGCACGGGCAATCTCTCCGGTCTCATCCTTACGCTTGCTGATCCGTTGGGTAGTCGGGCTTTCGGCAAGATTCAGTGTAGAGAAGCGGTTGATAACAGCGGTGATCTCAAGCAGTGGCTTTGTCATTTTTGCAGCAGCAAAGTAGGAAATAATGCCGCATACAATAAAAATAAACACACCACAGATTACAGATGCCTGAAGAATATAGGTAAGGGATGACATCATGTCTGCTTTGTCTGCGGAAATCACAAGAACAGCTTCATTACCGGCTGTTATATAGTAGGCGGCATACTTGGTTGTGCCATTAAATTTGTAAGACACAACGGCATGTTTGTCTATCTCATTGCCAGCTTTCATATCGGAGATAATCCCTTTGATAATTTCATTTTCAACCGGCTGTCCGATTTTGTCCTCCGATGGATGGTAGACCATGGTGCCATCGGAGGTAACGATATACGCATAACTCGAATCTACGCCATTGATGCTGACGTTTCCGATCAGTTTTTGCAGATAATTGGCATTCAGTATGACCGCACCGCTGCGGGTAAGTGCGGCATCGATATTCTGCCCGGTGATATTACTGACATCTCCCATATAATTCTCGAGCGTATGTGTCAGACTACGATTAACAATGGAAGTGACCAGTACGAGCAGACTGGAAACGGTTATGGCAATTGCCAGCAGTACCATTGCAACAACCTTGGATTTTAAAGATCTCAGAACTCCCTTCGTTCTCTGGGGAACCTTTTTTTGGCTGCGTTTCTTCATTATGTAATTCATCCTCCTACTTATATTACAACATAGCACGGTTGTAATTTGATTATTAAGTATGGAAATTATATCATAAAATGGATAAATTGTACAGAAACTTGACAAATAAAGAACGCTTTGTTATAATTCCACTTGTAACAAAATCGTAATAAATGTAACAAAAATGCATAAACTCAAAATATACGTGTAATACTTACTTCAATAGCAGACAAAATCAGTAAATATTATGGAGGTTTCTATGAGGTTAAACAAAAGGGTGATTGAGAGTACCATCGTTGCAGGAATGCTTGCCGTTGTTACTGCAGTCACAGCAGTTGGAACAGATGCAAAGGCTACTCAGATAGCAGCAGGTCAGACTGCGGATGTTGTTGTAACTACAAAGGGGGTTGCCGGTGTGATCGGAGAACTTGCAAACACACAGGCAGCAACAGAAGAAATGTTAAAGGCTGAAACAGTCAGCAGAGAAAAGGCAGACACGGTCACGGTTGCAGAGGCAGTACAGGAAGAGGCTGAACCGGAAGAACCACAGCTTACAGCAGAGGAACAGGAATGGAGCAACAAGCTGATGGCGAATGTGGATGTATCCTTAAATGTACGTTCCGCAGCGGATGAGAATTCAGAGATCGTTGGTAAGCTTCGCCGTGGTGACCGCGCAGAAATCACAGAGACATTAGACGGATGGTTTCATATTGTATCCGGAAACGTAGATGGATTTGCTAAGGCTGAGTATTGTGTAACAGGAACAGATGCGTTGAATCTTGCAAAACAGATCTGCAAGACACAGGCAACTGTTGTGACAAGCGGACTCAGAGAAAGAGTTGCACCGAGTGAGGATTCCGAAGTATACGGATCAGCCGCAGAAGGCGATAAGCTGACCGTTAAGACAGATGCAGAGACAGCAGACGGCTGGGTAGTCATTGATTATAATGGAAGTACTGCCTATGTCAAGGCAGAGTATGTAACCGTAGCAATGAATTACGGTTCTGCGATCACCATTGAAGAAGAGCAGGCGGAGCTTGCAAGGATAGCAGAGGAAGAAGCAGCGAAAAAGGCAGCACAGGCGCAGAAGGCGGCATCTTCCGTTACACAGAATGCAGCAGTCAGCGCATCCTGTGATGATGTAACACTTCTTGGAGCATTGATCCAGTGTGAGGCAGGAAGTGAGCCATACGAAGGAATGGTTGCAGTCGGCGCAGTAGTTATGAACCGTTTAAGAAGTGGTGTATATCCATCTTCTATCTACGGTGTGATCTATGATGCAGGACAGTTTACACCGGCAGGAAGCGGAAGTGTGGCAGCAGTAGCTGCATCCGGTGTAAGCGGAAGCTGTCTTCAGGCAGCACAGCAGGCACTTGGCGGATATGATAACACAGGTGGAGCGACTTGCTTCCGTCGTGCAAGTTCCGGTCAGGCTGGTGTTGTGATCGGCCACCATGTGTTCTACTAAATAAAAACAAACAAGAACGTTTTTGCGGAAGTGATCCGCAGGAACGTTCTTTTTTTATAAAAAATCTGATTGTATTCTAATAACAGGTATAGTAGAATATTGTTTAGTCAAAAGTAAAAACTGTATAGACAAAATGATTGGAGGAAATGATATGCCAGAATTAGGAATTCTTGCAGTAATTGTACTTGTAGTAGTAATTTTAGCAATCCTTGTGTCCTGTATTAAGATCGTTCCACAGGCGCATGCAGTTGTTGTCGAGCGTTTGGGCGGCTATCTTGCAACCTGGGGTGTTGGAATCCATTTCAAAGCACCGTTTATCGACCGTATTGCAAAAAGAGTGCTGTTAAAGGAGCAGGTCGTAGACTTCCCGCCACAGCCGGTTATTACCAAAGATAACGTAACCATGCAGATTGATACCGTTGTATATTTCCAGATCACAGACCCGAAGCTGTTTGCATACGGTGTAGAGAACCCGATCATGGCGATTGAGAACCTGACCGCAACAACACTTCGTAACATCATCGGTGATCTTGAATTAGATGAGACACTTACCTCCCGTGAGACGATCAATACGAAGATGCGTGCATCCTTAGATGTTGCAACGGATCCTTGGGGAATCAAAGTAAATCGTGTAGAGTTAAAGAACATTATCCCGCCAAAGGCTATCCAGGATGCGATGGAGAAGCAGATGAAGGCAGAGCGTGAGAGACGTGAAGCGATTCTTCGTGCAGAAGGTGAGAAGAAGTCAACAATCCTTGTTGCAGAAGGTAAGAAGGAATCCGCAATCCTTGATGCAGAAGCAGAGAAACAGGCAGCCATCCTTCGCGCAGAAGCGAAAAAGGAAGCAACCGTACGCGAGGCAGAAGGTCAGGCAGATGCGATCTTAAAGATCCAGCAGGCGAATGCAGACGGATTACGTTTCTTAAAGGAAGCAGCACCGGATGCAGCCGTATTACAGCTTAAGAGTTTAGAGGCATTTGCAAAGGCAGCCGACGGAAAAGCAACGAAGATCATCATCCCATCCGAGATCCAGGGAGTTGCCGGATTGGTAAAATCGGTTACAGAAGTTGCAACCGAGCAGAAATAGTATTACAATACAACTTAACACACAGAGAATGAATGGGGCTGCCACGCTTGTGTGACAGCCCTTTTTGGTACATATCTCTGAATCATGAACAATAGCAGAAGATGTGTGAGAACACACAGGAACGGAGTCAGAAATGAATTTAAAGGGACGTAATTTTTTAAAACTGATGGATTACACACCGGAAGAGATCTTATATCTGATCGATCTGGCAGCAGAGCTTAAGGCAAAAAAGGAACAGGGCATCTTACATGACAGCCTGATCGGAAAAAACATTGCACTTATTTTTGAAAAGACCAGTACAAGAACACGCTGCTCCTTTGAAGTGGCAGCACATGATCTTGGCATGCATGTAACTTATCTTGATCCAAGCGGATCACAGATCGGCAAAAAGGAGAGCATCAAGGATACAGCCCGTGTATTAGGACGAATGTTTGACGGTATCGAATACCGTGGTTACGGACAGGAGATCGTAGAGCAGCTCGCAGAGTATGCAGGTGTTCCGGTATGGAACGGCCTGACAAATGAGTTCCATCCGACACAGATGCTTGCAGATATGCTGACGATCCGTGAGCATCTTGGCAGACTGCAGGGACTGAAGTTCGTATATATGGGCGATGCGCGTTACAATATGGGTAACTCTCTGATGGTAACCTGTGCAAAGCTTGGCATGCATTTTGTTGCATGTACTTCCAAGAAGTACTTCCCGGATCAGAAGCTGGTAGATTACTGTAACGAGGTTGCAAAGACAACCGGTGCAACGATCACACTGACCGAGGATGTGAAGGAAGGAACAAAGGACGCAGATGTTCTCTATACGGACGTATGGGTATCCATGGGTGAGCCTGCTGAGGTCTGGGAGGAACGTATCCATGATCTGCTTCCATATCAGGTCAATGCAGCGGCATTGGCAAATGCAAAAGACAGTGCGATCTTCATGCACTGCTTACCGGCGTTCCATGACCTTGAGACCGGAATCGGCCGTGAGATCCATGAGAAATTCGGTTTGACAGAGATGGAAGTAACCGATGAGGTATTCGAAGGCAGCCAGTCTGTTGTATTTGACGAGGCAGAGAACCGTATGCATACGATCAAGGCTGTGATGCTTGCGACCTTAGAGGATGCGTAACATAGCGTGAAAATTCAGGCTGGAAGAAAGGCATGGTTATTCATATGAAAGCAGAAATATTAGCTGCTCTGCGGGAAACAGACGGATATGTATCCGGGCAGGAGCTGTGTGAGCGGTTTGGCGTTTCACGGACGGCAGTCTGGAAAGCGATCAACCAGTTAAAAAAGGATGGTTATGAGATTGAAGCGGTTAACAACCGTGGGTATCACATTGTTTCCTCCCCGGACGTCTTAAGCGCGAATGAGATAACGAGTCTGAGAAAGACAAAATGGGTCGGATCACAGGTCTATTACTATGATGTGATCGATTCCACAAATACCCAGGCAAATCACCTCGCCGAGGAAGGTGCGGTGCATGGTGCACTTGTTGTGGCAGACCGTCAGGAGGCAGGCAAGGGACGACGCGGAAGAGCATGGGAGTCCCCTGCCAACACCGGTATTTTTATGACATTGTTACTAAAGCCTGAGATCGAGATCGCCAATGCGTCCATGCTGACCCTGGTAGCGGCACTTGCGGTTACAAAGGGGATTGAGCGTCTGACCGGAGAAAAACCGGCGATCAAATGGCCGAATGATATCGTGCTGAATGGAAAAAAGATCTGCGGTATTTTAACCGAGCTTAGCATGCAGATCGATTATATCAACCATATCATTATCGGAATCGGTATCAATGTCCATAACAAGAATTTCCCGGATGAGATCGCTGCGATGGCATCTTCGATTCTGTTAGAAACAGGGAAGAAGATCAAGCGTGCGGAACTGATCGAGGCGATATGGGAAGAATTTGAAACATACTACGATCTTTTTATACAGACACAGGATCTGTCCCTGTTATCGGAAGAGTACAACCGGTATCTTGCAAACATGGACAAGCCGGTGCGTGTCCTTGATCCGAAGCAGCCGTTTGAAGGCACTGCAAGAGGAATCACAGATCGTGGAGAACTGTTGGTAGAAACAGAGCACGGAGTGGAAAAAGTATCTTCCGGTGAGGTTTCTGTCCGCGGAATTTATGGCTATGTATAGCAGACGAAAATAGAAAAGGAACAGGTAACAGGATGCAGGAAACAAATCAGGACGAGATCATTTTATGTGGTTCGAGTGCTTATACAAAAAAGTTCTATCTGAATGAGGAATTCGCAGGTCTTCCGGAAGGGATCAAGGAAGATCTGAAGATCTTGTGTGTCTTATACACAGAGGATATCGGTGGAACTTTCCAGATGGTATACGACAAGGAAGGACATCTGCTTTTGCGTACGGACTGTAACGAAGGCGACTTCTGTTATGATGAGATCGGCAGTGTTTTAAAGATCAAGCAGATCCAGCGGGAAAAAGCAGAACTGTTAGAGTCGTTAGAGATGTATTACAAGGTATTCTTTTTAGGAGAAGTCTTTTCAGAAGAGGAATAAAAGCAGGAGGAAGAGGAAATGATACTTGCAATAGATGTAGGAAATACCAATATTACGGTAGGTGTATTTGATAAAAGCAAACTGGTAACAACCTTTCGTATGACAACGAAGATGCAGCGTACTTCAGATGAGTACGGAATGGTCGTAAGAGACCTCTTAGAGCATAACCATGTGCCGGCAGATGAGATCAGGGATGCGATCGTATCATCGGTTGTGCCGAATGTCATGCATTCACTGTGCAGCGCGCTGATCAAGTACTTTGATATTAAGCCGCTTGTCGTAGAGCCGGGCGTAAAGACAGGTATCCGTATCACCTCAGAAAATCCACGCCAGATCGGTGCAGACCGTATTGTGGATGCAGTAGGTGCATACGAGCTTTATGGCGGTCCTGTACTTGTACTTGACTTTGGAACAGCGACCACCTACGACTTTGTGAACAAGGACGGAGACTTTTTCGCAGGCGTTACGGCACCGGGTATCCGTATCTCTGCCAAGGCACTCTGGGAGGATGCAGCAAAGCTTCCTGAGATCGAGATCCGCAAGCCATCAACGATCCTTGCAAGAGAGACGATCAGCAGTATGCAGGCAGGTCTGGTCTATGGTCAGATCGGTCAGACGGAATACATTGTAAAAAATATGATCCGTGAGTCCGGACTTTCAGATGTAAAGGTGGTTGCAACCGGTGGACTTGGACGTATCATTGCAGAGGAAACAGACTGCATTACGATCTATGATAAGGATCTTACCTTACACGGCATGCGCCTGATCTATGAGAAACAGAACCGGTAGAACAGACAGGGCAGATTTTAGTATGAAAATTGGAAACGTAACAATTGAAAATAACTTAATACTAGCACCAATGGCAGGGGTAACAGACCTGCCATTTCGTGTGCTTTGCAAGGAACAGGGTGCAGGCCTGCTCTGTATGGAGATGGTCAGTGCCAAGGGCATCTTATATAAGAATAAAAATACCGAGAGCCTGCTTGCGATCGATCCGAGAGAAAATCCGGTGTCCTTACAGCTGTTTGGGTCAGATCCGGAGATTATGAGTGAGATGGCGAAAAAAATCGAGGAGCGTCCGTTTGATATTTTAGATATCAATATGGGCTGTCCGGTGCCAAAAGTCGTAAATAACGGAGATGGTTCGGCACTGATGAAGAATCCCGTTCTTGCAGGGAAGATCATAGAGGCAACGGCTAAGGCGATAAACAAGCCGGTTACGGTCAAGATCCGCAAGGGCTTTGATGATGCCCATATCAATGCCGTCGAGATGGCGAAAGTTGCCGAAGCCTCCGGTGCAGCAGCGATTGCAGTGCACGGACGTACCAGAGAACAGTATTACTCCGGCAAGGCAGACTGGGACATCATAAGACAGGTCAAGGAGGCAGTGCACATTCCGGTCATTGGGAATGGCGATATTTTAACGGCACAGGACGCGATCGCAATGAAAAAGCAGACGAACTGCGATGGCTTTATGATCGGCAGAGGCGCACAGGGCAATCCATGGATCTTCGCACAGATCAATCATTATTTTCAGACCGGGGAACCGCTCACGCCGCCACCGGTCGAAGAGATGGTGGAGATGGTACTCCGCCATACGAGGATGCAGATTGAATTCAAGGGGCCTGTGATGGGAATCCGAGAGATGCGTAAACATGCGGCATGGTATACCAGCGGCTACAAGCATGCGGCAAAGCTGCGTGGAAAGATCAATGAAGTAGAATCTTACGACGACTTGAAGGCACTTTTGGATGCGTTTGTGGAGAGAAATCAGGGATTGCTGCGGGAAGCATAAGAATCCGCGGGCTATTGGAAAAGAATCCGGTATGATTGCATAGCAGGATCAATCAAAAACGTATAAAATAAGAACGACAGGCATAAGGATAGGAAAAAGGCATATTTTATATGGGAAAGATCAGCCGCCGGCTTGCAAAATTCCGCATGTGCGGTCATTTTTTAACAAAAGACCATCTGCTGCCGGAATCGGATTTTCTGCATGGGACAGAAGCCGGACCGGACGCAGAGGAATGGAAGGTAGAAAATAAAGCTGTCTGTTATCTGCGGGCGGTTATCGAGTGCCTGTTACAGAACCGTGGGTTGTCCTACCGGGATATGCACATGGTTTTGATCGACCGGGAACTGCGTGAGATACCAGAGCCGGGGAAGGACGAACCTGATACCGATTCCGATGCAATATTTGAAAATGACAATGATCTGACCGGTTTTGCATGGAACTGGGAAGAAGAAACTATCAGGGAATACGTCGACGGCCAGATACTAGAAGCACTCTGTCAGATCACCGACGGACTGAATCATCTTGTGATCTGTACGAAGCGGCCGGAGTATTTTTCTGATTTTGCAAAGCGGATGTTACAGGAATATGGTCTGATCGTGGTACTTGTACCGAAGGAAAATGACAGGATCATGCCGGATGGTCTGGTGCTTGATTTTGAATATGGCAGGCAGATGAAAACAGATTTTTTACAGGAGGATATCATCTATCTTCCAATCTACAAGAAACCTTGGCAAATTGCCGAAAATCTTGACATTAGCGTGCCTATCGGGTATAATACTGTGATTGTCAAAGGGGCGATAAAACAGGACGTATCATCGTATCCGGACAGATTCGAACGTGAATTTTACGAAAATTAATCAAGGGAAGGAACAGTCAGTATGGATAAGAAAAACATTTTGACCTACGAAGGATTACAGAAGCTGGAAAACGAATTACAGGATTTAAAGATTGTAAAACGTAAAGAAGTCGCTCAGAAGATCAAAGAAGCAAGAGAGCAGGGCGATTTGTCCGAGAACGCAGAGTACGATGCAGCAAAGGACGAACAGCGTGATATAGAAGCAAGAATCGAACAGATCGAGAAGATCCTGAAGAATGCAGAAGTCGTTGTTGAGGATGAGGTAGATCTCGACAAGATCAACATCGGATGTAAGATCAAGATCCTTGATATGGAATTTGGCGATGAGTATGAATATAAATTAGTTGGATCTACCGAGGCAAACAGCTTAAAGGGCAAGATCTCCAATGAGTCACCGGTTGGAAAGGCTTTAATCGGTCATGTAAAGGGAGACATCGTTGAGGTAGAGACACAGGTTGGTGTGATCCAGTACAAGGTATTAGAGATCCAGAGATCAAATTAGAGGAGAATGAAGATGGCAGAACAAAAGAATGTTCAGGAACAGGATGTAAACCAGCTTCTTAAGGTTCGTCGTGAAAAGCTTGAGAACCTTCAGGCAGAGGGAAAGGATCCTTTTCAGATTACAAAATATGATGTGACATGTCACAGCATGGACATCAAGGATAACTTTGATTCCATGGAAGGACAGGAAGTAAGCATTGCCGGACGTATGATGTTTAAGCGTGTCATGGGTAAAGCATCTTTCTGTAATGTGCAGGACTTAAAGGGCAGTATCCAGGTATATGTTGCCCGTGATGAGATCGGTGAAGATTCCTATAAGGACTTCAAGAAATATGACGTTGGTGATATCCTTGGAATCAAGGGTAAGGTATTTAAGACAAAAACAGGTGAGATCTCTGTCCATGCAGAGTCTGTTACACTTTTAGCAAAGAGCTTACAGATCCTTCCGGAAAAATATCACGGACTGACAGATACAGATACCAGATATCGTCAGAGATATGTGGATCTGATCATGAACGAGGAGGTAAAGGCAACCTTCGTAAAGCGTTCTAAGATCATCAAAGAGATTCGTAACTTCTTAGATGGCAGAGGATTTATGGAAGTTGAGACACCGATGTTAGTTTCTAACGCAGGTGGAGCGGCAGCCAGACCTTTTGATACCCATTACAATGCATTAAACGAGGACGTAAAGCTCCGTATTTCCTTAGAGTTATACTTAAAGAGACTGATCGTCGGCGGATTAGAGCGTGTTTATGAGATCGGACGTGTTTTCCGTAACGAGGGTGTTGATACCCGTCACAACCCGGAGTTCACCCTGATGGAGTTATATCAGGCATATACTGATTATGAGGGCATGATGGAACTGACCGAGAGCATGTTCCGTTACCTTGCTGAGACTGTATGCGGTACAAGCAAGATCACATACAACGGCATGGAGATCGACTTTGGAAAGCCATTCGAGCGTATCACCATGAATGACTGTATTAAGAAATATACCGGTATTGATTTTGATACCGTTGCAGATGATGTAGCAGCCAAGGCACTTGCGGATGAGCATCATGTAGAATACGAAGACCGTCACACCAAGGGTGACATCATCAATCTCTTCTTCGAAGAGTTCTGTGAGGAGAAGCTGATCCAGCCTACCTTCGTTATGGATCATCCGCTTGCAATCTCCCCATTAACCAAGAAAAAGCCATCTGATCCGGAGAAGGTAGAGCGTTTCGAGCTCTTTATCAATACATGGGAGATGTGTAACGCATATTCCGAGTTAAATGATCCGATCGATCAGAGAGAGCGTTTTGCCGCACAGGATGCAGCCTTTGCAGCAGGCGACGAAGAAGCAAACCACACCGATGAGGACTTCTTAAATGCCCTTGCAGTCGGAATGCCGCCAACCGGTGGAATCGGTTACGGAATCGACCGTCTGGTAATGTTACTGACAGATTCACCGGCGATCCGTGATGTGTTATTATTCCCGACGATGAAGTCACTCGACTCCGACAAGAAGGCTTCCAAGTCTTCCGAGGGAGATGCAGCAGAAGCTGCAAACGATAACAACGGATTCTTTACAGCAAATGAGAAGATTGATTTTTCAAATGTAAAGGTTGAGCCTTTATTCGAGGAAGCAGTAGACTTCGATACATTCAGCAAGTCTGATTTCCGTGCGGTAAAGGTTAAGGAATGTGTTGCAGTACCAAAGTCAAAGAAACTGTTACAGTTTACTCTTGATGACGGAACCGGTACAGACCGTACTATTTTAAGCGGAATCCACGCTTATTATGAGCCGGAAGAGCTTGTTGGAAAGACACTGATCGCCATCACAAATCTTCCACCAAGAAAGATGATGGGAATTGAATCTTGCGGTATGTTACTTTCAGCAGTAAACAATCTTAAGGATTCAGAGGATGAAGAACTTCATCTTCTTATGGTTGATAACCATATTCCAGCAGGCGCAAAGCTCTACTAAAATCAGACGATATGACATAGAAGCCCCATTGGATAGAGAAATCTGTCTGATGGGG